>JAANMY010000291.1_pt1 | contig 72647 bp, 65 predicted proteins | sample 7279691 | NCBI WGS metagenome assembly JAANMY01 (sample SAMN14094543, study PRJNA606508) | bioreactor metagenome | isolation source: A lab-scale SPAN reactor treating ammonium-rich wastewater day 388 | place: Ireland: Galway | collected 2018-02-07 | reverse complement strand
AGACCGCCGCCGCGCTCGACCATCCCGGCCTCGTGCGCGTGCTCGACCACGGGATCGCCGAGCAGGGCCCGTACCTGGCGATGGAGCTGGTCGAAGGCGAGACGTTGCGCGAGCGCCTCGCGCGCGGGCCGCTGGGCGTGGCCGAGGCGACGCGGCTGGCGGCGGCGCTCGCGGAGACGCTCGACGCACTGCACGCCCGCGGGCTCGTGCATCGCGACCTGAAGCCGTCCAACGTGCTGCTCGGCGCCGACGGCCGGCCGCGAATCGCGGATCTCGGCCTGGTGACGGCGCTCGCCGACGACGACGCGACGCGGGCGACGCGCGCCGACGGCCTGGTCGGTACCATGGAGTACCTCTCGCCCGAGCAGGCGCTGGGCCGCGCGGTCGATGCCCGGTCCGACCTCTACTCGCTCGGCATCGTGCTGTTCGAGATGCTGGCCGGGCAGTTGCCGTTCGCGGCCCAGTCATCGCTGGGTTCGGTGCTGGCGCGGGTGACGGAAGCGCCGGCGCCGCTCTCCGACTCGCGGCCCGACGCGCCTCCGTGGCTCGTAGGCGTCGTGCACAAGCTGCTCGCGCGCGAGCCGGGCCAGCGCTACGCCACCGCCGCGGACGTGGCCGACGACCTGCGCGCGGAGCGCGGGCCCGCCCTTCCCGCGCTCCCCGCACCCGCAGCGCCCGCGGCGCGCCTCACGCGACGGCGCCACGCCGTGGCGTTCGGGGCGGTGGCGCTCGCCGTCGTCGCCGCGGGCGCCGCGCTGCGGCCGCGGATCGTGGCGCCAACGCCAGCGCTCGCCGCGGTCGACGTCGTGGACGGCGCGCTGCGCGGCAAGGACGCGGACGGCCGGGTGCTCTGGGTCCACCGCCCTCTCGTCCCTTTGCTGGACCGGGCCTACGCGGCTCCGGAGGCCGACGGCGACGGCGTGCGACTGCGGCTGCGCACGAGCGGGGCGGAACCGCAGGTGTGGCTGATCGCCCCGGAGGCCCCGAAGGGGCCGGGTGTCGTGCACGCGTTCTCGGCCGACGGCCGGCCGCTCTGGACGCGCGCGCCAGGACGGCCCGTGCACTTCGGCGGGGAGCGCTTCGACCGGTTCTCGGCCAACCGCCTGCACGCGCTGACCGACGCGCGCGGCCGCCGGCGCATGTTCCTGTCCGTCGCTCACCAGCCCTGGTTCCCCGGCGCGCTCGAAGAACTGGGGCCGGACGGGCGCACGGTCGCCGAGTACTGGTCGCCGGGCCACGTGACCAGCGTTGCGCGGGTGCGCTTCGCCGGCCGCGACGCGCTGGCGGTCGGCGGCTACCACAACGAGACGCGGGGAGCCGGCCTCGCCCTGCTCGACCTCGAGGCGCCCTCGGGCCGGATGCCGGCCGGCGCAGCGAAGTTCCGCTGCTCGGACTGCGGGTCGCGCGACCCGCTTGCCGCGCTCGTGTTCCCCGGCTCGGACGCGCTGCGCGAGATGAGCGCCGACCAGGGCGCGGCCCAGGTGATCGAGGCCCACGACACCGAGACGGGTCTGTCGGCGACGGTTCTGCACGCGCGCTACCGCTCGGAGGTCGACGGGCGCGACGTCGACGCCGTGGTCCGCTACGAGCTGGACGCCGAGGGCCGGCGGGTCCTGAACACGGTGCCCGGCGACGGCTACCTGCGCCTGCACGAGAAGCTCCACGCGGCCGGCGAGGTCGACCACCCGTTCGGCGACGACGACCTGCGCGAACTCGCCCGCGTCCGCCGCTGGGACGGCGCGGCCTGGGCCGAGCTGCCGTCCGAACCGCGACTCCGCCCGCGCTGAACGAACGGCCAGGGCCTCAGCGATCCAGGGTGGCCAGGCGCAGCACCTCGCCGGCGATCGCGCGCGCCGCCGTGCCGCGGTTCACCGGCACCTCGCGGTCCAGCACGGCGCGGCGGGCATCGCGGTCGAGGCCGCGGTCGGCGAGGTAGGCCGCGATCGCCGCGACCAGTTCGTCCTCGCTGCGGGCCTGGCGCACCGCGCCGGTCTCGAGGATGCGGCGCAGGTGGTCGAAGCGGTCGATCGTCTCCGTCATCGGCCGGCCGGTGTCGCGCCAGGTGTGGTAGCCGACGTTGACCACGGGAGTGTCGACCAGGCACGCCTCGAGCAGCATCGTCGAGTACTCGGTGACCAGCACGTCCGCGGCCTTCAGCAGCCCGGCATAGGCGCGCAGGTCCTCGGCCGGGTACGCGTACTCGCGGCCGAGCGGCACGACGACCGGGCGGCTGACGGCGAAGCGGCCGGCGTGGTCGCGCTCGAAGCCGGCGACGCGGGCCAGGTCGTCCTCGATCTTCTTCGCCCACTTGCCCGACTCGCGGGTGAAGTAGTTGGGATGCAGCCGCAGCACCACCTGCGCGTCGCCCAGTTCGCCGGCCGCGACGCGGCGCAGCAGCGCCTCGACGACGTCGAGCGTGGTCAGCACGTGCTTGAAGCCGGACGGGGCGTAGAAGATCGTCGGCCGCGACGGGTCGAGGCCGAGGCCGCGCAGCACGTCCTCGCGGCCCGGCAGCGCGTCCGGCTGGAAGTACGGGTCCCAGTGGGCGATGCCGCCGACGCTGACCGCCGCGGGATCGAGGTCGTGGAGCCGCACCAGCTCGTCGCGCATGATCTCGTTCCAGGCGAGGGCGTGGTCGGGGATCGCGCCGCGGTAGCCCTTGGAGCTCGGGTTGTCCCAGGAGTGGACCAGCGACACGACGCGGCAGCCGTTGCGACGCGCGAGGCGCATGATCGGCGAGTCGAGCGCGTAGCCGACGCTGGAGACGACCAGCACGTCGGGCCGGTAGCGGTCGAACAGCGGCTGCGCCCCGGTCCCGAACAGGAACGCCGACTCCAGCCGCACGAGGCCGCGGCGCAGGGCGCGCGAGCGGCGCAGCAGCCAGGCGAGGCCGCGGGCCAGCGTGCGGCCGCGGCCGAAGTAGCCCTCGTACAACTCGCGGGTGCCGCCCTTCGTCTCCCCGCCGCCGTAGGTGAAGTAGCGGATGCGGTTGAAGAACGACTGCAGCGCGTTCTGCTTCAGCAGGCGGTGGCTCTCCTCGAGCGGGAACGGCTCGAAGCCGACCCCTTCGCCCCCGAATCGCTCGCGCAGCCACGGGCTCTCATGATCGGGATGGAGCACGACGACGCGGGCGCCGCCCTCGCGCAACGCCGCCAGCACCCCGCTGTCGAGGATGTAGCGCACGGAGAAGGCGCGGTAGACCGCGACGAAGATCGTCGGCCGCGTCACGCCGCCTCCGCCAGCCGCGGCACCCGCCGCGACAGCTCGATGGCAGCGGCCAGCGCGAGCGGGCCCTCGACCGGCAGGCGCATCCGCGGGCCGGCCGGGTCGAACACCGTGGGCAGCGCGAGGAACGCGACCAGCGCGGCGCCGGCGAGGACCAGCGGCTCGCGCGCGCGCAGGCCGCGAGCCGCGGCGACGGCCGCCAGCGCCCAGAGCGCGGCGTTGAGCGGCCCCCACAGCGCCAGCGGCGCCCGGGCGACGCCCGCCGGTGCGCCGATCAGGCGCAGGCCGCGGCTCCAGTGCGCGCCGAGCGCCATGCCCGTGGCGTTGGTGGCGAGCTGGACGGCGGCGGCCGCGGGGTGAGCCGCGATCGCCTCGCGGGCCACGCGCGCCTGCCACTCGGCCCGCGCCGCAAAGCCGTGCCGGCGTCCGAGCTCGGCGTGTGCCGCCTCCCAGCGCGCGGTCTCGCCCGCGGACTCCAGCACCCGCCGCGCGAACTGCTTGAAGAGGTTGACCTGGAGCGCGTCGGACGGCGCGAACACCCCGTGGTGCGCGAGGTTGCGCAGGCCGGGCGCGAGCAGCAGCGGCAGCGTCACGGCGGCCGCCAGCAGCCCCTGCCGCCACGCCCGCGCAGCCTCCGGCTGCCGCCGCGACAGCGCCCACAGCGCCAGCAGGTGGACGGGGGTGAAGGCGAAGAGCACCGGCCGCACCTGGGCGGCCACGCCGAGCAGCGCGACGTGGAGCAGCCAGTCCGACGCGCGGCCCGTGCGGGCGGCCCGCGCCGCGAGCCACAGCGCCGCCAGCAGCAGCGCGGCGAACAGGCCGTCGGTGAGCCACGCCGCCGAGGTCACCGCGAAGCCGCCGGCGGCGACCACGAAGCCGAACGCGAGCCGCGCCTCGCGCACCCGGCCCGGCCGCAACTCGGCGGCCAGTCCGGCGACGGCGGCCGGCCCCAGGGCGGCGACCAGCGCCTGGCCGACGAGGGCGCCGGCGAACGCCCAGGGCCCGAGCAGCGCCTCCCACGCCCAGAGCCACGCCGGGTAGCCGACGGTGCGGTGGAAGTCGGGAGCGCCGTCGGCCGCGAACCCTTCGCCGCGGGCGAACGCGCGCGCCGGCTCGAGATAGCTGCCGAGGTCCGAACTCGCCCACGCGTTGCCCGCGAACGGTCCCTCGGGGAAGCGCAGGTTGCGCGCGCCTTCCGGGGACGCGGCCAGCGCGCCCAGCCAGACCAGGTGGACGAAGGCGGCGATCGCGAAGGCGCGGAGCGGGTTCAAGCTCCCGCGGCGGGACGCAGCAGCCCGCGCTCCAGCGCGTACGCCCGGCCGCACGCGCCGCAGCTCACGGCCCCGTCTTCGGGCGAGGCCAGCTTGACGCCGCAGCGGCACATCCAGCCGCTGCGCCGAGCCGGGTTGCCGACGACGAGCGCGAAGTCGGGCACGTCGCGGGTGACGACGGCGCCAGCCCCGACGAACGCGAAGCGCCCGATCGTGGTGCCGCACACGATCGTCGCGTTGGCGCCGATCGAGGCGCCCTGCTTCACCAGCGTGGCCCGGTACTCGTCCTTGCGGACGATCTCGCTGCGCGGGTTGACGACGTTGGTGAACACCATCGACGGGCCGCAGAACACGTCGTCCTCGAGCGTCACGCCCTCGTAGATGCTGACGTTGTTCTGGACCTTGACGCCGTTGCCGATGATCGCCCGCGGGCCGATCACGCAGTTCTGACCGAACGAGCAGCGCTCGCCGATGACACTGCCGGACAGCACGTGGCAGAAGTGCCAGATCTTCGTGCCCGCCCCGATCCGCGCGGGCTCGTCGACGTAGCTGCTCTCGTGGACGAAGTAATCGCTCATCACTTCAGGTCCTTGTTGTGCTCCATGTCCATCCACATGGAGAAGAACAGCATCTGCGCGCCCATGATCAGGCACAGCGCGTCGAAGATGACGGCGTTGGGCGACAGCGCGCCGTAGGCCAGCTTGAGCCACACGATGTAGACGCCGAGCGCGAGGCCGAGCCCGGTCAGCAGCAGGCCGCCGGCGAGGAAGAACACCAGCGGGTGGAAATCGCGGATGACGTACTTCTCCTTCATCCGCCAGAAGTAGCACTTGACCAGCAGCCACGAGATGGTGGGGATCACCTTGTGCAGGCGGATGCCCGACTTCTCCCCGATCCCGTAGACCGGCTTGATCGGCACGTCGCGGACGCGGAAGTCCCAGTTGTTGAGCTCGACCAGCAGGTGGTTGGGAAAGCCGTAGCGCCGGTACAGGCGGTCGAGCTGCACGACCCGCAGCGCCTCGATCGTGATCGCCGTGTAGCCGGTCTGGCTGTCGGCCACGTGCCAGTAGCCGGAGGCGATCTTCGTCAGCAGCGACAGCGTCGCGTTGCCGAGGTAGCGGGTGCGGGGGATCACGTTCCACGCCTCGCCGCTGAACAGCCGGTTGCCCTTGCTGTAGTCGGCCTCGCCTTTCGCCAGCGGCTGCAGCAGCCGTGGCAGGTCGTCGGGGTCCATCTGGGCGTCGCCCGCCATCACCACGACGAAGCCGCCTTCGACGCCCTCCTCGATCGCCGCCTTGTAGCCGGTGACGATCGCGGCGCCGACGCCGCCGTTGTGGCCGTGGCGGATCACGCGCAGCCGCTCCCCGTGCCGCGCGCGGGCCGCCTCGAGGCGGTCGCGGGTGCCGTCGGTCGAGGCGTCGTCGACGACGATCATGCGGTCGACCAGCGCGGGCATCGTGTCGAGCGTGCGGTCGATCAGGTGCTCCTCGTTGTACGCGGGCACGACGACGGTGACGAAGTGGCCTTCGAACATGGCAGTCGGCGCGATTCTAGCCGCCCGCGGCGTTTCCGCCCGCGACCAGCTCGTAGAGGTGGAAGCCGCCGGGGGCGACGTGACGGAGCACGAGGCCGGGACGCCCGACCAGCGCGTCGGGCCAGCTCACGCCGTGGGCGCGGAAGTCGCCGGGGCCGACGAAGAGATAGCGCAGCCCGTAGCGCGCGTAGAGGGGCCCTGCCTCGCGCCCCTGCAGCGCGGCCTTCTCGGCGCGCTCGCGGCGCGGGGCGTCCGCGGGCTGGCCGAGCCCGGGGCCGCGCAGCACCCGGCGGCGTCCGGCCAGCAGGACCTCGGGCAGGTAGGTGGGACTGCACAGCACGACCGCGTCGCCGGGCGCGTGGGCGTCGAGCCAGGCCGCGGCGGTCAGCGCGTTCGCCGACAGCGGCTCGCCGCTGTCCCGCGCGAGGGGGTCGAGCCGGTCGGCGGCCCACCACGCCGTGAAGGCCCCGGGGGCGGTGATCGCCACCAGCGCGGCAGCGGCGAGGTGGGCGTCCTCCCGCGCCGCGAGCGGGCGCCAGCGCTTCAGCGCGGCGGCCAGGCCGTGGAGCAGCGGCAGCGCAGCGCCGGAGGCCAGCAGCAACAGCGACAGGCGCCACGCCACGTGGCCCGCCCACGGGTCGCCGGCCAGCGGTCCGAGTCCCGCGGCGCCGAGCAGGCCCAGCCCGAGGCCGGCGGCGGCGAGCCCGGCCGCCGCGCGGTCCTCCGCCGCGAGCGCCGCGCCGGCCCGCCACTGCAGCCACCGCAGCGTCGCGAGCGCGAGCCACGGCGCGTGGTCCAGGGTCAGCGCCCACGGCAGCGACTCGAGGCCTGGAGGCGGCGGCGGGGCCGGCGCCGGCAGGCCGAGCGGCGGCAGCGCGAGCCCGCCCGCGGCCAGCAGGCCCGCGAGCACCGCGCCGAAGCGCGGGACGCGGCCCGCGAGCAAGGCGAAGGCCAGCACGACCGGCAGCACGAGCGCCGCCTGCGGCCGGTACGCGATGCCGCTGGCCAGGCCGGTCCCGCGCAGGGCGTCGAGGTCGCCCGTCGCGGAGGTCAGAAGCAGCGCCGCCAGCAGCGCGGCCCGCTCGCCGCGGCCGGTCCCGAACGCGGCCAGGGCCAGCAGCGGCGTGACCAGGGCGGGAGCGAGCGCCGCCAGGGCCAGCCACGTGTCCGCGTCGCGCCCGCCGGCGGCGAATCGGGCGACGACCGTGGGTGCGACGGGCTCGCCGGCGAGGGCGCTCTCGCCGGCGCGGCCGCTGGCCGCGGCGACGACGAGCTCCGCCGTGGCCCGGGTCGCCTGCGGGTCGAGCCCGTAGCCGAGCGGCCGCTCGAGCGCCAGCGCCCAGAACAGCGGCCCGGCCACGCCCCAGGCGCAGCCCAGGGCCAGCGCGAGGCGGCGGTGGCCGCGGGCCGCCGCCAGCACCCAGGCGAGCGCCAGCAGCGCCAGCGCCCAGCGGTGGGCCGCGACGTCGCGCAGCGGCTCGACGTGGACCAGTCCCAGCCAGTCCGCGAGGTTCATCGCGCGCGCTCGAAGATGGCCACGAAGTCGGGCCCCTCGCGCCACTCGAAGACGGGCGCCAGGTCGCGCCGGGCGCGCAGCGCCTCGAGGCTGACGCCCGGGTGCTCGGCGAGCAGCTCGGGGGTCACCAGCAGGTGGGTCACGCCCCATCGCGGCTCGACGTCGGCGAACCCGGCCAGCGACTCGCCGCGCAGCAGCGCAGCGACGAAGGCGTCGCGCCGCTCCCACTGCGGGGGGCCGTGCAGGAAGGTGCCGCGCAGCACGCGGCGGGCCCCGAGCGAGGCGGTCCAGCGCGCGTACTCGAGGTCGCCCGCCACGACCGCGTGGCGCGGGGTGTGCTCGCGCAGGAACCCGGTCGGCGCGGCGAGGCGCGCCGGGATCGGGTCCAGCGACGGGGAGAAGTAGCCGTCCATCCGCGGCGGGTCCCAGATCGCCACCGGGGACCACGGCAGCGCCAGCGCCAGCAGCAGCGCGGCGCGCGCACCCTGGCTCTGCAGCGAGGACGCGAGCGGCGCGCCGAACGCGGCCCCGAGGCCCGGCCACGCGGCCGCGCGGGCCGCCAGGTCCCAGGCCCCGAAGCCGGCCAGCAGCGCGCCGAACAGGCGCGTCCAGTAGTAGATCTCGTCGCGCTCGCGGGCCAGCTCGAAGTGGCCGAGCACGAGGTTGAAGGCCCAGAACGCGAGCGCCGCGGCGTACTGGGTCCACAGCACCCGCGACAACCGGTCGCCGCGGCGGGCCAGCACGCGGGCGCCCCACAGCGCCAGCAGGAACGGCACGCCGCCGCGCAGGGTCGTCTCCAGCAGGTGCGGCGAGAAGGCGGGGATCATCATCCGCTCGCCGCCCGCGCGCAGGAACGGGTAGGTGAAGACCAGCACGAGCAGATAGGGGCTGGCGATCAGCGCGTTGACGCCGATCGCGACGGCGGCGTCCTTGCACTCGGCGAGCGCCTGCGGCCGCCGTTCCAGCCACGAGGCGAAGGCGAACAGGACGAAGCCCATCGCGGCGTAGGCCATGTGCAGCACGAACGCCCATGCCAGCAGGTGCAGCCAGGCGCCGGCGACCAGGCGGTCGCGGGTGGTGCGGATGGCGGCGAAGCGGTCGAGCACGATCGGCAGCAGCACGAAGCCCAGCGCGTGGTTGGGCTTGAGCAGGAAGGTCATCGCCCACGGCGAGCGGTAGGTGCCGTGGAAGTCGAGCGGCGAGGACCAGAGCAGGGTGGCGAAGGCGACGACGACGGCGCGCTCCCAGGGTGGCCCGCCGCGCAACAGCCACCACCAGGCGATCGGCATGCCGAGCATGGCCAGCAGCGGCAGCCGGTCGTAGATCGCGAGCAGCCGGTCGGGCGAGAACCCGGAGAGCGCGGCAGCGAGCAGCGGCCAGACCGGTTCGTGGGAGAGCTGGCCGGGTTGCGCCGTCTCCCACGGCGGGTTGCCCGCGGCCACGGCCTGGGCCAGGGCCAGGTTGCCGAGCCGGTCGTGGCTGGGGCCCGCTCCGTAGAGGCGCTCCAGCGGCAGCGTGGAGATGCCCCACGCGAAGACCGCACAGGCGAGGCAGCCCGCGAGCACCGCGGCGGGGCGGCCCCGGCGCCACAGCCAGGCGAGGAACAGCAGCGCGGCGAGCAGGAACAGCGCGCGTGCGCCGGGGATCGCGCCCGCCGTCACTCCGGCTGCGGCGTGAAGCGGGCGCGCAGGCGCTCGAGCTGGACCTCGGCCGCCTTGCGGACCTCGAGGTGGCGGGTCTCGCGCACCAGGCGCTCGAGGTAGGCGAGGTCGTCGTGGCGGTTCATCGCCCGCACCAGGATCTGGCCGATGTGGCGGTCGTGGGCGTGCTCCTTCAGCAGGTCGCCGTTCAGGATCCGCTTGGCGGCCTCCTGGCGCACGAAGAAGTGGCGGGCGGAGCACACGACGGCCATCAGGTGCTGGTCGGCGTCGTGCTGCTCGGGCAGGCTCTCGACGCGAGCGAGCAGGTCGTCGTCCGACAGCGTGAGCCAGTCGTCCGTGGCCGGCTCCCCGGCGGGGCCCGCGTCCCAGTGGCGGCGCGTCTCCCGGTCCTGCCCCATCGCTCCCCCTGCTCTCCGCGCCTTACGAGAGGGCCGCGGCGCGGCGCTTGAACTCCTCGATCGCCTCGTGGACCTCGGCGGCCTGCTCTTCCGACAGGTCGGAGAAGACGAAGCCGAACGAGCTCAGCTTCTCGTCGCCCTGCGGCCCGCGGCTCCACCTGACGAGGGCACCCAGCCGCGAGTGTGCGCGGCGCCCCGTGAGGCGCACCTCGATCACCACCGACGCGCCTTCGGCCGGCGCCGGGCCCTCGCAGGCGATGCGGGCGCCCTTGATGCTGAGGTCGGACATGTAACCGGGCGTCTTGCGCTCGCCCTCGATCACGCGGCACGAGGCCAGGTACGGAGCCACCCGCTGCGCTTCACGCTTCTCCATTTGAACCCGTCATCCCTCCAGGACGAGGTCGAGCCCCTCGTCCTCGTGCAGGGCGTCGGCGCCTTCGCGCACCGCCAGCCCGACCACCCGGTACGCCCAGAGTGTACGGCAGACCTCGAAGCTGTTGAGCGTCGAGCGTTCGCACAACGCGCCGACCGTCCAATCTCCTCCGGCGCCGAGCACCGCCAACAACTCCCTCTCGGCCATGCTCAGCCGCGCCTGCTCGGCGACCGCGTCGCTGCCCGGCACCGCGCGGTAGCGGGCATCGGCGCTGCCGCAGCCGCGCTGGATGCGGCTCCAGCTCGTGACCCGGCGCAGCCCCTCGAGCACGATCTCGGGAGTGCTCATGCGCAGCGTGATCATCTCGGGGTGGCCGCCGCCTTCCTCGAACCGGTACTGCCCCTCCGACCACTGGAACGCGTTCCAGAGGATCTCCTGGGTGTGGTCGACGACCGCCCGCACCAGGTCGCCCGCCGCCAGCGCGCCGCGTTCGACGAGCAGCGTGCCGAGCCGGCGCCCCGGGCCGAGCGCCGCGGAGGCGGCGTCGTATTGGGCGAGGGTGATGCGCCCGCGCCGCAGCAGCACCTCGCCCATGCGCTCGTCGGGATCGGTCGAAGAGGCGAAGACGAGGCGCCCCTGGTCGACCAGGATGTCCTTGCGGTGCGGGCCGCGGGTCAGGCGCAGCAGGCCGCTGCGCCGCGAGAGGTGCACCGCCTGCACCACCTCGGCGAAGTCGAAACGGGCCAGATCGCCTTCGAGCGGGAACGCCATGGCTCCGCGCCCGGCCCCTCAGACCGGATCGCCCTCCGGTGGCACGGGAGCGGGGGCCTCCTCCGCGACGTTGAGGAGCGCCTTCAACTCCTTGCCCATCTTGAAGTACGGGATCTTCTTCGGAGGGACGTCGACCTTCTCGCCGGTCTTCGGGTTGCGGCCCTTGCGGGGCGCACGGTTGCGGAAACGGAAGCTGCCGAAGCCGCGAATCTCCACTTCCTGGCCGGCCTGCAGCGCGTTGACCACCGCCCGCAACGCCGCCTCGACGATGATCCCGGACTGCACCTGGGTGATGTCGAGACGCTTCGCGACGATGTTGATGAGGTCTGCCTTGGTCATGGAACCTGGAGCGGGAGACTACTGGAGCCCGGGCCCGAAGTCAACGTGCTGTAAAGAGATACGGGGTTTTAGAAGACCCCGCCGGAGCGGTACTCGAGCAGCCCCCGGACGCAGGCGTCGACGTCCTCCTCGTTGTTGAAGAAGTGGGTGGCGACGCGCACGCCCTCGGGCTTGGGGGTGACCATCACGCCGCGTTCGGCCAGGAACGCCACCGCCCGCTCGGGCTCGGGCACCGCCACCAGGGTCTGGCCCGACTGGTGCTCCCCCTGCGGCGAGAGCACCTCGAAGCCCTTGCCGTGCAGCTTCGCGACGAGGTACGCGTTGATCTCCAGCACGCGCCCCGCGATCGCCGCGATCCCCATCGCCTGCAAGTACTTGAGCGCTGCGCCCAGGGCGAAGACGCCGGCGAAGGCGGGGCATCCCAGCTCGAAGCGGCGGGCGGAGGAGAGCAGGCGCACGTTGCGGTTGTCGAAGCGGAAGGGGTCCTGCATCGAGAGCCAGCCGACCGCTCGCGGGGCGCGCTGCGACCACGCGGAGCGTCCGACGAACAGGAACCCCGCGCCGTAGCCCGCGCACAGCCACTTGTGGCCCGAGCAGGCGAGGGCGTCGACGCGGTCGCGGCCGACGTCGATCGGGAACGCGCCCGCGGACTGGCTGGCGCAGACGACGAAACGGCGGCCGCCCTTGAGCGCTCCGAAGCGGGCCAGGTCCTGGCGGCAGCCGTTCCAGAACTGGACGTGGGACAGCAGCAGCGTCGCCGCCCGCGGCGCCATCGCCTCCGTGTAGAGGTCCGGCACCACGAGGCCCTCGATCGCCGGCTGGAAGTGGACCGCGGCGCCGCGGTGGACCCAGGGCAGCGTCACCGTCGGGAACTCGAGCTCGTGGGTCAGCACGCCGCCGTCTTCGGCCAGCAGGTCGGCGACGACGTTCATGCCCTCCGAGGTGTTGTTCACGAAGGCGATCTCGTCGTCGTCCGCGCCGACGAAAGCGGCGACCTCGGCGCGGATCTGCTCGCGGCGCTCGAGCCAGGCGTCCCACGAGCGGTCGCCGCCCTCCTCCAGCTCGCGGTAGAAGGCGAGCACCGCTTCGCGCACGGGGCGCGGCGTGGGGCCGGCGGCGGCCGTGTTCAGGTAGACGTTTTCGGCCAGCGCCGGGAAGTCGCGGCGCAGGTCCTCCCAGTCGGCGTCGTTCACGGCTGCGCTCCGGGCTCGAGACCGTCGAGCACGACGCGCTCGACGGTCGCAGCGGCGAGGCCCGCGCCGGGGATGCGGCGCAGGACGAGGAAGGAGGCGGGCGTTCCGGGCAGGAAGCGCGCGCCGGTGGTCAGGCGGGCGACGACGGCACCGTCGGCCTCCCCGCGCAGCGATTCGCGCCAGGCGGGGCCGGCGAGGGCGTCGGCGAGGTCGCCCATCGCCCGCGAGGCCGGCGTGCGTGGAGGCGCGGCGAGCTGCAGAAAGGCGCGAGGCGCGTCGGCCGGCACGAGCACCAGCGCGGGGCGGCCGGCGCGGCGGCCCGCGTCGAGTGCACGGCGCACGGCGTCGGACGGCGCGCCGTGCAGGCGCAGGGTGCCGAGGCCGAGCGCGCCCAGGCGCTCGAGCATCGTTTCGTCGATCCACGGCGCCGCGGCGTCGGCCGAGGCCAGCAGCGGCGGCGTCAGCTCGGCGCCCGCCAGGTCGAGGCGGAGGCCGCCCAGGAAGCGGGCGTCGCCGACCTCCACCGTGACCGAGAAGGGCTGCGGCGGCGCGCAGCCGGCGAGCTCGCGGTCCGAGCGACGCACGTCCCACGCGAGGTCGGCGCGCGTGGCCGCGGTCGCCCCGGGGTACCAGGCGAGCGCGCCCGTCGCGATGCGATCGGCCCAGGCGCCGGTCTGGTTGCGCGGCAGCGCGTCGTAGAGCGCGGGGTCGTGGCCGGCGAGGTCGTCGGCGACGAGGTCGTGCAGCGTCGTCAGCAGGGCGACGAAGTTGAGCCGGGTGAGGTCGTGGAACGCCATCCCCGGCGGCACCGCCCCGCTCTCGACCAGCACCACCGGCGTGCCCCAGGCGGTGATGTTGTCGCCGAAGGCGCGCGGGCTCCACTCCTCGTCGTAGCGGGCGATGGCGCCGGGCACGAACGGGGCGAGCGCGTTCGCGATGGCGGCACTCGCGCGCCGGGCGCGGGCGCGGCCGGGCGTCATCGTCCCCGCGGCGTCGCCGGCGACGCCGAGCACGGCGATGCTGGCGAGCTGCCCCGTGTCGCCGGCTGCAGTGCGGCGGTTCTGGTCGTGGAGGTTGAAGCCGAGCTCGGGCTGCAACCGGTCGCGCAGCGCCTTCAGGATCTGGCCCTCGGGGGTCGCGAGGCTCAGCGCGTCGCGGTTGATGTCGATGCCCTGCGCGTTGCGCCGCTCGTAGACCTCGCTGCCGTCGGGGTTGACCATCGGCACCAGGTGAAGCGTGGCGCCGTCGAGGATGCGCTGCGCGACAGGGTCGTCGCGGCGCGAGAGCAGGTGGTCGACGAGGTCGAGCAGGGCCGGCGTCGCCGACGGCTCGTCGCCGTGCATCTGCGACCACAGCATCACCCGCCGCGGCCCGCGGCCGACGGTCAGCATCGAGATCGGCCGGCCCTGGAACGAGCGGCCGACCTCCTCGAGCCGCAGCGCGTCGCCGTGCTTCGCGGCCAGCGCCCGCAGCAGCTCCTGCAGGTCGGCGGGCTTCAGGCACGGCGCGCTGGTCGTGACGAAGCGGGAGTCGGCCCAGCCGTCCCACAGGGCCCGCGGGTCCGGGCCCGCGGGCCGGTCGGCGGCTGCGCTCGGGGCGACGAGCGCGAGGGCGCCGGAAAGAAGCATGGGCGAAATCGTGCGCGTGAACATGCGCGCGAAGGATACCTCCGCGTAGACTTGGAACACGTCCGCGCCGGAGTGGCGGAACTGGCAGACGCACGGGACTCAAAATCCCGCGGGGCTTGTCCTCATGAGGGTTCGATTCCCTCCTCCGGCACCAACTTCCGGGCCGCCTCAGCGCGGCCCCGCGCTCGCCCCCGAGCGCGGCCCGAGCAACGACCGCTGATTCCGCTGCTCGGCTTCCCCAGGAGCCGCTTGCCCAGTCCCTCTGGCCCCCGGGCGCGTTGTGCGTGTTATCGTTTTATGTATATCTATCGTACTCTTTGAGGCCTCAGGAGGACATCAATGAACAGAATCGGAACCTTCGTGCTGGCCCTGGGGCTCGCTGCGGCCGGCTGCGGCGGTGGGGGCGGCACCACCAGTCCGACCCCGCCGCCCACCCTGCCGCCCACTCCGTCCGCGGTCGTCACCGGGACCGGGAATGGCGTCATCACGGTCGCGCCGAGCGCCTTCTCGACCTGGTGCTGCGCGCTGCGGATGCCGATTCGCGTCGCCGAGACCGCGGGGGGCCGCGCCAAGTGGGACTTCGCGCGGCTGCAGTTGTTGAGTGCGGGGGTCGAGGTCGAGCGCGCGGAGATCGGTTCGACCGTGCTCGCCAGCCCGCCGGACGTCACGAACATCGAAGGCAACAGCAGCCTGACCGTGGCCCTGATCTTCCGGGTCAACGCCCCGGACTTCGACACCTTGAGGCTGACGCTGGGCATGACCGACAAGACGACGGGCCGGGCGTTCAACGTCGATGTCCCGTTCAACACCTTCTCGGACGTGGTCCTTTCCAACATCCCGCTGGTCGCGCCGGATCTGAAGCTGACGGACTGACCGGCCCGCTGCCGCGGCTACACCTCGATCGTGCCGCGCAGGTAGGGGGTGACGGCGCCGGCGATGCGGACGCGGGCGCCGTCGACCGTGCACGACAGAAGGCCGCCGCGGCGGGAGACCTGGCGGGCGCGGAGCGGGTTGCGGCCGAGGCGCTCGGCCCAGAACGGGGCGAGCACGCAGTGGGCCGAGCCGGTGACGGGGTCCTCGTCGACGCCGAGGGCCGGGGCGAAGAAGCGCGAGACGAAGTCGCAGTCTTCGCCGGGGGCCGTCGCGACGACGGCCGCCAGCGGCAGCTCGCGGAGGCGGGCCATGTCCGGTTGCAGCGCGCGCACGTCGGCCTCGCTCGCGAACACCGCCAGCCAGTCGCGCTGCGACGCGAAGGTCGCGCTCGGCACCGCGCGCAGGGTCTCCGCCAGGCCCGCCGGCGCGGATGCGGGCTGCGCCGGCCGCGCCGGAAAGTCGAGCTCGAGCAGGTCATCGCGCCGACGCACCGCGAGCGGGCCCGAGGCGGAGTCGAACACGACCTCCTGGCGGCCCGGCTCCAGCTCGTGGAGCACGACCCAGGCGCTGGCCAGCGTGGCGTGGCCGCACAGGTCGACCTCCGTCTCGGGCGTCATCCAGCGGATGTGGTAGCGGCCGTCGCCGCCGACCAGGAACGCGGTCTCGGCCAGGTTGTTCTCGGCGGCGATCGCCTGCATCACCGCGTCCGGCAGCCACCCGGCGAGCGGGCACACGGCCGCGGGGTTGCCGGCGAACAGGCGGTCCGAAAAAGCGTCGAGCTGGAAGATCGGGAGCTTCATCGGCATCACAATACGCCCATGCGCACGATCGCCGCTGCCCTCCTCCTCGCCACCCTCTCCTTCACCGCCGCCGCCCAGGAGTACGACCTCGTGCTCCGCGGCGGGCGCCTCGTCGACGGCACCGGCGCCCCGTGGCGCGAGGGCGACCTCGCGATCCGCGACGGCCGCATCGCCGCGATCGGCCGCTTCGACGGACGCGGTGCGCGCGAGGTGGACGCCCGGGGCCTGGTGATCGCGCCCGGCTTCATCGACGTCCACGCCCACGCCGAGGAGGGGCTGCGCGAGCGCCCGCAGGGCCTCAACTTCGTCCACGACGGCGTGACCACGATCGTCACCGGCAACTGTGGCGGCTCGGCCGCGGACCTCGGCACCTTCTTCGCGCAGATCGAAGCCGGCGGCCTCGGCCTCAACGCCGCCTCGCTGATCGGCCACAACACCGTGCGCCGCACGGCGATGGGCATGGAGCGGCGGCCGGCGACGGCGGAGGAACTCGCGAAGATGCAGGCCCACGTCGACGAGGCGATGCGCGCGGGCGCGGTCGGCCTCGCCACCGGCCTCATCTACACGCCGGGCACCTGGGCGGACACGGCCGAGGTGGTCGCGCTGGCGCAGGTCGCGGCCCGCCACGGCGGGCTGTACGCGACCCACATGCGCTCGGAAGGCGAGAAGGTCAAGGAGGCGATCGCGGAGGCGATCGACGTCGGCCGCCGCGCCGGGCTGCCGGTCCAGATCTCCCACTTCAAGATCGCGCACAAGAAGTCGTGGGGCCGCTCGAACGAGACGATCGCGCTCGTCGAGCGGGCGCGCGCCGAGGGGATCGACGTCGCGGTCGACCAGTACCCCTACCCCGCGTCTTCCACGTCGCTGTCGGTGATGCTGCCGGACTGGGCGCTCGAGGGCGGTCGGGACGCGCTAATCCAGCGGCTGCGCGACGGCCGCATCCGCGGGCGCATCGCGGACGAGATGAAGGACCAGATCCGCAAGCGCAACGGGCGCAAGGACCTCTCTTACGCCGTCGTCGCGCGCTACGAGCCCGAGCCGTCGCGCGAGGGCCGCTCGATCCAGGACATCACGCTCTCGCGCGGCGAGAAGTCCCTCGAGGCGCAGATCCACACGGTGCTCGAGATGATGGAGAAGGGCGGGGCCGGGATGGTCTACTTCTCGATGTCCGACGAGGACGTCGACCGCATCCTGGCGTGGCCGCTCTCGGCGGTCGCCTCCGACGCGGGCATCCCCACCTTCGGCAACGGCAAGCCGCACCCGCGCGGGTACGGCACCAACGCCCGCGTGCTCGGCCACTACGTGCGCGAGCGCCGCGTGATCTCGCTCGAGGAGGCGGTCCGCAAGATGACCTCGCTGCCCGCCCACCGCTTCGGTTTCACGGACCGCGGCCTGCTGCGACCCGGGCTCGCCGCCGACGTCGTCGTGTTCGACCCGAAGACGGTCGCGGACCGCGCGACGTTCGCGGCGCCCCACGCCTACTCGGAAGGCTTCCGCCTGGTCCTCGTCAACGGCATGCCGGTGATCGACGACGGCCGCCCCACGGACGCGCGCCCCGGCCGCGTCCTGCGCGGCCCCGGCTGGCGCCCCGACCGCTGAACGGTAGACTCGCCTTCATGACGGACGGGCTCCACCAGCACGCCGAGGAGCGCAGCCTCGCGCTCCACGCTGCGGTCGCCGAGCGGCTGCGGTCCGACCCGGCCCTCGTCGATCGGGCCGTGAAGCGCGTGCGCGGGTGGCTGGCCGAACCCGGCGTGGTGCCTGCGCCACTCGCCGCCGCCTGGCTCGAAGCCCTTTGCGGGCCTCGCGAGGCCCTGTTCGCCCTGCTCGCGGACCGCGGCGAGCGCGCACGCCAGTTGCGCCAGTGCTCCCCGTTCGCCGGCGTGCTCGACGCCAGGACCCGGTGGCGAATCCTGCGCGAGGCGAAGGCAGCGGTCGTCCCATGAATCGCGCCCAACTGGAACACGTGATCCGCGCCGCCAGCGCCATCGCCCAGGACGACGAACTGGTCATCATCGGCAGTCAGGCGATCCTGGGAGCCCACCCGGATGCTCCGCCGGAAATGTGCCTGTCGGCGGACGTCGATCTCTACCCGCGGCACCGGCCCGAGCGCGCCGAGCTGATCGAGGGATCGATCGGCGAGATCTCGCCGTTCCACGAGTCCTTCGGCTACTACGCCCAGGGCGTCGGGCCCGAGACGGCGGTCCTGCCCTCCGGGTGGGAGGCCCGGCTGGTGCCGGTGCGGGTGGGCACCGCAATCGGCTGGTGCCTCGACCCGCACGACCTCTTCGCCTCCAAGTACGCCGCGGGCCGGCCGAAGGACCGCGAGTACCTCCGGGCCGCGATTCGCGCGGGCCTCCTCCGGCGTGCGGAGCTGGCGGTCCGGCTGGACTCGCTCCCGCTGGCCAAGGAGCGCATCGCCGCCCTGCGGGCCGCCCTCGACGCAGACCTGTCGGCGGCCCCCTGAAGTTCAGCGGCCGGCGAGGGGGCCGGTCTTGAGCGGGACGTCCCAGTGGGCGAGGACGATCTCGAAGCGGCGCTTCTCCTCGCGCCTGTAGGTCTCCTGGTCCGGGAACAGCGCCTGCCTCGCGGCCGCGTCGAGGCCCGGGGCGTAGGCCGCGGCCGCGTCCCTGTAGGTGACGGTGATGCGGTAGTCCCAGCGCGACTCCTCGGTCGCGTGGTAGCGCGGCTCCTGCAGCGAGAAGTCGATCACGCGGCCGGTCTTCTTGTCCGCCTCGAGGATCGGCATGTAGTTCTTGCGGACCAGCCCCAGCCACTCGCTGGCGTGGCCCCACTTCACGCGGTAGTAGAACTCGACGACGAAGGGCTCGCCGGCCTGGGCCGGGGCCGGGCCCGCGGCGGCGGGCGGCGCCAGCGGCGCGGCGAGGGCGAGAGCCAGCACGGCAGCACGGAGACGCATCGTCACTCCCGGGACGGAGGGGAGGCGAGAATACCGCATGCGCGACGAAGACCTGCCGCCCCCGCCGAGCCCCGAGACCGGCGCCCGCTTCGAGCGCCTGGTGCGCCTGATCGCGAAGCTGCGGGCCCCGGGCGGCTGTCCGTGGGACCGGGAGCAGACCCACCAGACGCTCAAGCCGATGACCCTCGAGGAGGCCTACGAGGTGCTCGAGGCGATCGACGCCGGCGACCCGGAGGAGCTGCGCTCGGAGCTGGGCGACCTGCTGCTCCAGGTCGTGTTCCACGCCGACATGGCGCAGGAGTCCGGCACCTTCGACGTCGACGGAGTGGTCGCCGCGATCACCGACAAGATGGTGCGCCGCCACCCGCACGTCTTCGGCGAAGACGACGCCTCGACGCCCGCCGAGGTGCTGCGCAACTGGGAGGCGCTCAAGGCCGCCGAGCGCGCGGCGAAGGGCAAGGACCAGGGCCCGGCGTCGATGCTCGACTCGGTGTCCAAGGCGCACCCGGCGCTGATGGAAGCCTTCCAGATGACGACCAAGGTCTCGCGGGTCGGCTTCGACTGGCCGCACGCCGAGGCCGCGATGGGCAAGCTGGAGGAGGAGCTCGGCGAGCTGCGCGCCGCGGCCCGCGCCGGCGCGGGCACGAAGGCGATCGAGGAGGAGTTGGGCGACCTGATCTTCAGCGCGGTCAACGTCGCGCGGTTGCTCGGCGTCGACCCGGAGAGCGCGCTGAAGGCAGCGAACCGCAAGTTCCGCCGCCGCTTCCGCCACGTCGAGGCCCGCCTCGAGGAGCGCGGCAGGAAGCCGGCGGACTCGACCCTCGACGAGATGGACGCGCTGTGGGAGGAATCGAAGCGGCGCGAGTGACACGACGCCAGTGCACACACGTTCGACGCCGGAGCGCCGGCCAGGCGGGCGAAGGCGCGCGAGCTGGTCCGCCGGGCGCTCGAGAGCGGGCGCGGGGCGGTCAGCTCGCAGGTGGTGCAGGAGTTCCTGAACCCCTTCTAGGAGGACCCGCGGGGGCGGGCGAGGGCGCACGCGGAGAGCACCGCGAGCAGCGGCACGAGGGGGGCGCGGAAGCGGCTCTGGCTCCACGGCCCGCCCGAGAGGACCAGCAGCCCGAGCGCCAGGCCCGCCAGCCCGAGCCTGGCGGAAGGCGAGCCGGCGCCGCGCCAGGCACCCGCGGCTGCGGTCGCGAGCAGGACCAGCAGCGCCGGCAGCAGCAGCCACTGCGTCGCCCACACCTCGGGCCGCTCGCGCGACATGTGCCCGGCCGCGCGAACGAACCCCTCGTCGAGCACGACGCGGCTGAGTTCCGTCGTGCTGCGGAACGGCTCGTGCAGCGGCTGTGCGCCCGGCGAAACCAGCACTCGGGCCATGCCGGCGAGGTGGACGCGGGCGTAGTCGCCGAAGCCCGCGGCGAGCACCGCAACGCCGTCGCGCCGCGCCACGTCGTAGGCCCGCTCGAAGCCCGGGGTCTGGATGGCGCGCCGCTTCTCCGCGCGCACGCTGGAGAACGGCCGCGCCTGCTGCCGGGCCTCCACCGCGGCGGGCGCCGACAGCGTCAGGATGCGGTCGAACTGGGAGGAGAAACCCCAGTACTCCGCCACCACGGCATTGCGCGCCGCCCACGGCAGCAGCAGGAAGAGCGGCAGCGCCGCGGTCAGGATCGCCTCGCGCCCGCGCCGGTCGCGCGCCCAGCGCGGGGGCGACACCAGCAGGAGCAAGAACAAGGCCGCGGGCACGAACGCCGCGATCGGCTTGAAGGCGGCGGCGACGGCCAGGCCAGCGGCCAGCCAGGCGCGGCCCGGCCACCGCGCGCCGCCGTGCAGGCGCACCAGGCCGAACGCGGCTGCGGCCATCCCCAGCGCCAGCCCGGTCTCGGCCATCAACCGCGCCGACCACGCGACGAGCACCGGGTCCACGGCGACCCACAGGGCCGCCACGCGCCCGCCGCGCTCGTCCCCGGTCAGCTCGCTGGCCGCGCGGTGGACGAACACGCAGGTGAGCGCGCCGAGCACCGCCTGCGCCACGACCGCGAAGAGGATCGGCGCCCCGAGCCAGATGCCGGGCACCAGCAGCAGCGGGTAGCCCGGGGGGCGGAAGACGTGGGGCTCGCCGGCGGCGACGTAGCCGCGGCCCGCCGCGAGGCTCGCCGCCAGTTCGAGGTAGAGCGGCGAGTCGGGCGTGAGCAGCGCGACGGCGCCGTCTCCCCAGGCGAAGCAGGCGGCCGGGATGGCGAGCCGCAGCAGCGCCGCGGCCGCGGCGGCCTGCGGGAGGGAGGGCAGCCCCATGCGATCAGCGCAGCCCCGCCAGGGCACGGATCTCCGCGAGCCGCCGCACCGTCTCGGCGCCTTCCGCGCCCGAGCTTCGGGGCGGAGGCCCGCCCCGCAGGTGCTCGACGAACGCGCGCAGCTCGCGCAGGAGCGGCGGCTCTTTCCCGATCGGCCGCCACTCGACCTGCGCGAGCGCGAGCGGCTCGGCCACGCGGCCGCGGACGATCCGCAGCGCAGGAGCCTCGGGCGACTCGAGCACCGCGACGCCGTGCTCGCAGTGCAGCCGGATCTCGCGCCGCGAGGTCGGGTGCCGCAGCGACACCTCGAACAGGTGCCAGGGGTCGTCCCCGAGCGCGGCGAGCAGGGACGTCGGTTCGCCGTCGACGCTCTCGGCGAACGCCCAGCGGCACGGGGGCAGGTGCCCCAGCACCTCGCGGCCGATCGACAGCTCGTGCGGCGCGAGCGTCCACACTCCGTCGACGTCCGTCGCGCTCGCGCCCCATCCCGCGCGAGTGCTGCGCACGCCGAGCACGCGCCCGAGCTCGCCACTGCGGGCGATGTGCCCCAGTTCCTCGACCCCCGGGTGGTATCGCCACTTCTCCATCACGAACAGGCGCGGTCCGCCGGCGGCGGCCAGCGCCTCGGCCACGCCGGCATCGGCGGCCAGCGGCTTCTCCACGAACACGGGCACCCCGCGCGCCAGCAGCCCGCGCGCCGCGGCGTCGTGGGCCGTCGCCGGGGTCGCCACGACGCCGCCGTCGACGTCGGGCGCGCCGTCGAGCGCCGGTGCCACGCTGCGGGCGCCGGCCTCGAGCGCTCGCTGCCTCGCCGCCGGGTCGGGGTCGACGACGTGCACCTCGGCCCCGAGCGAGAGCAGGTCGCGGAGGACGTGCCCGCCCCAGCGACCGCAACCGGCCAGCGCCACGGCGAGAGACGTTGCCGAAGTCATGGCGGTCGGTATCATCGCCGTTCCGATGGCTTCCGCGTCACCGAGCCTGGCGCTGCCCCGCGGCGTTCGACTGCTGCCCCTCGAGGCGCACGAGGATCCACGGGGCGCCTTCGCCGAGCTGTTCCGCGCGGAGTGGCCGACCGGCGCGGCACCGGTGCAGTGGAGCCTGATGCGCTCGCGCGCCGGCGCGCTGCGCGGGCCGCACGTCCACCCTCGGCACGACGACTACCTCGTGCTGGTCTCGGGTGTGACCTGGGTCGGTCTGCGCGACCTGCGGCGCGACTCGCCGACGGCCGGGCTCGCGGTGGGGGTGCCGTTGCAGGCCGGGTCGCCCGTCGCGCTGGTGATCCCGCACGGCGTGCTGCACGGGATCGCCTACCTCGACGACGCGATCGAGTTTCTCGGCGCCTCCTGCTACTACGACCCGGCCGACGAGCTGCGCTGCCGCTTCGACGACCCGGAGCTGGAACTGCCCTGGCCGCTGCCGACGCCGCTGCTTTCGGCGAGCGACCGCGCCGCCGGCTCGCTCGCGGAGGTGCTGGTGCAGCTCGAAGCCGCTCAGCAGGAGGACCGCTTCCGCCCCAGGGCGTGACCGAGGGCCGAAAGCGTGCCCGGGCGGCGGGCGAGTCGCCACGCCAGCGGCAGGGCCTGGCGCCACGAGCCACGGACCACGTCGCGCGCGACGTCCCACGCGTAGTCGCGCAGGGTCCGGGCATGCGCGGCACGGGCCGCCCCGTCCCGCCCCCGCCCGGGCAGCTCGGTCAGCCGGAAGGCCTGGCCGCGGGCGGACCCGCGCACCAACACCGCCACGTCCCGCCGTCGCGGCCGGACGTTAGCCGCCACGAAGCGCAAGGCGATCCCGATGCGCCAGGACGGCGACGGGTTGGGGCCTGAACCGTGGACGGCGGCGACGTGGTGCAGCGAGAACTCGCCAGGGGAGAGCTGGGCGTCGCGGGCCGCGCCGAGGTCGAGTTCTCCCGCGATCTGCTGCCCGCGCAGCAGCAGGTTGCGGCCGTCGACCCGGGCGACGTGCTCGCGGCTCGCCGCGCGGTGGGAACCGAGCAGCACGCGCAGGCAGCCGTTCCCTGCATGGCTCGGCGTGAGCGCCACCCACGCGGTGGTGACGGCGTCACCGTCGAGACCCCAGTAGGCGGCGTCCTGGTGCCAGCCGACGTAGCCGGCATCGGCCGGGGGTTTCGCGAAGATGACGGAACGCCAGAGGAGGAGGTCAGGGCCCAGCACCTGCTCGACGGCGTCGAGCAGACTGGGAGCCGACGCCAGCTCCGCCGCCCAGGGGTGAAGCAGGTGCGGGTTGAGCCGCTGGTGGGGCGCGAGGGTGCGGCGCCCCGCGAGCAGGGTCTCCACGCCCGCGCGGGCGCGCTCCGCCAGCTCTGTCGGGACCGCTCCTGCGGGGCAGGTGAAGCCCTGGTCGCGATAGGTCACCGCCCAACCCGCGGCGATCACCGCGGCGCGCTCCGGAGGCGAGCCCAGGCGAAGCGCAGGAAGCGCGGTCCCGAGCGGCGCAGGAAGCGCGTGAAGTCGGCGACCTGGGTGCGGCGCACCGCTGGGGTCAAGTGAAGCGCCGCGGCCGCGGCCCGCACCCGCTCTGCTCCGCCGGGTTCGCTCAGGCGCTGCAGGAAGGCGCCCTGCGGCGGCACGTCGAGCGTCGCGTAGAGCGGGCTCCACTGCTGGGCGAAGAAGCGCAGCAGCGTGCGGTCCGGCAGCAGGCGGGTGCCGAGCCCGGAAGCGCGGGCCCGGTTGTAGAACTCGCGGTCGCCGAAGCGCAACAGGTCCTCGCGCCAGTAGCCCAGGCGCTCGAACAGCTCCCGGCGGTGGACGAGGTTGGGCGCGCCGAGAAACCAGTGGCGCAGCGCGCGCAGACCCGGCGCCGACCAGGAGTGGGCGAAGAAGTGGGGGTCGAGACGACCCGGCGGGCGCACGGCGAGCGTCGAGCTGGCCACCAGCGTCAACGCCTCGTCCTGGAGCGCCGCCAGCGCGATCGCCAGGTGATCCGGGAACCACAGGTCGTCGTCGGACATGTAGGCCACGAACGGGGCCGACGTCGCCTGCAGCACCCGATTGCGGTTGGCGTAGCCGAAGCCCGGCGCCTTCGGCAGGCGGTGGAACGCGATGCGCGGGTCGTCGATCGCGCGCACGACCGCTTCGGTCGCGTCGTCGCAGCCATCGCCCACGACGTGCAGCCGCCAGTCGGCCACGGTCTGTCGGCGCACCGATTCAACCGCCAGGCCCACCGTGTGGGGGCGCTCGTGGGTAGGCAGCAGGATGTCGACGAGCGGCCCGGACAAGGGAGGCTAGAACCGCCCGGCGCGGAAATCGGCGAAGGCCTGCTCGAGTTCCTGGCGCGTGTTCATCACGAACGGGCCGTAGCGGGCGACGGGCTCCTTCAGCGGCTGGGCGGCGAGCAGGATGAAGCGGCCGCCGTCTTCGCCCGCCGTCGCCTTCACCGCGTCGCCGTCGCCGAACACCGCGAGCTGGCCGGACTGCACGGGCCACGGGTGGCCGTCGAAGGAGACGGCACCTTCGAACGCGCAGGCGAAGGCCGAGTGGCCCGCGGGCACCGCGTGCTCGAAGCTCTCCCCTGCCGGCAGCGCCACGTCGAGGAACAGCGGTTCGGTGTAGATCTCCTGCACGGCGCCCGCGACGTCGCCCGAGCGGCCCGCGATGACCCGCACTTTCGCCGCGCCCACGTTGCGCTCCGGAATGCTGTCGGCGGCGAGGTCCTGGTAGCGCGGCTCGCACATCTTGAGCTTCGCCGGCAGGTTGATCCAGAGCTGGAAGCCCCACATCAGCCCGTTCTCCTGGCGTGGCATCTCCGAGTGCACGATGCCGCGGCCCGCCGTCATCCACTGCACGCTGCCCGGGCCCAGCAGGCCGCGGTTGCCGCGGTGGTCGCGGTGCTCCATCGCCCCGGCCAGCATGTAGGTGACCGTCTCGAAGCCGCGGTGCGGGTGGTCCGGGAAGCCCGCGAGGTAGTCGTCGGGCGAGTCCGACTTGAAGTTGTCGAGCATCAGGAACGGGTCGAGGTCGGGCAGCTCGGGAGTGCCCAGCATCCGGGTCAGGCGCACGCCGGCGCCGTCGGAGGTCTCCATGCCGCGCACCACGCGGACGACGGGTCGAAGGCTCATCCTTCGAAGGTAGCACCGAGTCCCGGCGGCGGCGTAGGCTTCGCCCATGAAGGCGATCCGCGTCCATGCATTCGGCGGCCCCGAGGCGATGGTCCTCGAGGACGCCGCCTCCCCCGCTCCCCCGCCCGGCCACGTCGTGGTCCGCGTGCGCGCCGCCGGCGTCAACTTCATCGACGTCTACCGCCGCACCGGCGCCTACCCCGGCCCGCTGCCGCAGACGCCAGGCACCGAGGCCGCGGGCGAGGTGATCGCGGTCGGCGACGGCGTCGAGGGGCTGGCGAAAGGCGACCGGGTCGCGACGGTCGCGGCGCAGGGCGCCTACGCGGAAGAGACGCTGGCGCGGGCCAACCAGTGCGTGCGGGTGCCCGACGCGGTCGGCTTCGAGGGCGCGGCGGCGGCGATGCTGCAGGGCATGACCGCCCACTACCTGGTCGAGACCACGTATCCGCTGAAGGCCGGAGACGCGTGCCTCGTCCACGCGGCCGCGGGCGGCGTCGGGCTGCTGCTCGTGCAGATGGCGAAGGCGAAAGGCGCGCGGGTGATCGCCACCGCGGGCAGCGACGAGAAGGCGGCGCTGGCCCGCGCGCACGGCGCCGACGAGGCGATCGTCTACACCCGCGACGACTTCGAGGCCGAGGTGAAGCGGCTGACGGACGGCCGCGGCGTCGACGTCGTCTACGACTCGGTCGGCGCCGCGACCTTCGAGAAGGGCCTGCGCTGCCTGCGCCCGCTGGGGCTGATGGCGCTCTACGGCCAGTCGAGCGGCGCGGTGCCGCCGTTCGACCCGCAGGCGCTCAACCGCAGCGGCTCTCTCTTCCTGACCCGGCCGTCGCTGTTCCACTACATCGCCGACCGCGCGGCGCTGGAGGCGCGCGCGGGAGCCGTGCTGGGCGCGGTCGCGAGCGGCGCGCTGAAGCTGCGGATCGGCGGCTCGTTTCCGCTCGCGGCGGCCGCCGACGCCCACCGCGCGCTGGAGTCGCGCTCGACGACCGGCAAGCTGCTGCTGATCCCGTAGACGTTCCCGCGGACGTACACTCCCGCGCGGAGGTTCCAGATGGCCGAGCGTCGCGATTTTCTCAAGCTCTCCCTGGCGGCGGGCACCGCAATGGCGGCGCAGGTGCCGGAGGCGGCGGCCGAAGCCGCGGCCATCAACGACTTCCCGCTCGAGGAGGCGACCCTCGACCAGGTCCAGAAGGCGATGGCCGACGGGGACCTCTCCGCCGAAGACCTCGCCGAGGCCTACCTCGAGCGCATCGCCGCCCTCAACGCGCGCGGCCCCGAGCTGCGCCACGTGGTCGAGGTGAACCCCGACGCGCTGGCGATCGCGGCGGCGCTCGACGAGGAACGCGCGAAGAAGGGGTCGCGCGGCCCCTTGCACGGCGTGCCGGTGCTGATCAAGGACAACATCGACACCGCCGACAAGATGCAGACGACGGCGGGCTCGCTGGCGCTCGAGGGCCACGTCGCCCCGCGCGACGCCGCCGTCGTCGAGCGGCTGCGCGCCGCCGGTGCCGTGATCCTCGGCAAGACCAACCTGTCGGAGTGGGCGAACTTCCGCTCGTCGCGCTCGATCTCCGGCTGGAGCGGGCGCGGCGGCCAGTCGCGCAACCCGTACGCGCTCGACCGCAACACCTCGGGCTCGTCGTCGGGCTCGGGAGGCGCCGTCAGCGCGAACCTGTGCCTGCTCGCGGTCGGCACCGAGACCGACGGCTCGGTGGTCTCGCCCGCGTCGATCAACGGCATCGTCGGCATCAAGCCGACGCTGGGCCGGGTCAGCCGCCGCGGCATCATCCCGATCGCCGCCAGCCAGGACACCGCCGGGCCGATGGCGCGCACGGTGAAGGACGCCGCGCTGCTGCTGTTCGCGATGTGCGGCGTCGACGACGCCGACGCGAGCACCGCCAGCCAGCGCGGACACGTCTACGACCTGACGAAGGCGTTCGACGCCGACGGCCTGAAGGGCGCGCGGATCGGCGTCGCCCGCGAGATGGCCGGCTTCCACCGGCGTGTCGACCAGCTCTTCGAGGCGGCGCTCGGCGAGCTGAAGAAGGCGGGCGCGGAACTCGTCGACGTCCTGATGCCGTCGCTCAAGGAGGTCGGCAAGCACGAGTACGAGGTCCTGCTCTACGAGTTCAAGGACGGGCTCGAGGCCTACCTGAAGACCGCGGGGCCGGGCGCGAAGGTGCGCACGCTGGCCGAGCTGATCGCCTTCAACGAGGCCGAGGCCGAGCGCGAGTTGCGCTACTTCGGCCAGGAGACGCTGATCGCGGCCGCGGCCAAGGGGCCGCTCACCGAGCAGGCCTACCTCGACGCGCTGGCCGCCTGCCGGCGGCTGACGCGCGACGAAGGCCTCGACGCGGCGATCGCGAAGCACAAGCTGGACGCCTTCGTGGCGCCGACCGACTCGCCGGCGTGGCCGATCGACATCGTCAACGGCGACCACTACCTCGGCGGGTCCTCGACGGCGCCGGCCGTGTCCGGCTATCCCCACGTCACCGTGCCGATGGGCGCGGTGTTCGGGCTGCCGGTGGGGCTCAGCTTCTTCGGGGCCGCCTGGAGCGAGCCGAAGCTGATCCGCTACGCCTACGCGTTCGAGCAGGCGACGCGCCACCGCACGGTCCCCCGCCTGCGCCCGACGGTCGACCCGGGAGCCCGCCCGACCTCGCGCTGACGGCGAGGCGGGACGCGCGCCTGCTGATGCGCTAGCATCTGATGCATGCGCACCACGCTGGACGTCGCCGACGACGTGCTGCTCGCCGTGAAGGAGCGGGCCCGCCGCGAGAAGCGGACGGTGGGTGAGGTCCTGTCCGACCTCGCCCGCCAGGCCCTGACGGGCGGGGCCAGCGTCGCGGCCGAGTCGAAGCCGTTCTACGGCTTCTCCCCGCTGCCCCCACGCGGGCCCGTCGTCTCGAACGAGCTGATCGATCGCCTGCGCGACGAGGACGGCGAGTGAGGCGGGCGCTGCTCGACGTCAACGTGCTGCTGGCCCTGCTCGACGCCGATCACGTCGACCACTCCCGCTCCCGTGCCTGGCTGGAGGCGAACATCCGCCGCGGCTGGGCTTCGTGCCCGATCACCCAGAACGGTTTCGTGCGGATCGTGAGCCAGCCGCGCTACCCGAGTCCGGTCACGCCCGCCGAGGCGTCCCGGCGGCTCGAGCAGGCGACGCGCACGAAACACCACGAGTTCTGGGCCTGCGACCTGAGCCTGCTCGACGCGCAGTGGGTCGATCGCTCGCGCCTTCACGGCTCGAAACAGGTGACGGACGTCTACCTGCTCGCGCTGGCCGCGGCCCGCGGCGGCACCTTCGTCACCTTCGACCGCTCGATACCCGTGCAGGCCGTGCCGCGCGCGAAAGAGGAGACGCTCCTCGTCCTCTGAGCGTTCAGGCGTCGGGCGCCCTCTCGCGGGCCGGGCCGGTGCGCAGCTCGAGCAGCAGCGGCAGGGCGACCAGCAGCAGCGCGAAGCCGACCACGGCCGGGCCCGGGCCGGGCAGCCAGGCCACGCCCTGCGCGGCCAGCACCAGGTACGCGGTGTAGAGGCCGTAGGCGACCAGCAGCAGCACGCCTTCGGCACGCGCGATCGTGAAGTCCGAGGTGAAGATCGGCACGCAGGCGACCGCGACCAGCGCCATCACCGGCAGGTCGAAGTCGAGCACGCCTGGAGCGACAGCCACCGGCACGGGCGAGATCAGGCCCGCCAGGCCGAGCACGATCAGCAGGTTCGCGATGTTGGAGCCGACCGCGTTGCCGGCAGCGATCTCCCGCTCGCCGCGCATCGCCGCCATCACCGAGGTGGCGACCTCGGGCAGCGAGGTGCCGGCGGCGACGATCGTGAGGCCGATGATCAGCTCGCTGACGCCGAAGGCGCGGGCGAAGCTGGTCGCCGCGTCGACCAGGAAACGCGAGCCGACGACCAGCAGCGCCAGGCCCGCGATCGCGAAGAGGGCGTTGCGCCAGCCGGGGCCCGCCCCGGCCACGGCCGTCGGCGAGGCCTCGGCCGCGGCCTGCCGGCCCTGGTAGATCGCGACGACGGTGTAGACGATCGCGCCCGCGAACAGCAGGGCGCCGTCGAGCCGGCCGATCGACCCGTCCCAGGCGAGGCCCAGCACGATCAGCGACACGGCCACCATCACCCGGGTGTCGAACTCGACGAGGCCACGCGAGACGACCAGCGGCGCGACGACCGCCGACAGCCCGAGGACGACGAGGATGTTGAAGATGTTGCTGCCGACCACGTTGCCGACGGCGAGGTCGGCGCTGCCCTTGGCGGCCGAGAGCAGGGTGACGGCGACCTCGGGCGAGCTGGTGCCCCAGGCGACGACGGTCAGCCCGATCACCAGCGGCGAGACGCCGAACGCGATCGCCAGCCGCGAGGCGCCGCGCACCAGGAGGTCGGCGCCGCCGATCAGCAGCGCCACGCCGAGCAGGAAGAGAAGGAGGTCGATCACGCTCCCGAGCATAACCGCGGGGCGAACGGAGGCGGGCGGCGCCCGCCAGGGCGCCGCCCGCTCGGAGGATTCCGTTCGTACCTCTTGGTTCGTGCTCTTAGCGGGTGACCTCCTCGACGACCACGGCGGGAGTGCCGCCGCGGGTGGCGAGCCGCACCGAGGTGCCACCCGGTTGCACGTCGCGCTCGAGCAGCCCGATCACGGGGTAGCGCTCGCGCAGGCCGCGGGCGAACGCGGCCGGCACCGAGTCGCGCCGCTCGCGCACCAGGGCATCGAGTTCCGGCACGCCGCTGGCCGAAACCACGATCCACGTGCGGCCGGCGGCGCCGGCGGGATCGAGCCTCAGCAGCGTCGTGCGCGGCAGGCTCGCGTCCTGCGCGGACCGCACGTCGGGCCACGCGAGGCGGAACGAGCCGTCGCTCTCCTCGGTGATCAGGTACAGGTGGCTCGGCCTCCGCAGCTCGACCTTGAGCGATTCGCCGCTCGCGTCGAACCCCGGGATGAGCTGCGTTCCGGCCGCCGTCTCGGAGCCCAGGGTGTACCGGAAGTCCACCCTGTCCCCAGCGTGGGCGCTGCCTGCCGCCAGCAGCGGCATCAGCATCAACGGGCCCAGCTTTCGGAGCATGTCTCTCCTCTCATCGGCTGCGGCGGAGCTGCCGCGCCGTCGTGGGAAGCAGGACACGCCGGGCCCCTCGCGCCCTGTGACGCAGCGCACAGGGACAGCACTGGAAGTGAGACCCGTCACCCCCCGGTGCCGTGCCAGAATCCCCGGCCATGGACCTGCCGCGCGCTTCGTGCCCGACCTGTGCGGGCCGGATCGAGGAGGGCCAGCGCGTCTGCCACGCCTGCGGTTCGCTGCGGCCCGACGCGGTCGCGAGCGAAGACGAGGAGCGGGCGAGCCTCGCCGAGCTGCGTCAGGCGATGCAGTCCGCGATGGCCCAGGCGGAGTTGCAGAAGCAGCCGACGCCTCCCGTGCGCGACCGCTTCCTGCGCCACGCCCCGGTGCCGCGCCACACCGGCGCCCTTCTCGACGAGGCGATGCTGTGCCAGAGCTTCTTCGAGGAGGCGCTCGCCGCCGACACCACCGCGCCACGCGAGCGCTTCAAGGCGCTGCTGACGCGCCTCGAGCTCAACGCGGTCGACGAGCCCGAGCTTCGTGCCAAGCTCGAGGTGCTGCGCGCCCGCCTGCGCGAGCACGAGGCCGTGGTCGCCCGCAACGATCGCAACACGACGATCGGCATCCTGATGGCGCTCGGGCTGCTGGTCCTGCTCGCCTTGTTGCTGCTGCGCGGCGCGGCCGCCCTGTTCGGCTAGTTCGATTCGAAGGAGAACGAGGATGACGATCGCCGAGATGCTGCTGCCCGAGTTCGACCAGGAAGCGGCGACCACCCGCAAGTACCTGGAGCGGGTGCCCGAGGCCCACGCGGCGTGGTCCCCGCACCCGAAGTCGATGCCGCTCGACCGGCTCGCCGGCCACGTCGCGGAGCTGCCGGTGTGGGCCGTGATGACGATGAAGCAGACCGAGCTCGACCTCGCCCCGAAGGACGGGCCGAAGTACGAGTCCTTCCGCTCAGCGAAACCGGCGGACCTGCTGCGCACCTTCGACGAGCACGTGAAGAACGGGCGCGCCGCGATCGCCGCCGCGAGCGACGCCGACTTCTTCGTGCCGTGGACGCTCAAGGGCGGCGACGTCGCCTACTTCACGCTGCCGCGGGCGGTCGTGATGCGCACGTTCGTGCTCAGCCACCTGATCCACCACCGCGCCCAGCTCGGCGTCTACCTGCGCATGAAGGACGTGCCGGTGCCTGCGACCTACGGGCCGTCTGCCGACGAGAGCTCGATGTAGCGACGAAGACGGAGGCGGGTCCGGGCTGACCCCGGCAGGAGGACGCGATGGAGAGTCTCGCCGAGCTCGCGCGACGCGGCATCGTGGAAGTGACGCGGGAGCGCGCGCCGATGCCGCGGCCGGCCGGCTGCCGGCTGGTGACGGGGCTGAGCCCGGCCGGCCTCGCGGCTGCGGCCGGCATCGCGATCCGCGACTTCCTGGTCGAGATGAACGGGGAGGCGGCCGCCGAGTTGCTGGACCTCGAGTCCTACGGCCCGGGGCCCCGGAGCTACACCTTCTACGCCCGGGCCCGCCACGAACGGGTCGTGGTCCGCACGACGGGCCTGGACCCGGGCATGGAGCTGGCGCCGACACCGGAAGCGATCCGCGCGAGCTACGACCCGCGGCAGCCCCGCTTCGAGGCGCTGCTGGAGCTGTGGCGCTCGCGCGACTGGGCCAACACCGCCCGCCTGGCCGAGGCCACGCTCCAGGCGCAGCGATCGCGGGCCACGCCGGCGCTGGCCCTGCTCGCCGCTGCGCTGGTGGAGAGCGGACGGGTCGAGGAGGGCGGCCGGCTCGCCGAAGAGTACCTGCGCGACCACGCCCGCAAGTGGACGATGGACTTCACGGCGGTCGCCCTGCACGCCCAGGGCGTGGCCGCCGCCGCTCGCGGCGACCGCGACGCAGCCCTGGGGCTGTGGGAGACCGCGTGGGACCACGAGCCGCTGGAGCGCACGGCGCAGGCGCTGGAGAAGGCCACGGGCCGGCGGCCTCCCACGGCTGTCCCGCCATGGCCGGGCCGGCGCTTCCCGATCGACTACCGGCTGCCACTGCTGGAGTCCGCCCAGCCCGGGCAGGCGAGCCTCGGCGACGCGCTGTCCGCCACCCCCGAGGGGGCCCTTTTCGTCGTCTGCCTTCTGTGCAACTACCGCGTCAATGGTCCCTACGCCCGCTTCCTGTTCCGCTGGTCGGCCTGGGCGCCGCATTTCGCGGGGCGGCTGGCAGGGCTCCACGTGATCACCGAGCAGGCGGAGCGCCCCGCCGGCCGCGAGTCGCTGTTCCAGGTCGAGAGCGAGGCTCGGGCCGCGGGCTTGCCGATGACCCTGCTGCTCGACGCGACCGGCGCCGTCTCGGCCGCCGTCGAGCCGCCGTCGAGTCCCAACGTCCTGGCGCTCGACCGCGAGGGCCGGGTCGAGCACCAGGGCCTGCTCGACGGTGTGGAGCTGTGGAACGCGCTGGCCGGCCTCGAGCAGCGCGCCTGAACCGCGTCCCGCTGCTCGAGCGCGCGGGACTCGCCTACCTGGGGCGGCTCGCGCGCGGACGGACGCTGCCGCCCGCGGCCGACCCCGTGCACGTGCTGAACCCCGACGAACAGCGCGAGCTGCGACGGGTCGAGCGCGGCGCGATCGCCCGCGCCGCGCTCGCCGGGGCCGTCTCGGCGCTGTGTGGAGTCGGCATCGTCACCTGGGTCGCGCGGCTGCGCGGCGCGGAACCGGAGCCGCTCGGCGACGCCGCGCAGTTCGCGGCGTGGACGCTGGCGATGACCTGGGTCGCCGCGATCTGCGCGCTCGAGATCGCGTACGTGTACCGGGACGCGCTGCGCTCCGTCCACGCCCTGTCGCGCGCGGCGGGCCTCGACCCGCTCGCCGCGGAGCCCGTCGCCTCGGCCCTGGTGCGCGCCGCGCTGGAGCTGCCCTGCGACACCCGGCCGGCGCACGGCGTCGATCCCGGCCGCGAGTCGTCGCGGCTGCAGGTCGTGCTGGCTTCTCTGCTCTACAAGGCCAAGATCGCGCTGACGACGGTGCTGCTCAAGGTGGCCGTCCGCCGGGTGCTGGGCCGCGCCGTGGTGCGCGTCGCGCTGGAGCTGGTCGCGGTGCCGGTGGCCGCGGCGTGGAACGGCTGGGTCGCGTGGCGGGTGATGCGCGAGGCGCGGGTGCGGGCGATGGGGCCCTCGTTCGCGCGGGAGGTCGCGGCCGCCCTGGCCGGCCTCGACCCCGCGCCGTTGGCCCGCGACGCCGCGCGACGCGCGGTCGCCTGCGCCATCGTGCGCACCCGCGAGCTGCATCCGAACCAGGCGGCGCTGCTCGCCGAACTCGGCGGCGGCGAAGCCGGGCCGCCCGCCGTCGACGATCCCGCCGCACTGCTCGCGGCGCTGCCTCCGCTGCCGGAGGCCGGCCGGCGCCAGGCCCTGGCGCTGCTGGCGGCCGCCAGCGTGATCGACGGCCGGCTCACCCGCGGCGAACGGCGGCTGTGGCGCGACGCCTGCGCGGCGAGCGGCCTGTCCGCGACCCACGAGGATCTCGACGAGCTGCGCGACGCGTTCGTGGAAGGCCGCCCGCGCCTGCCGGCGGCCCTGCGCGCCGCCCGGGCGTGACGGACGGGGGCTACAGCGTCTCGCGCAGGGCCAGCAGCTCGTCGACCGTGACCAGTCGGAAGCCGCGGGCGTGCAGGGCGTCGACGACCGCAGGGATCGCGTCGCGCGAGGGCTTGCGGTACCAGGGGTGGAGCAGGACGATCGAGCCCGGCCTCGCGTTCTCCGCCACGTGCTCCGCGATGCGGGCGGGCTCCTCGCGCACGCCGCGCCACGAGTCCGGCTCCACGTCCCAGGTCACGCTGGTGCGGCCCGTGCGCTGCAGGAGCCAGGGCAGGACGACCAGCTTGTAGCCGTTCGGCGGGCGGAAACGGATCGGGCCCGCGAAACCGGCCTCGCGGATCGCGCGGTCGGTGTCGTCGAGTTCGCGGCGCACGAACGACGGCGATTTCAGCACCATCACCCGGTGCGAGAACGAGTGGTTGCCGACCTGGTGGCCCGCGGCCACGATCTTGCGCAGCGCCTCGGGCGAGCGCTGCACCTGCTCGCCCACGACGAAGAACGTCGCCTTCGCGCCGCGCTCGGCCAGGGGTCGCAGGATCTCGTCGACGGCGCCTGCCGTCGGCCCGTCGTCGAACGTCAGCGCCACGACACGCTGGGCGGTGTCGACGCGGTGCACGAGGCGGCCGAAGACCTGGACGGTGCGGGAGCGGGCCAGGAGCCGCAGCCCGTGCAGGGCGAGCGCAGCGAGGACGACGAGCAGCAGCGCCGCGGCGGCGCGCCGCGCGGAGCGGCTCACCTTCTCTTCGGGGAGTCGTCGTCGCGGACGTAGACGACGCCCGACTGGCTCAGCAGCGTCTTCAGCTCGTCCTCGGGCACTGCCTCGCGGACCGAGACCTTGAACGGGTCCCCGTAGAAGAGCTTGGCGTTGAGGTTGTCGGCCGTGGCATGGACGCGGACGAACGTGCGGGCGACGGCCTTGTCGGCGACCACGGTGATCTCGCGCCCGCTCCAGCGGACCGCCTGCACTTCCGGCAGCTTCCCGACCTTGCCGGCGAACCAGCGCACCAGCCGCAGATCGCGATTGCGGAAGCGGCGCCAGCCGAAGGTGCCTGCGATCGCGAGGAAGACGACGAAGGGCACGTCGATCGCGCCGGCCGCGATCGAGTAGCCGACGAACACCATCAGCGCCAGCGCGGCGGCGATCGGGGCCTTCCAGCCACCGGGCAGGTCCCCGAGCCCCGCGAAGGCCTGCTCCAGCCGGTCGCGCAGCGGCACCTGGGTGGAGACCCCGCTCTCGATCTCCTTGGCGACGCCGCGCAGGTCGAGCGCCAGGTCGCGCGCGGTCGGATAGCGGTCCGCGGCCCGCTTGCGCAGGCAGCGGGTGATCACCCGCTGCACGCCGGCGTGCACGTTGGCCCGGACCTGGGTCACGGGCCGCGTCTCCTCGAAGGCGATCGCGTGCAGCGTGTCGAGGGCGGTGGCGCCGGCGAAGGGGAGCTGGCCGGTCACCATCTCGTAGAGCACGACGCCCAGCGAGAAGATGTCGGAGCGGTGGTCGACGGCCTGGCCGCGCGCCTGCTCCGGGCTCATGTAGCGCAGCGTGCCCATCACCACGCCGACCTGCGTCCTGGCGATCGTCTCCATGTGCGAGAGGTCGTCGCCGGAGGGCGCGGCGGTGCCGACGTCGGTCACGTCCTGCAGCTTGGCGAGGCCGAAATCGAGGATCTTGGCGTGCCCCTCGGGCGTCACCATGATGTTGTCGGCCTTGACGTCGCGGTGGACGATGCCGGCCTCGTGGGCCTTGCCGAGCCCTTCCGCGACCTGGGCGGTGACCTCCAGCGCGCCCAGCAGGTCGAGCTCGCGGGCCCTGACCAGCGCCCGCACGGTCTTGCCCTCGACCAGCTCCATCGCGATGAACACGACGTCCTCGACCTCGTCGACGTCGTAGACCTGGGCGATCGCCGGGTGGTTGACGGCGCAGGCGGCGCGGGCCTCGGTCATGAACCGTCGGCGGCGCTCCGCGTCTTCGCTCCACTCGCGCGGCAGCACCTTGACCGCGACGGGGCGGCCGAGGCGGGTGTCGCGGGCACGGTACACCACGCCCATGCCGCCCTTCCCGAGGTCGGCTTCGATCTGGTAGTGCTTGAGGGTGCGGCCGATCATGGGCCGCGCCATCCTACTTGGCGGCGGACAGCGAGTCGAGCGCCAGGTGGGCCAGGGCCCGCACGCCCACAGGCAACGCCGCCTCGTCGACGAAGAAGCGCGGCGAGTGGTTGGGCTCCGGGACGCGGCCGGCCGGGTTGACGCCGAGGAAGGCGAACAGCCCGGGCACCTTCTCCTGGTAGTAGGAGAAGTCTTCCGCGGTCGTGGTCTGCCGCACGTTGGGATCGGCCAGGGCGCCGCCCACCCGCTGCAGCGTCGGCGACATCTTCGCGGCCAGCGCCGGGTCGTTCCAGGTCACCGGGTTGGGGCCGTACCAGCTCACGGCGGCCGTGGTGCCGGTGGCGGCGGCCACCGCCTCGGCGCGGCGCCCGATCACCGCCTTGATCTGCTCGCGCATCTTCGCGTCGAAGGTGCGCACGGTGCCCGACATCACGACCTCCTCGGGCACGATGTTGGGGCGGTTGCCGGCCTGGAAGCTGCCGACCGTGACGATCGCGGGCGACGCCGTGGGATCGATCTCGCGCGAGACGATCGCCTGCAGCGAGAGCACCAGCTCCGCGCCGGCGACGATCGGGTCCACCCCCGACCACGGCATCGCGCCGTGGGTCTGGCGGCCGCGCAGGCGGATCTCGAACATGTCGGACGAGGCCATGATGCCGCCCGCGCGCCAGCCGAGGGTGCCGGTCGGCATCGGGAACACGTGCAGCCCGAACACCGCCTCGACCTTCGGGTCCACGAGCGCGCCCTCGCGCACCATCAGCTCGGCGCCGCCCTCTTCGCCCGGCGGCAGGCCCTCCTCCGCGGGCTGGAACAGGAACACGACGGTGCCGGGCAGGCTCGCGCGCATCCCGGCCAGCACTTCGGCGGCGCCCATCAGCATCGAGACGTGGGCGTCGTGTCCGCAGGCGTGCATCACGCCGACCTCGCGGCCGCCCCACTCCGCGCGGACGGTGGACTTGAAGGGCAGGTCGAGCTCCTCGGTCACCGGCAGCGCGTCCATGTCGGCGCGCAGCGCGACGACGGGCCCGGGACGGCCGCCCTTCAGCACGCCCTTGAGCCCGGTCTTCGCGAGCGGCGTGACCTCGATGCCGAGCGCCTTCAGGTGGGCGGCGACCTTCGCGGACGTGCGCGTCTCGCGGTTGCCCAGCTCCGGGTTCTGGTGCAGGTCGCGCCGCCACTCGACGAGCTTCTCGCCGAGGGCGGCCGTGCGGCGGTCGGCTTCCGCGCGCAGCGCCGCGGGGTCGGAGGCGGTGGCGAGCGGAGCGGCAGGGGCGAGGAGCAGGACGAGGGCGAGCATGCGATTCATGGGCGAAGGGGAACACGGGAAGAGGTCCCGCCGCAAGCGCCTAGAATCCGCTCTCCCATGAATCCCCTCCTCGCCGACCTGTCGCTCGCCCGCCGCGTCGAACGCGCGGAGATCGAGTTCTGCGCCCTGGGCGGCGCCCGCGCCGCGCGCCTCGACCGCCTCGAGGCCGGCGGCGGCATCGCGCTCTGCTCGACCCCGGGCTCGCCGCTCAACAAGGTCCTCGGCCTCGGCCTCGCCGGGCCCGTGTCCGACGCGGATCTCGACCGGCTCGCCGCGTTCTACGCCGCGCGCAACGAGCCCGCCCAGGTGGAGCTGTGCCCGCTGGCCGCCCCCGAGCTGCCGGCACGACTGGTGGCCCGCGGCTTCATCCCGCAGGGCTTCGAGAACGAGCTGGGTCGAGGACTGGCGGGGCCCGTTCGCGAAGGACTTCCGACCGGCGTCGCGGTCGCGCGAGCGGCCGACGACGAGGAGTGGCTGAGCGTCGTCGCCGCAGGCTTCGCGGCGGCCGAGGCGCACGTCACCGGCAGTGCCGGGCCGGAGGCCCCGATGGACCCCGCGGCGCTGCGCGAGGTGATGGCCTCGTTCGTGCACCCGGACATCGCGCGCTACGTCGCGCGCGTCGACGGGCAGGCCGCGGGCGGCGGCGCCGCGTGGGAGCGCGACGGCGTGCTCGGCATCTTCGGCACCGCGACGCTGCCGGCCTTCCGCCGCCGCGGCGTGCAGCGCGCGATCAACCTCGCCGCGCTGGCCGACGCTTCGCCCGCGGCCGAACTGGCGATCGCGACCACGGCGCCCGGCAGCACCTCGCAGCGCACGTTCGAGCGGATGGGCTTCCGCGTGCTCTACACGCGGGCGATCTTCGTGCGCCCGCCGGACGCCGCGTGAGGCCCGATCTCACCGCGCTCGAGACGCGGCGGCTCCGGCTGCGCCGGCTCTCCGAGGACGACCACGCGTTCCTGATCGAGCTGCTCAATCAGCCGTCGTTCGTGCGCTTCATCGGCGACCGCGGCGTGCGCACCGCGGAGCAGGCGAAGAAGTACGTGCGCGACGGCCCGGCGGCGAGCTACGAGCGCCACGGCTTCGGGCTGCTGTGCGTGGAGCTGAAGCGGGGCGGCGCGCCGATCGGAATGTGCGGGCTGCTCCAGCGCGACGCGCTCGAGGACCCGGACGTCGGCTTCGCCTTCCTGCCCGCCTACTGGGGCCGCGGCTACGCGCGCGAGGCGGCGCAGGCGGTGCTGGACGCGGCGCGCGAGCGGCTCGGCCTGGAGCGGGTGGCGGCGATCACCAGCCTCGACAACGCCGCCTCGATCCGGCTGCTCGAGGCGCTCGGCTTCGGCGAGCGCGGCCGCGTCACGCTCGCCGCGGGCGAGCCGGAGCTGCGGCTCTTCGTCCGCGAGCTCGGCCCGATCGAAGGCTAGCGGGAGGGCTCCGGCGCTTCGGCGTCGAGGGCCACGGGCGCAGGCGCCGCGGGCGCGGTTGCTTCGGCGCGCGGCACCAGCCGCGGCGGGATCACCAGCGGCTCCGCCATCACCGGCACCCGCCGCATCGGGATGTTCAGGCTGCGGCCGGCGCGCAGGAACGAGCCGCGCATGCCGTTGGCCTTCTTGATCGCCGTTGCCGACACGCCGTAGCGGCGCGCGATCGTCGACAGCGTCTCGCCGCCGCGGATGCGGTGGCGGATCGAGGGCGGCGGCAGCACGCCCTGGGCCACGAGCTGCGCGTGGTTGAGCCGCGCGCAGTCCTGCGCGACCGGGTTCCAGAAACGCACGTGCAGGTGGTTCAGGTGGCGCCGCTCGTGCTGCAGGATCGCGTCCTGGCCGTTGCGGTGGCGGCCGACCAGCTCGTCGAGCCAGTCGGGGTCCTCGCCGATCTCGCGGGCGTGGGCGAGCAGCGCCCGGATCAGCGTGCGGTCGAGGAAGATGCGCTCGACGTCGGTCTCCGTCACCAGCGCCTTGACCAGCGCCCACGTGCGCGGCACGTCCAGCGTCTTCGGCGTCGCGGCGCGGAAGTCGTCCAGCTCGCCCGCCGCGTGGAACAGGCCGAGGTCGACGTCGCGGCCGCTCTGGTGCGACTTGTGGCGGTTGAGCCGCCCGCCGCCGCGATGGCTGATGTCGCCGACCACGAGCCGCGGCGAGTCGGGGAACTGCCGCTGCACGGACTCGATCGCGATCCTCAGGTAGTCGATCGTCTCCTGCGTGCCGTACGTCTCGACGGGGTTGCGGATCGTCCAGAACGGGCCCTCGGGCATCGCCACCGGGTTGAGCAGCAGCCCGGCGTCGGGCGAGCCGATCGAGAGCGACACCGCGGTGGCCGACGCGGCCTCCCGCGGTGCGTCGAGCTCGGGCTCCGGGCCGATCGCGTCGCCCTGCGGCAGCGCGGCGTCGAACTCGGCGTCGCCCGGGACTTCCGCGGGCGCGGCCGCGACCGGGCAGCTCACGGGGACCCGGGGTGAGGGGTCGGGGGCGCTGGCCGCCACCGGCAGGGCGGCCAGGACGAGGACGAGGGGACAAAGGCGGACGATGCGCATGAAGGCGGAATTCTGGCGCATCGCCCGCCGGGTTTCGAGGGGGGGGCGGATTTTTTTCCGGCCCCCTCCCTTCCTACTTCGCGGTCTTCCTCCACTCCTCCTCGGAGAGCCGCGTCAGGCCGAGCGCCGCGACGGACTTCGCTTCGGCCTCGAAGCGCGCGCGGGCGGCGTCGAGCTCGAGGAGCAGCGCCTCGCGGCGGTCGAGCTGGCTCTGCGTCGGCCGGCCCTCGTTGCCGTTGACGTTGCCGTAGAGCACGCCGAGCTCCTCGCGCAGCTTCTCCTCGCCAGAGATGCCCTCGCCCTCCTGGGTGGCCACCAGCGCCACCCGCTGCGCCTCCATCGACGCGGCCAGCGCGTCGAGCTTGCGGCGCCTCGCGTCGCCCGTCTTCAAGGTCGCCGACGCGGCGCGGGCCTGGTCGCGCACGTGGGTGATCTCGGCCACCAGGTAGGTGAGCCGCTCGACGTCGGCGAACAGCTTCCAGACCGTCTCCTGCTGCAGCTTGCGGTCGGCTTCCGGGTAGCTCACGCGCGGGTCGGGCACCAGCCTGACCTTCGACTCGTACACGTCCTTGTTGCGGATCAGCTTGACCGTGTACTCGCCCTCCGGCGCGCGGGGGCCGAAGAAGGCGCCGCCCGCGAAGATGATGCCGGCGCCCGGGGCGAACTTCGGCGGGTGCGGCCGCATCGACCACTCGACGCGGTTGAGGCCGCGCCGCTTGCCGCCGGGGATCGTCGAGAGGAGCTTGCCGGCGGGGTCGTAGACCTCGACCCTCAGGTCGCCGACGATGTGGCGCTTCTTCAGGTAGTAGGTGATCCACGCGACCTCGCCGACCGAGCGGCCGACGAACTCGTTGTCGCCGTTCTGGTCGCCGCCCGAGAGCAGCGAGCCTGGGATCAGCCGAATGCCAGCTCGCGAGGGCAGCAGGGCGGCGTCGGCGTTCAGCATCGCCGGGGTCAGCGCCCGCAGCGGCGTCAGGTCGTCGAGGATGAAGATGCCGCGCCCGTGGGTGCCGACGATCAGGTCTCCCTCGCGCGGGTGGATCTGCAGGTCGTGCACGGGCGTCAGCGGCAGGCCCGCGGTGAACGCGGCCCACGCCCTGCCGCCGTCGAGGCTGACGAACAGGCCGGTGTCGGTGCCGAGGAACAGCAGCTCCGGGTTGACGAGATCCTGGCGCACGACGTGGGCGAAGCCCTTCAGCTCCGGCGTCACCAGTGACGTCCACGTCTTGCCGTAGTCGGTGGTGCGGAACACCCAGGGCCGGGTGTCGCCGTTCCAGTGTCCGTCGAACGTGGCGAAGGCGGTCCCGGCGTCGTGCGGCGAGGCCTCCACCTCCGAGACCCAGGTGCCCTTCGGCACGTCCGGCACGTTGGGCGCGACGTTGGTCCAGGTCTTCCCGCCGTCGCGGGTCACCTGCAGGTTGCCGTCGTCGGTGCCGACCCAGATCACGTCCGCGTCCTTCGGCGACTCCGCGATCGTGTAGATCGTCGTGTGGTTCTCGGCCGTCGAGTTGTCGAGCGTGAGCCCGCCCGACTGCTTCTGGCGCTGCTTCTTCGGGTCGTTGGTCGTGAGGTCGCCCGACAGCCGCTCCCAGCTCTCGCCGCGGTCCTTCGTGCGGAACAGCATCTGGGCGCCGAAGTAGAGCGCGCCCGTCGTCGGCGACAGGTGCATCGGCGCGTTCCAGTTGAAGCGGAACCTGGGCTCGCCCTTGCGCGGCGACGGCTTGATGTCCTTCATCTCGCCGGTGCGCTTGTCGATGCGGAACACGTTGCCGCCCTGGTACTCGGCGTAGACGACGTCTTCGTCCTTCGGGTCGACCAGCACCCAGAAGCCGTCGCCGCCCAGCAGCGAGTCCCAGTGCTTGTTGAGGATGCCGCCGCCCTTGCGGGTCGGGCCCCACCACGAGCTGTTGTCCTGCATGCCGCCGTACACGTTGTACGGGAAGGCCATGTCGTAGCTCACGTGGTAGAACTGCGACAGCGGCAGGGTGCCGACGAACAGCCAGCGGTTGCCGCGGTTCCAGCTGTGGTACAGCCCGCCGTCGGTGCCGATCAGCAGCGTCTCCGGGTTCGCCGGGTGGATCCAGATCGCGTGCACGTCGGGGTGATAGCTGCCGCCGACGGTCGACCAGGTCCTGCCCGCGTCGTCGGTCACGGCCATGAACGTGCCGCCCTTGTACACGCGGTCGAGGTGCTTCGGGTCGGCGACCAGGTGCGAGAAGTAGAACGGCCGGTTGCCGGCGACAGAGGCCTGCGACTGCAGCGTCCAGCTCTCGCCGAGGTCGTCGGAGCGGTAGAAGCCCGAGGTCTTCGCCTCGACCGTCGCGTAGACGACCGCCGGGCGTACGGGCGAGACCGCGATCGCGATGCGTCCGAGGTCGCCCTCGGGCAGGCCCTTCGTGATCTCGCGCCAGGTCGAACCGCCGTCGGTCGACTTGAAGAGGCCGCTCTTCGGGCCGCCCGAGGTGAAGAAGTCCGCGCTGCGCCGGAACTGCCACATCGCCGCGTAGACGATGCGGCCGTCCTGCGGGTCGACGACGAGGTCGGCGCAGCCCGTGTCGTCCGCGACCGACAGCGTCTTCTCCCAGGTCTTGCCGCCGTCCTTCGTGCGGTACACGCCGCGGTCCGGGTGGTCGTCGAACAGGTGGCCGAGCGCGCAGACGAAGACCGTGTCCGAGGACTGCGGCGAGACCTCGATCCTCGCGATGCGCTCGGTGTGCTCGAGGCCGACCCGCGTCCAGTTGTCGCCGCCGTCGGTCGACTTGTAGACGCCGTCTCCGCCGGAGACCGAGTTGCGCACCCACGGCTCGCCGGTGCCGATCCAGACCGTCTTCGGGTCCTTCGGGTCGACCCGCAGCGCGCCGATCGCCATCGCGTGCCTGTCCGAGACGGGCTTGAACGTCAACCCGCCGTCGACCGACTTGAACACGCCGCCGGCGGCCGAGCCCACGTAGACGGTGAGCTTGTCGCCCGGCACGACGTCGAGCGAGGAGATGCGGCCGCTCATCGCGGCGGGGCCGATCGGCCGCGCCTCGAGGCCGCCGAAGAGGTCGGCGTCGACCTTGACGTCCTGCGCCCCGGCCGCGAGGGCCGAGGCGCAGGACAGGGCGATGGCGAGCAGCGTCGGGCGCGCGCTCATCGCGGCCCTACTTCGCCGCCGGCGCCGGGGCGTCCTTCTTCGCGGGCATCGCGAAGCGGGCGTCGTCGAGCTCCACGTCGAGCTCGATCTTGTCGATCGTCATCTTCTGCCGCATCGGGCTGCCCTTGGGGCCGCCTTCGAAGGCGTGCGGCATCACCAGGCCGCCGACCTCCTTGTAGTCCGAGATCGTCTGCTCGGTCTCCATCTCGGTGCCGCGGATGTTGCGCTTGCCCTCGCCGCGGATCTCCAGGTAGGCGTCGGCGTCGAGGAACACGTAGCGCACGTCGCCGCCCTTCATCGTGACCTTCAGCTTCCAGGCGTCGGTGCCCTCGACCTTCTCCTTGCCGACCAGTTCGACCGCGTGGCCCTTGGCCTTCCAGTCGACGAGCGGCCCGTCCACGTCGGCCTGCTCCTCGGCGTTCTTGACGTCGTCCGGCGACATCGGCTCGGGATTGGGGTTGCCCTGGAACGGCATCACCTGCCAGCCGCCCTTGCCGTCGAAGGCCTGGGTCGCGGTCATGCCCTGGAACGTGAAGTCCATCCGCATCTTGTCGGGGCGCTTGAACTCCATCACCACCGGCGCCTCGAGGCCGGGGCCCACGGTCATCCGCCCGGTCAGGCGCATGGTCTTGACGGCCTTGATCTTGTCGGCGCCGCCGCGGGCCTCGAGGTTCTTGGCGAGGATCTCGTCGAGGGTCTGGGCGGAAGCGGGGGCGAGCAGCGCGGCGCCGGCGATGGCCAGCAGGGCCTTGCGAAGCATGGACGGTTCTCCTTCTGTTCTGGGGGCGGCGTGGGAAGCGGGCGGCACAGGGGGTGACCCGCCGGAAGATACGACGAATCCGCCGTAAAGTTGCGTGCGAAAGCTGGAATCGCCCCCCTCATGCGCCCTCCCCTGCCCGCGGCGGACACGCTCGTCGAGGCGCTTCACGCGCGCAGCCTGGAGACGCCGGAGCGGCTGGCCTTCGCCGTGGACGGTGCGGCGCTCTCCTTCGGCGCGCTCGCCGCGGACGCGCGCCGCGGCGCGGCGGGTCTCGCTGCCCGCGGCCTCGCTCCCGGCGACCTCTGCGCGCTGGCGCTGCCGACGGGGCTCGATTTCCTGCGCACGCTGTTCGCGGCGCAGTGGCTCGGCGCCGTGCCGGTCGCCCTCAACCCGGGCTTGCCCGCCGCGCTGACGGCAGCGCGCGCGCGGCGCCTGGGCGCCCGCTGCGTGGTCGCGGACGCCGCGGGCGCCGCGGCCCTGGCGGCGCAGGGCGTGGCGGCCCTGGAAGCGGGCTCGCTGGCAGGCTCCGCCGCCGGGCCTCCGCGCCCCGGGCCCGCCGCCTACGTCCAGCTCACCTCCGGCACGACGGGCGAGCCGCGCGGCGCGGTGGTCGGCCAGGCCGCGCTGATGGCGTCGCTGCGCGTCAGCCACGAGTGGCTGGAACTGACCGACGCCGACGTGTTCGCGGGCTGGGTGCCGCTGCACCACGACCTCGGCCTGGTGCGCTTCGCATTCCAGCCGGTGCTGTCGGGCCGGCCCGTCCACCTGGTCGCGCCGTCGCTCGCCCGCCTGCGCCAGTGGCTCGAGTGCGCGAGCTCCGTCGCCGCCACGATCACCGCCGCCCCCGACTTCGTCTACCGCCTCGCGGCGCGCGTCGTGGACCCGGCGGGCCTCGACCTGTCGCGGCTGCGGATCGCGACCAGCGGCGGCGAGCCCGTGCGCGCCAGCACGATCGCGGCCTTCGAGTCGCGCTTCGGGCTGCCGGGGCGGGTGCGGCCCGGGTACGGCCTGGCCGAGGCGACGCTCGGGGTCGCGGCCGTGCGTCCCGGCGAGCCGGTCGAGCTCGACGAGGCGGGCCGCGTGAGCTGCGGCCGGGCCCTGCCGGGCACGACGCTGCGGATCGTGGACGAGGCCGGTCGCGACTGCGCACCGGGCCTCGCCGGCGAGATCCGGGTCCGCGGCGCGACGCTGTTCGACGGCTACCTCGGGGCGCCTGAGGCGACGGCCGAGGCGCTGCGCGACGGCTGGCTGCACACGGGCGACGTCGGCGCGGTCTCGGCGACGGGCGAGCTGTTCGTGCACGGGCGCCGCCGCGCCCTGATCAAGCGCGCCGGCGCGCTGATCGCCCCCGGCGAGGTCGAGGAGGCCGTGGACGCCGTCGCGGGCGTGCGGCTCTCGGCGGCGGTGGGCGTGCCGATGGGCGAGGCGGAGGACCTGTGCGTCGTGGCGGAAGTCGTCGAGCCCGCGCGAGCGGGCCTCGAGCGCGCGATCGCCGAGGCCGTGACGGCGCGCCTGGGCTTCGCGCCGGCCCGCGTGCTGCTGGTGCCGCCGCGCACGATCCCGCGCACGGCGAACGGCAAGCTGCGCCACGCCGAACTGGCGGCGGCGGTCGCGGCCGGCACCTTCGCGGCCTGATCAGCCGGCCCGCAACGGGCGCGAGCGCAGCAGCCGGTTCCGCAGCGGGTGCAGGAGCTGCCCCGGATGGCGCCGGACCAGGCCCTCCAGCCACGCCGCGGCGGCCGCCGCCAGCGCCTGCTCGAGCTCCTCCCCGGTGGCGCCGGCGGGCGCCACGAGCGGCGGATCGACGACGATCTCGAGCTCGTCCCCGCGGGCGAGCCCCACGACCGGCACGACCGGCGCTCCGGTCAGGCGCGAGAGGGCGAACGCGCCGCGGGCCAGGCCCAGCCGGCGGCCGAGGCAGGGCACGCGGAGCCGCGGCCGCCCCGGTCCGTCGGCGGCCAGGATCACGCTGCCCCCGTTGCGCAGGTGCGCGATCGAGGTGGCCAGGGCCCGCGCCCGCTCGCCGACCCCCTCACCGACGAATTCCTCGCGCAGGGCCAGCGGGCCAGGGGCCGGCCGATGGCGCAGCGCCAGCAGGTCGGTCCCCAGCGCGAGGAGGCCCGGCGCGAGCTGCCGGACCAGGCCGAAGTGCCAGGTGATCAGCACCATCGGTTCACGGGCCGCCGCGCGAGCCGAGAACCCTCCTTCGTCACGCAGCCGCACGCGACCTTCCGAGATCTCTCCTCGGCGACGCCGCTCGGCGAAGGCCCGATGGAGATCCGGGAGGCTCGCGGCCACCGCCAGCGCCGCGCGGAGCGCCTCGTCCTCCAGCTCGGGCACCAGCGCGCGCAGCTCCGCCTCTGTCGGCAGCGGATGGGGCCTGGCCGCCGTCCTCATCGGCGGGCGCGGGCGACCGCCGTCGCCAGGGACTCGATCGTGAGGGCCGGGTCGGCGAGCCACTCGGGGTCGAGCGGGGCGCCCACGAGGCGCTCGACGTCGAGCAGCAGCTCGACGAGCCTCACGGAGTCGAAGCCGAGGCCCCCTGCGCCCAGCGGGACGCGGTCGTCCGCCTCGGTCAGCGCGACGGCCGAGCGAAGCGCGACCAGCCGCCGGATCGTGTCGCGGACCTCGTCGCCCACGGCGGCCGTCATCGCGACTGCCCTTCCTGGGCGTGCAGGATCATCAGCTTCTGCCAGATCGTGCGCGACAGGCCGGAGGTGAGCTGCTCGACCTCGTTGACCGCCGCCAGCGCCACGTCGTCGTCGAAGCGCTGCACGTAGAGCGCGGCGACCTTGCCGACCAGCGACAGCATCTCCGAGCAGTAGTCGAGGTAGCGACCCAGCTCGAAGCGGGACATCACCCGCGGCGGCAGCAGGCCGGTCTCCTGGCCGCGCCCGAGCAGCCACTCCGGGTCCTTGGTGAGCTGGTGCATGTCGATCACGTGGGCGATCGACCGCATCTCGCGGATCGCCTCCAGCGCGCGGCCGCGCTTGATCCGGGTCTCGATCGTGAGCAGGAAGAAGCAGGCGGCGCCGATCAGCACCACGTCGTTGATGCCCGACTCCAGCACCTGCACGAACTCGACGACGTGGACGCGCTCGCTCGGCCAGGGCAGCGAGGCGACGGTGATCAGCAGTCCCGCGGCGATCAGCGTCAGCAGCGCGGCGACCAGGGCGCGCAGCGGCAGGATCGGGCGCGCGATCCAGGCGGAGCGCTCGCGCGCCTTCTCGGCGATGCGGTCCAGCTCGCCCGCGACCCGGGCCAGCCCCGAGTTCGGGAAGCGGTGCTCGACGCGGCGCCGCAGCAGGTCGATGGTCGCGGCGATCTGCTCGGGGTCGAGGCTGTCGGAGGCAGGCGCCCGTTCCACGGGCGGATTGTAGGCCCCGCTAGCCGGGGGGCGCGGCGAGCAGGGCGCGCGCGATCAGCGCGTGGAGCACGAGCGCGGCCACGCCGCAGCCGATGGCCGTCGCCAGGCTGACCTTGTAGTACCCCTCGAGGCCCCAGGCCGTCACGGCCGGAACCACCGCGCGCGCGGAGTCGACCCCGTGGCCCCCGACCTCGAGGGTGCGGGTCGACGCGTCCCAGCGGCCGAACGCGACCACCTCCTCGCCGTCGGCCAGCGACAGCTCGGTGACGAACGGCCGCTCGTCCTTCCACTCCTCGAGCAGCCTTGCGATCGCGAGCGCGCGGGACGCGGCGTCCTGGCCCGGGCGCAGGCCGTCGAGGTCGAGGGCGGAGGCCGTCTCGCGGTCGCGGCGCAGCTCGCGCACGCCCTCGGGGAAGTCCGCGCGCCAGGCGGCGAGCGCGCCGGAGACGGCGATCGGGGGCCCGATCTCCGACTCCGCGAGGTGGGCGAGCAGCCGCGGCAGCGCCTCGGGCGCGAGGCGCTGCTTCTCGGCGGGCTCGACCGACGGGTACCCCGTGAGCGGGACGCGGCCGGCGTCCGTGACCACCGCCAGCGGCGTCATCCCCTGGCCGTTGAAGGCGACCCTCTCGCGGCGGGTGGAGCCGTCGCCGGAGCCCGCCCCCTCGCGGCGCAGCCGGCGCAGCGTGTACTCGTAGAGCACGCACGGCCGGCCCGAGCCCGGCGCGGTCAGCAGCGGCCCCTCGGCTGCCAGCCGCCCGCGCACCGCGACCAGCGCCCCGTCGGCCCAGGCCCCGCGGCGGTGCAGCGCTCGCCAGCGGCGGCCGCCCTTCCACGCGGCCGAGGTCGCCAGCACGGCGCCGGCCGCCGCCAGCGCCGCGGCGAGCGGCAGCAGCCACGTGGGCTGGCCCGCGCCCAGGCGCCACAGACCCACGTCGAGCGCCGCCAGGGCGAACAGCGTCACGACGGCCGCGAGGCATCCGTGCATGGGGATGACGTCGATTCTCGCCGGACGACCGGGCCCTCCACAAAGCACGCGGGGCGCCCGTGCCGGCTGCGGCACGGACGCCCCGGTGGACGTCGACGTCGGGTGGCGGAGCTACTGGCGGAAGACGTCCTCCGCCGGGATCACCTGCACCTTGCCGGCGGGAATGCGCAGCTTCATCGCGCCGATCACCTCGTCCTCGTCGAGGATGGCCTTCGGCTTCTCCGCGTCGTACTTGACCGGCGACGGCGCGTCGGCGACCAGCTTCTGCTTCAACCCCTCCGCATCCTTCGTGATGATCACGATCTTCATGTCGCGCGGCCGGATGTGCTTCTTGATCGCGCGGTTGACGTCGGCGACGGTCAGCTTCGCGAGCGCCGCGCGCATCGTCGCCGCGTAGTCGCCGATGCCGTACCACTCGGAGTCGAGCGCGTAGCCCACCTGCTGGTTGGCGGTCGCCGTCTTCACGTAGACGTTCTTCATCAGGTAGTCGCGGGTGGCCTCGAACTGGGCCTTCGTGAGCCCGTTCTTCCAGAGCTTCTCGACCTCGTGGATCGCGATGCGCAGCGCCATGTGGCCGTGCTCGGGCACCACCGGGCGGATCCAGACCTCGAAGATCTGCTGCTGGCGCGCGACGTTGGGGTCGGGGAAGAACTGGAACATGCCGCGCGGGAAGGCCTCGATGTAGGCGTAGTCGCCGTAGTTCATGCCGCGCTTCTCGCGGATGCGGTCGTACAGGTGCGACATCGAGGCGCGGTGCTCGCCGAGCCAGGCGCGGGCGACGTCGAGCGCCGCGAAGTCGGCCGAGGCGCGGGTGACCGCGATCGGGTGGCCGAACGAGATCGCGGTGGCGCGGGTCTCCTTGGCGACCAGGTCCACCTCGAAGCCCGTCGGCATGCGGCCGGCCACGCCGGTCACCCGCGGCGTCTCGCCGGCGGGCAGCCGGCCCAGCTCGCCGCGCAGCGCGAAGAGCACCTCGTCGCTGACGCCGCCGTTGACGCCGACCTTCAGGTTGCCGGTCGTGTAGTGCTGCTTCGCGAAGGCTCTGACGTCGTCGAGGGTGATCGCGTCGAGGCCGGCGACCGTGCCGAGCGCCGGGTGGCCGTAGGGCGTGCCGGCGAACAGCCGCGCCTGCAGGAACTCCTTGCCCAGCTCCTCCTCGTTGTTGGAGCGCAGGTCGAGCACCAGCGCGTTTCGCTGCGCCGTCTTCAGGCGCTCGAAGTCCTCCTGCCGGAAGCCGGGGTCGAGCAGCTGCGGCAGCACCACCGAGGCGTAGGCGCCCCAGTTGTCGCGGTGCACGGACATCGTGAAGGTCGTCATCTCCTTGTCGACCTGGGCCCCGAAGCCGCCGGCCAGCGGGTACAGCGCCTTGTTGATCTCGTCGATCCGCATCGCCTTCGAGCCCCCGTCCGCGATCATCGCGGCGGTCAGCCGGGCGAGGCCCTCCTTGCCCTTCGGGTCGTAGGCCGAGCCGACGTCGAACAGCAGCTTGACGCGGAGCTGCGGCAGCGCCGTCTTCTGGACCAGCACCTGCTTCGCGTCGAGCGCCTGGACGGCCGGCGCGAACGAGGCGAGCTGCGGCAGCGCCTCGATGCCCGCCGGCAGCGCGTCCTTGGCGAGCGTGGTGACGACCAGCGACTCGTCGACGAAGTACTTCTTCGCGGCGGCCTCCAGGTCGGCCGGGGTCAGCGACGCGTAGACGCGGAAGGCGTTGTTCAGCGTGTCGAAGGAGCGGCGGTAGCGGACGAAGCGGGCCAGCGTGCCGGCGATCGTGTCGGTGTTGTCGAGCCGGGCCGTGAACGAGTAGCGCAGGTTCGACTTGGCCTCCTCCAGCTTGCGGGAGTCGACCTTCGCCGCGCGGGAGGCGGCCACCGCGCGCAGGATCTCGTCGCGCACGTGCAGCGCGTCCTCGGCCTTCTTGACGCGGGCGAAGATGGTGACCAGCTCGGGATCGACGTTGTCGGGCGCGCCGGCGAAGAACTGGTCGACCTTCTGCTCCTGCTCGACCAGCTTGCGGTAGACGTCGCTGGTGCGGCCGAAGTTCAGGTCCATGAACACGTCGAGCGCGGCGGCGTCCTTCTCGGTCTCGCTGAACGCGGGGCCGCGGAAGGCGACCGCCACCCACGGCGCCGTCGGCGTCGGCCACGGCACGTGGGCATAGGCCGCGCCTTTCGCCGGCGGCTCCTGCGGGATCGCGACCTTCTCCCCCGTGCCCGGCTTCCAGCCGCCCCAGTACTTCTCGACGAGCGGCATCACGGCGGCGGGATCGACGTCGCCGGCGACGATCAGCGCCACGTTCTCCGGCCGGTACCAGCGCTGGAAGAAGGTCTTCGAGTACTCGTACTGGTTCGGCATGTCCTCGATGTCCTGGATGAAGCCCATCGTGGTGTGCCGGTAGGTGTGGGTCTGGAACGCCTTCGCCCGCATCGTCTCGTACAGCTTCTGGATCGGGTTGGCGGAGTTCTTGTTGTACTCGCCGAGCACGGCGCGGGCCTCGGTCTGGAACGCCTCCAGCGGGTAGGACAGGTTCTGGAAGCGGTCCGCCTCGATCTTCAGGATCGTCTCCAGGTCCTCCTTCGCGAAGGTGACGTGGTAGTTCGTGAAGTCGTCGGTCGTGTAGGCGTTCTGGCGGGCGCCGGCCTTGGTGATGATCGCGTTGTAGGCGTCGGGCGACAGCGTGGGCGTGCCGCGGAACATCATGTGCTCGAAGAAGTGGGCGAAGCCCGACTTGCCGGGCTCCACCTCGTTGCGCGAGCCGGTCAGCACCGGGATCTGGACCGAGACGATGTTCGGGAAGCCGGTCGGCACGACGATCACGACCAGCCCGTTGGGCAGCGTGCGGGTGGTGGCCTCGAACGGCAGGATGTCGCCCTCCACGGCGCGCGCGGGCGCGGCGGCGGCGAGCAGCAGGGCGAGGCAGGCCCCGATCAGGGGGTGGCGCATGTGGACTCCAGTCGGTGAGGCCCGGGGCGGATCGCCCGGGACGGCGGGATGGCAACGGGCCCGCTCCAGCGGGCGAATCGCCATTGTACGCCCGCGGATTCGTCGGGCTTCGAGCGCCAGAGCCGGTCCCGGAGGGTGGCACAATGCGGGCGAGTCCCTCTCCGTCGTGAGGTCGCGAACTGGGTCGCCTGACGCGCAGCGCCGGAAACCGGGTCCTGGCCGCATTGGCGGCGGGAGGCTGTCTGCTCGCCGCGGCCTGCGATCGTCCCGCGCCAGGCCGGCCGACCCTGCGCGCGCTGCTGGCGCGGCCGCTGGACACCCGCGCACCGTACGAGTCCTCGGACGGCGCCGCCAGCGCGGCTGCGATCAGCTTCAACGTGTACGAGGGGCTGGTCCACTTCGACGCCGACCGCCGGCCCGTGCCGGCCCTCGCTTCTTCGTGGAACAACCCGGACGAGTTCACGTGGGTCTTCGACCTTCGCGAGAGCGTTCGCTTCCACGACGGCAGCCTGTTGGGCGCCGACGACGTGGTGGCCGTGGTCCAGGTTGCGCGCTCCGGCCGCTCCGCGCTGGGCGCCCACTTCGCGGGCATCGAGGAGGTCTCCGCGTCGGGCCCGCGGACGGTGCGGATCCGAACCCAGCAGCGCAATCCCCTGCTCCTCGCGCAGCTCTCGGCGCTGCCGATCGCGAAGGCGCGCGACGTCGAGAGCGAGGCGGCGGCGCCGAACGGGACCGGGCCGTTCCGGCTGGCCGCGGCCGAAGGCGACGGCCGCTATCGCCTCGAGGCGTTCGCGCAGTACTGGGGCGAGCCGCCGCCGTGGTCGGCGGTCGATGTCTCGGTCGTCGACGACGCCGCGGCGCGGGCTGCCGCCCTGCTGCGGGGCGAGGCCGACTTCGCCGAGCGGCTGGACGCCGCGCAGGTCGCCGACGTGGAGCGCCGCGCGGGATACCAGGTGCTGACGGGAGCGGCCCGCGACACGGTGGTCCTCGGGCTCAGGGTCGCGGCGGGTGACGCGCTCGCCGACCCGCGCTTGCGCGAGGCGGTCGACCTCGCCCTCGATCGCCGCGCGATCGCCGCCAGCGGCGTCGCCGGCCGCGCGCGGCCGGCCTGGCAACTGGTGCCTTCCGGGGTGTTCGGTTCGGCAGGGGTGCCGCAGCCGCAGCGCGACCTCACGCGGGCGCGCGCCCTGCTCGCGGCGTCCGGCAGGTTGCCCGTCTTGGGGATCCCGCTCGCGTGCGACCAGGACCAGGCGTCGCTCGCGGAGCGGGTGCGCGCGGACCTGGCCGAGGCGGGCGTCGTCGTGCAGGTGCAGTCGATGCCCGCGGCGCGGCTGCAGGAGATCCTCGAGGCGCGCGGCGCCGCGGCCTTCCTCGCCCGCGCCCGCGCGCTCTCCGCGGACGGCATCGACGTGCTCGTCAACCACTTCCACTCGCCCGACCCGGCGGCGCGGCGCGGGATGATGAACTGGACCGGCCACTCGAACCGCGAGCTCGACGGCGTGCTCGACCGCGCGCGCGCGGAGCTCGACTGGGCGCTGCGCTCCGAGCTGCTGGGCCAGGCGATGACCATGGCCATCGGCTCCCGCGCCCTGCTGCCACTGCTGACCCGGCACGAGAGCCACGGGGCGCGGGCGGGCATCGCCTTCCGCGGCGAGCCGCGCGGCTTCCTGCGCTTCGCCGACCTGCGGCCGGCCGCGGGCGAGCCGGGCGCGCGCTGAACGGCGGCGAGGCCCTCCGCCCGCCGGGCGCACCGGCGGACGGAGGGCTCGCGACGGCTAACGCGTCGTCGCGGGAGCGAGCTGCTCGTCGACCAGCTTCTTGTCGCCGACGATCACGATCGTCATGTCCTCGTCGCGCAGGTGCTTCTTCGCCATCAGCGCGACCTGCGCCGGCGTCACCGCCTGCACCTTCGCGACGAACTCCTTGAGGTAGCTCTCGGGCAGGCCCTGGGCCTCGAGGAACTGGAGCTGGCCGAGCAGGCCCGCGCGCGAGGAGTTCTGCAGCACGAAGGTGCCCGCGATGTAGTTGCGCACGCCGGCCAGCTCCTGCTCCGACGGCGGCTCGGCCTGGAGCCGGTTGATCTCGTACAGGATCTCCTTCAGCGCGGCGCCGGTGACGGCCGTCGTCACGTCCGCCTGCTCGGCCCAGTACGCGTCGCCGCGGCGGGTGGAGAGCTGGGCGCCGGGCGAGTAGGTGTAGCCCTTGTCCTCGCGGATGTTGGCCGTGATGCGCGAGGAGAAGTAACCACCGAGCAGGGTGTGCGTGACCAGCAGCGGCACGTAGTCGGGGTGCGAGGGCGCCACCACCGGCAGGCCCATCAGGATCGTCGACTGCACGGCGCCCGGCCGGTCGAGCACCTCGATCGTGCGGCCCGCCTTCGGCGCGGCCTTCGGGGCGACGCCGGTGCCGCCGCCCTTCCAGTCGCCGAAGCTCCTGCGCACCGCGGCCTCGACCGCGGCCGCGTCGAAGCGGCCGGAGACGTAGAGGTGGGCGCGGCCCGGCCCGTAGTGGGCGGCGTGGAAGGCCTTCACCTGCGCGAGCGTGTAGGCCTCGACCGCGCCCTCCTTCGGCAGCACGCGGCCGTAGGGGTGGTCGCCGTAGAGCAGCGCGCGGAACTTCTCCTGCGCGAGCTGCTGCGGCTGCTGGCGCGCGATCGCGAGGTTGCGGGCGAGGTCGGCCTTGACGCGCGGCAGCTCCGCTTCCGGCAGCGCCGGCGCCTTGGCCAGCTCGGCGACCAGCGCGGCCATCTCGACCGCGGACTCGGACAGCGCTTCGCCGACGATCTCGGTATCGTCGGGACCGACGGCGACTTCGTAGGTGCCGCCCATCGCCGCCGCAGCCTCGGCCAGCGCGGTCGCGTCGCGGGTGGTGGTGCCCTCGGCGACCAGCTGGCCGACGACGTCGGCGAGCCAGACCTCGTCGGCCTTCTCGAAGGCGTTGCCAGCGCGCACGACGAGCTCGTAGCGCACCTTGGGAACGTCGCCCCAGGGCACGAAGGTGACGGCGAGGCCGTTGTCGAGCGCGAAGCGCTTCGCCGGCGGCACGCTGAACGGCTTCGCGGGGCCGGCCGCGGGCGGCGCCTGCTTCGCCGGGGCGGTCGGGGCCTGGGCGAGCGCGGGCACGGCCAGCGTCGCGGCGAGGAGGGCGTGGGTGAAGTTGCGGTTCATGGCCTCTCTCCCCTACTTCTTCTGCGCCGCCGACGGCGCCGGCGTGGCCTTGGGCTCGAGCACGAGCACCGTGCGGTTGGTGGGCCGCAGGTACTCGCGCGCGGTCTTCTGGACGAGCTCGGGCGTGACCGCCTTGAACTCGTCCTCCAGCCGGTTGATGCGGCCGGGGTCGTCGTCGAACAGCGCGAAGGAGGCGAGCAGGTCGACCTTGCCGAAGCCGACGAACTGCTCCATCTCGCCGTAGAGCGCCGAGCGCAGCTTGACGAGCGCGCGGTCGAGCACCTGCTGGTCGAGCGGCTTCTCCTGCAGCGCCGCGATCTCCGCGTCCGCCGCCTTCAGGATCTCCTCCGCGGTCTTGCCGGGGTCGTGGATCACGAACCACGCCCACAGCGTCGGCCCGTTGATGTTGAACATGTTGCCGAGCAGCATGTTGATGCCGCCGTCGACCGAGCCCGCGAAGCCGCCCTTCTGGACGAGCGCCTGGTACAGCCGCGAGTCGCGGCCCTGCAGCAGAACCTGGTCGATCAGGCCCAGCGCCAGGTACTCGGGCGACTTGCGGTCGGGCGCCTTGTAGCCGACGGCGAGCCCGGGCCGGTTGGCGAGCGGGTCGGGGCGCGAGACGCGCTTCTCCTTCTCCTGGCGCGGCTCCGAGATGTCCGGCTTCGCCGCCAGCTCCACCCGCGGGATCGGCTCGAAGTACTTCTTCGCCCACGAGAGCGCCTGCTTCGGCTCGACGTCGCCGGCGATCACCAGCACCGCGTTGTTGGGCGCGTAGTACTGCCTGAAGAAGGCCTTCACGTCGTCGAGCGTCGCCGCGTCCAGGTGGCTGAGGTCGCCGTAGAAGTTGTGGGCGTTGTACCAGTTCTCGTTGGCGAACTGCGGCAGGTCGAGCCACGGGAAGCCGCCGTAGGGCTGGTTGAGGACGTTGACCTTGACCTCGTTCTTGACGACACCCTGCTGGTTGGTCAGGTTCTCCTGGGTGATCGCCAGGCCCTTCATGCGGTCGGCTTCGGCCCACAGCATGGTCTCCAGCGTGTGCGACGGCACCACCTGGAAGTAGTTGGTGTAGTCGAAGCGGGTGGAGCCGTTGAGGATGCCGCCGTTGCTCTGGACCAGGCGGATGAACTCCATCTTGCCCAGGTTCTCCGAGCCCTGGAACATCATGTGCTCGAAGAGGTGGGCGAAGCCGGTGCGGTCCTTCGGCTCGATCCGGAAGCCGATGTCGTAGTAGACCGCGACGATCGCGGTCGGCGACTTGTGGTCCTCGGAGATCACGACCCGCAGGCCGTTCTCCAGCTTGTGGTACTCGACCGGAACGGAGAGCCGCTCGGCGGCCGGCGCCGGCAGCGCGATCGCCGCCGCGCAGGCGGCGGCCGCGATCCACGTTCTTCGCATCATTGCGCTCGTCTCCAGGGGATTGGACGGCACCCGCGCGCGTCCTGCGTCGAGTGTAGACGCGGGCCCGGGCCCGGCGCCGTGCGGCGTTAACCTGATTGAATGCCGCCGCCCGTCGTCGGCCTGCTCGGGCCCACCAACACCGGCAAGACGTTCCTGGCGCTGGAGCGGATGCAGGAGCACGCCACCGGGATGATCGGGTTCCCGCTGCGGCTGCTCGCACGGGAGAACTACGACCGCCTGGTGCGCGCGCGCGGAGCCGACGCGGTCGCGCTGGTGACCGGCGAGGAGCGCATCGTGCCGCCGCACCCGCGCTACTGGGTGTGCACGGTGGAGGCGATGCCGACCGACCTCGAGGTCGACTTCCTGGCGGTCGACGAGGTCCAGCTCGCCGCCGACCGCGAGCGCGGGCACGTCTTCACCGACCGCATCCTGCACGCGCGCGGCCGCGAGGAGACGATGCTGCTCGGCTCCGACACGATGCGGCCGCTGCTGCGGCGGATGGTGCCGCGGCTCGAGCTCGTCTCGCGACCGCGCCTGTCGACGCTGCGCCACGTGCCGGCGCGGCGCCTGGAGCGCACGCCGCGGCGCAGCGCGCTGGTCGTCTTCTCGCTGCCCGAGCTCTACGCCGTCGCCGAGCGGCTGCGCGGCGAGACGGGCGGCGCGGCGCTGGTGTTCGGCGCGCTGTCGCCGCGCACCCGCAACGCCCAGGTCGAGATGTACCAGGCCGGCGAGGTCGACCACCTGGTGGCGACCGACGCGATCGGCATGGGCCTCAACCTCGACCTCGACCACGTCGCGTTCACCGCCCTCGTCAAGCACGACGGCGTCGGCCCGCGGCGGCTGAAGCCGGCCGAGGTCGGCCAGATCGCGGGACGCGCCGGGCGCCACGTGCGCGACGGTACCTTCGGCGCCACCACCGACCTCGGCGAACTGCCGCCCGAGCTGGTCTCCGCGGTCGAGGAGCACCGCTTCGAGCCGGTCGTCTCGGCGCAGTGGCGCAACCCGCGGCTGTCGTTCCAGTCGATCGAGGCCCTGCTCGAGAGCCTGAACCGGCGCCCGCCGCAGCCGTGGCTGGTCCGCGCCCGCCACGCCGACGACCAGCAGGCGCTGGAGACGCTGCGCCGCGACCCGGAGGTCGCCGCCCTCGCGCGGCGGCCCGAGGACGTGCGGCTGCTGTGGGACGTGTGTCAGGTGCCGGACTTCCGCAACGTGATGACGGAGGCCCACACCCGGCTCCTCTCGCAGCTCTTCGGGCTGCTGGTGCGCGGCGACGCGGGGCTGCCCGCGGACTGGGTCGACCGCCAGGTGCGCCGCCTCGACGACGTCCTTGGCGACACCCACGCGCTGCTCGAGCGGATCGCCGCGATCCGCACCTGGACCTACGTCTCGCACCGGCCCGGCTGGCTCGCCGACGCCGCGACCTGGCAGGCGCGCACGCGGCAGATCGAGGACCGGCTCTCGGACGCGCTGCACGAGCGCCTGCGCGAGGAGTTCGTGACCCGCGGCGCGTCGGTCGCCGTGCGCGTCGCGGCGGACGGGCTCGTCTCGGGCATCGCGGCGGACGGGACGATCGAGATCCAGGGCGTGCCGGCCGCGCGGCTGGTCGGTTTCCGGCTCGAGGCGCTCCCCGGCGAGTCGTCGCGAGCGCTGAAGGCGGCCGCCAACCGCGCCGCCCGCGAGGGCCTCGACGCGCGCGTGGTGGAGCTGGTCGAGGCGCCGGAAGACGCCTTCGCGCTGACGATCGACGGCATGCTGCTGTGGCGCGGCGACCCCGTCGGGCGGGCATTGCCCGGCGAGCGGCTGCTCGCGCCGCAAGTCGAGGCGCTGGCCACCGACCTGCTCGACCCGCCGCGCCGCGAGCGCGTGCGGCGACGGCTCGCGGGCTGGTTCGCGGGCCACCAGCGCCGCGCCCTGGGCCCGCTGCTCGACGCGCTCGAGGCGCCGCTGGAGCCGGCCGCGCGCGGACTCGTGTACACGCTCGCCGAGACGCTGGGCTCCGCCCCTCGCCGCGGCCTGCGCACCTCGATCGACGCGTTGTCCCGCGGCGACCGCCAGCAGCTCGCCCGCCTCGGCGTCACGCTCGGCTGGCGCCACGTGTTCCTCCGCGCGACGCTCGCCCCCGAGGCGCTGCGCCTGCGCGCGGCGCTGTGGAACGTGCGGCAACCGCAGACCCCGGCGCCCGCCGTCGGCCCGCCATCGATGGGCGCGCCGGGGGCGAGCGATCCGCGGCGCGATGCCGCCTGCGGCTACGAGCGGGTCGCGGAGCTGCTGCTGCGGATCGACGCGCTGGAGGAGGCGATCGGCCTCGCCCAGCCGCGACTGCGGGCGGGGCAACCGGCCCCGCCCGCGCGGATCGCCCGCGCGTTGCACTGCGATCCCGACTCGGTGCCGGCCCTGCTGGCCGCGCTTCGCCTCGCCGGCGACCGGGCCCGGCGCTGAGCGCCAGCACCACTCTCCCGCAGGCCTGCTAGCCTTCGGGCATGGACCCGGTTTCCCCCTCCGATCCGCGGGTCGCGCAAGCACTCGACGATCGCTTCGCCCGCTCGCTGCCGCTCGTGCTGGCCGCGCTCTGCCTGCTCTACGCGTGGCAGGTCGTCACCCACCCGTTCCTCGTGCCGGCTCGGCCCGGCGACGTGCTCTGGAACGCCCCGTTCGCGATCCTGCTGACCTTCGCGGCTGGCGCGGCGTTCACGTGGAAGCGGCGGCTCAGCCGCGCCCGGACCTCGGTCGGCTTCACGCTGGCGGCGGTGCTGGCGACGGCCAACGTGGCGCTGCACGTGATCGTCACCGGCCAGCCCCGGCGCACCGCCGGCCTGATCCTGGTCCTGCTGGCGCTCGGCTTCCTCGTCTTCTCGACGCGGCTCTTCGTCGGGCTGTCCGTCGGCGTGGTCGCGCTCTGGGCTTGGGCGACGCGCGCCTTCGCGGGCTCCGAGATCGAGCCCGCGGCGTGGATCTACCACCTCTCGATCCTGGTCCAGAGCTTCGCGGTCGCCGTCGCGGTCCACGTCGTGCGGCTGCAGGACCTGGTCGCGGTCGAGTCCCGCCGCGTGGCTCTCGAGGACGAGCTGAAGCGGACCGAGGCGCTGCTGACCGCGTTGCCCGACGCCGTCGCCCGCGTGGATCGATCCGGACGCCTGCTGTCGCTGCAGGCCGCCGCCTGCGGCTGCGGCCTGGGCCCCGACGACGTCGGGCTCCCGCTCGCTACGTCCTCGCTGCCGGCGGGCGCGCGCGCCGCGTACGTGGCGGCCCTCGACCGGGCCTTCGCGCCGGACGCCGGCGTCGCGTCGTTCGAGTACTCGGTGGCGGACGACGGCAGCTCGCGGGAGTTCGAGGCGCGGCTGCGCCAGGCCGGCCCGGACGAGGCGGTGCTGGTGATCCGCGAGGTCACGGCCGAGCGCCGGGCCCGCCGCCAGCGCGACGAGGTGATCGCGGTCGTCGCCCACGAGCTGCGCTCGCCGCTGACCGGCATCCGCGGCACGCTGAGCCTGCTGGAGACGGCCCAGGAGCTGGGCGTCAGCGAACGGCAGATGATCGCGCTCGGCGCGCGCAGCACCGAGCGCATGGCCCGGCTGGTCGACGACCTGCTCGACCTCGAGCTGGCGGAGGCCGGCGAACTCCGGCTGCGGCGGGAGCGGCTCGACCTCTCGGGGCTGGCCCGGGTCGCCGCCGAGACCGCGCAGCCGGCGGCCGTCGGCCGCGGGGTCAGGGTGCGGGTCGAGGCCGCCGCCGGCCTGCACGTGAAGGGCGACCGGGACCGCCTGCTGCAGGTCTTCCTCAACCTGATCGCCAACGCGGCCCGCTACTCGCCCGCGGGCGGCGAGGTGCTGCTGCGGGTCCAGGCGGTGCCGGAGGGCGTGCGAGCCAGCGTGCTGGACCGCGGCCCCGGCGTGCCCGAGGACGTGCGCGGCCGGCTGTTCGAGCGCTTCGCGCGCGGCAGCGAGCGGCAGCGCGCCGGGGCCGGGCTCGGACTCGCGATCAGCCGGCGCCTGGTCCTGGCCCAGGGCGGACGCCTGACCTACGAGCCGCGGCCGGGCGGCGGCGCCTGCTTCCAGCTCACGCTGCCGGCGGCCGGCTCGGCGGAGCGGCCGAGCCGGCTCGCCTCATGACGCGGGCGGCGCTCCGCGGCGCTCGCTGACCACGTAGTCGGGCCGGCCGACCTGGCGCTCGAAGACGACCGCCACGTACTCGCCGAGGATGCCGACGACGAGGAGCTGGATGCCGCCGATCAGCGCCATCAGCCCCGCGACGGAGGCCCAGCCGGTGACGTAGTCGTGGCCGAACAGGCGGATCGCCAGCACGTAGACGAGGTAGGCCAGCGACAGCGCGCAGGTGGCGAGGCCGAGGTAGGTGGCGGCCCGCAGCGGCTTGGTGGAAAAGTGCAGCACGCCTTCGGCGCCCAGCGCCAGCATCCGCCGCAGCGAGTACTTGGTCCCCCCCGCGCGGCGGGCGCGGAACGTCACCGGGATCGACGTGGTGCGGAAGCCCGTCCAGGTGACGAAACCCCGCAGGAACAGCGCGAAGTGCGGGTGGGCCAGTGCGACGTCGACGACCGCCCGAGAGAGCAGGCGGAAGTCGGCAGCGCCCTCCGGCAGCTCGATGCCCGCGAGCCGCGAGAACACGCGGTAGTAGAGGCGCGAAGTGAAGCCCTTGAAGAACCCGCGGCGCTCCTCGGCGGTGCGCACCGCCTGCACAACCGCCGCGCCGCCGCGCCAGGCTTCCAGCATCTCGCGCAGCGCCTCCGCCGGGTGCTGGCCGTCGGCGTCCATCGTGATCACCGCAGCGCCGCGTGCCTCGTGGAGCCCGGCCTGCAGCGCGGCCATGTGGCCGAAGTTGCGGGCGAGGCGCACGCCGCGCACCCGCGGGTCGGCGGCGGCCAGCGCTTCGACCACGCCCCACGTGCCGTCGCGGCTGCCGTCGTCGACGACGATCACCTCGACCGGCTCCGCGGCCAGCGCCGCCAGCGCCTCGCGCACGGTGGGCTCGAGGCTCGCCTCCTCGTCGCAGGCCGGGATCACGATCGAAACCAGCATCGTCCGCTTCTAGCACGCGCCCGCGCTGCGTCCAAGCCGCCGGAGCGGGCGGGCGGGCCTGACACCCCTACAATCGAAGCGTGACGCCCCGCGCCTTCGATCGGCTCCGCCGCGCCCTCGCGCGCCTGCGCGGGCTGTGGCCGCTCACCGCCCGCGGGGCGCTGGCGCTGGCCGTCGCGGGGCTCGCGTTGTGGGCGCTGGGCCAGCGCTCGCTGGACCTGGTCGCCTTCGTGGTCGGGCTGGCGACGCTGCTGATCGCCGGCATGGCGCTCGCGGCCTGCGTCGCGGCGGGGCTCGCGCTGCGCCGCCGGCTGCTGCCGCCGCCCCTCAACCGCAGCCTGGAGTCGGACGTGCGGCTGCCGACCGGCTTCGACGCGCCGGCGCTGGCCCGGCTGCCGCTCGTCTCGCTGGGCTGGACGTGGCTCGAGCCGGCGGGCATCGAGTGCGCGCCGCGGCTGCGCGACGGGCGCCTCGTCGAAGAAGTGAAGGCCGCGCTGCGCGGCCACGCGCGCGCGGTGCGCCGGCGTTTCACGGTCGGCGACGTGTTCGGCCTGGTGCGGGTGAGCTGGGAGCGCGAGACGCCGGCGGCGCTGACGATCCTGCCCAACCCCGGCCGCCTCCGCCACGTCAGCGTCGTCGACGCGCTGGCGGGCGGCGAGGGGCTGCCCCACCCTTCGGGCACGCCCGACGGCGACCGCATGGACCTGCGGCGCTACGCGCCGGGCGACTCGGCCCGCCACATCCTGTGGAAGGTGTGGGCGCGCACCGGGAAGCTGACGGTGCGGCTGCCGGAGCGGGCGCTGGTGCCGGCGCGCAAGACGGTCGCCTACCTGGTCACCGCCGACGGCGACGAGGCCGCGGCCGCGGCCGCGCGGGTCGCCCTCGAGAGCGGGTCGCTCGGCAGCGACTGGGCCTTCGGCTGCGACGGCGCTCCGGAGCCGACCGGCGACCTCGACGCCGCGCTGCTGGCGATCGCGCGCTCCGGCGGCCTGCGCCGCGAGGGCGCCGACCTCGGCGCCTTCCTGGAGGCGGCCTGGCGCGAAGGCGCCGCCCACTGCGTGGTGTTCGCCCCGGCGGCGCCGGGCCCGTGGATTCGCAACGTGCAGGACGCGTCACGTCGGCAGCGCGGGCGGCTGTCGTTCGTGATCGCGGCCGAGAGCGTGGCCCGCGACCAGCCGGAGCCGCTGTGGCGGCGGCTGCTGATGGACCGCGCCGACCCGGCGGAGGCGACCCCGGCGCGCGCGCTCGGCGACACCCTGCGGCAGGTGGCCGGGCTCGGCGCCGGCGCCCTCGTCGTCGAACGCCGCACCGGCCGCTCCTACGGCGCGGCCCACGCCCAGGCGCTGCGCGGATGAGCCTGTTCGCCCCACCCGCGCCCGCCAAGCCCGACCGCCGCACCCGGTGGCGCGCCCTGCCGTGGGCGACGCTCGGCCGCGCGGCGCTGCAGGGCGCCGCCGTGGCGCTGCTGCTGTGGCCGCTGACCCGCGCGAGCGGGCTGCTGGCCGCCTTCGCCGGCACGGCGGCCGGCGTCGCGCTCGGCCAGCGTGCGGCCGGCTCGCGGCTGCGCACGCCCGCGCTGATCGCCCTCGCGGGCCTGCTCGCGCTCGTGGCCCGCGGCGCCGCTTCGATCGCCACCGGCCCCTCGGCGCTGCCGGTGGCACTGGGGCCCGCGCGGGCCCTGGCGCTGTCCGAGGCGATCCTGTGGGGCGGCGTCGCCTTCGCAGTGTTCGGCGCGCTGCGCGCGTGCGCCGTGCGGCTGCCGGCGCTGGCCGTGCTGGAGGCGGCGGTGGTCGCGGCGGGCTTCGGGGCCGTGGTCGCGGGGCACCGCGACGGCATGGTCCACCGGCCGCTGGCGCTGTCCAACTGGGCGTGGGCGCGCGGCATCGACCCGGTCTCGGTGCTGCTGGTGCTGGGCGGGGTCGCCGGGCTGCTGTCCGCCGCGCTGCTGCTGCACGAGCCGCGGCGGCGGCGGGCGCCGCTGCACCTCGCCGGCTTCCTGCTGCTGGCGGCCGCGCTGGTCCTCGTCGTGCGGGTGACCGGCACGCCGCGCGCGCAGGCCGGCAGCGAGCTCGGTCTGCAGGGCCAGCCGAAGCAGGGCTGGGAACCCCAGCAGCGCACGGGCAACCCCGGCGGCGGCGAAGGAGCGCGCGGCGAACGCGACGACCTGCCGTTCGAGGCCGAAGACCCGCAGTCGGGCGCCAACGCGCCGGTGGCGGTCGTGCTGCTCCACGGCGACTACTCCCCGCCGTCCGGCGCGTTCTACCTGCGGCAGACCGCGTTCTCGCAGTTCAACGGCCGTCGCCTGGTGAAGGCGACCCGCGACGACGTCGACACCGACCTGCTCGGCGGCTTCCCCGCCCGCCGCGAGTCGCTGCGGACCGCGCCCCCGCTCTCCGACCAGCGCGCGGCGCTGCGCACGACCGTGGGCCTGCTCGCCGACCACCCGGTGCCATTCGCGCTCGATTCGCCGGCCGCCGTGTGGCCCGCGCAGAACCCCGATCCGCGGCGCTTCCGCCTCGCCTACGGCGTCGAGTCGCGGGTGCTGACGCTGCCCTACGACCGCATGCTGCGCCGCGCGGCGCGTGCGCCGGGGTGGAGCGAGGCGCAGTGGCGGCACTACACGGACTCCCCCACCGACCCGCGCTACCGCGCGCTGGCCGACGAGATCGTGGCCTCGCGGCTCGGGCCCGACTGGGTCCACGATCCGCTGGCGCAGGCGATCGCCATCAAGATGTGGCTCGACAAGGAGGGCATCTACTCGCGGCGCTCGCGCCACGACGACGACGCGCCCGACCCGGTGGCCTCGTTCCTGTTCGGCGACAAGACCGGCTACTGCGTGCACTTCGCCCACGCCGCGACGTTCCTGCTGCGCTCGCGGGGCGTCGCAACCCGGGTCGCCGCGGGCTACGCGCTCTCGGAAGCGGACCGCGGCTCCGGCTCGACGCTGCTGGTGCGCGGCGGCGACGCCCACGCCTGGCCCGAGGTGTACGTCGAGGGCGTCGGCTGGGTCGTCGTCGACATCACGCCGGAGCGCTCGCTCGACCCGCCGCGGGAGAGCCCGGACGCGGGCCTGCAGCGGATGCTGGGCCAGAGCCTGCGCGAGACGACCGGCGAGTTGCAGGAGGCCGGCGACGGCGCCCCGCCGTTCACGTGGGAGGACCTGCGCGCGTTGCTGCTGCGCGGGCTACTGGTGCTGCTGGCCGCGGCCTACGGCTTCAAGGCGTGGCGCGCGCTGGCCCCGCGGCTGCGGCGGCGCCAGGCGTGGCGCCTCGCCTACCGCGAGGCGCTCGACCGGCTGGCCGAGGTCGGCCTGCGCCGCGCCACCGGCGAGAGCCGCGAGGGCTTCGCCCGCCGCGTCGCGCCGCTGGCCCCGGAGTTCGACGCGCTGACCCGCGGTCACCTGGCCGTCGCGCTCGGCTCGCGCCAGCACCCGCCGGCGGCAGCCCTGCTCGGCGCCTCCGACGCGGTGCGCGCCGCCCTGCGGGCGCGGGTGCCGCGCTGGCGGCGCTGGCTGGGCTGGCTGGATCCGACCTCGACGCTGTTCGCGCGCTGAAGAAGGACAGGGAGTGACGATGAACCCGATCGACGACGTCAACGAGCCCGCCCCCGCGCAGCCGGCGGGCGAGGTGCAGTCCCTGGCCGACGCCCGCGAGGTCGCCCGCCGGCTGCGCGCGCGGATGGCCGCGGCGGTGCTCGGCCGCGACGAGTTCATCGAGCTGACGCTGGTGGCGCTGCTGGCCGACGGCCACGTGCTGCTCGAGGACTACCCCGGCTCGGGCAAGACGACGCTCGCCAAGGCGCTCGGCAACTCGATCCTCGACGACCGGCCCGAGGACCAGATCGCCGACTTCCGCCGCGTGCAGTTCACGCCCGACCTGCTGCCGTCGGACGTGACCGGCTCGACGGTGTTCGACGCCGCGACCGCCAGCTTCCACTTCCGGCCGGGGCCGATCTTCGCCCACGTGGTGCTGGCCGACGAGATCAACCGCACCTCGCCCAAGGTGCAGTCCGCGATGCTCGAGGCGATGGCCGAGAAGCAGGTCACGGTCGACAACGTGACCCACCGCCTCGACGCGCTGTTCTTCGTGATCGCGACCCAGAACCCGCTCGACCTCGCCGGCACCTACCCGCTGCCCGCGGCGCAGCTCGACCGCTTCCTGTTCAAGCTGCGGATGGAGCACATCGACCGCGACTCCGAGCTGCAGGTGCTGGCCTCCTGGCGCGAGCGACGGGACGTCGACCGCGCCGACCTGCCGCGCGTCACGCGGTCCCAGATCCTCGCCGCGCGCCGCGTGATCGACGAGCAGGTCAACGTCGCGCCCGAGGTCCAGGAGTGCCTGGTCGACGTCGTGCGCGGGATGCGGGCCGACGAGCGGGTCGTGCAGGGCGCCTCGACCCGCAGCCTGGTGCTGATGCTGCCGGCGCTGCAGGCGCGGGCGGCGTTCCACGGGCGCGACTGGGTGGGCGCCGAGGACATCGAGGCGCTGGCGCCGCGGGTGTTCGGCCACCGCGTCGAGCTGGCGCCGGGCGTCGGCTCGATCCACGAGGTGCTGAAGGACGTGGCGCGCGAGCCGTTCGAGCGGCTGGCGCGGACGACGCTCGCCCGCCGATGAACCTCCGCCGCGCCGGCCGCCGGCGGCTTCCGTTGCTGCTGCTGCTCGGGCTGCTGGGCAGCGGCCCGGCTGCCGTGGCCGACGAATCGGGGCTCGGCAAGGACCCGAAGGCGCTGGCGGCCTGGAAGCTGCTCGAGGACGGCAAGCTGATCGCGCTGCGCGAGGCCGCGGAGGCGATGCTGCGCCAGGACCGCCGCTCGTGGGCGGGCCACTTCCTGCTGGCCCACGCGCTGCACGTCTCCGAGGGCCAGCTCCCGCAGGCGCTGCGCCACGCCCGCGAGGCGCGCAGGCTGTTCGAGGAGCGGCACGGGAAGAACCCCGCGTCCGACACGCCGTGGCTGTGGCACGCCTCGATGCTCGACCAGATCGCGAACCTGCTGGCCGAGATGGACCGCTACGAGGAGCAGCTCGCCGTGCTCGCGGCCCACGACGCGAGCTACGACCCCGATCGCCCGGCGATGCGGGCGTGGCCGCTGATGCGGCTCAAGCGCTGGGACGAGGCGCGCGGCGCGGCAGAGGCGGGCCTGAAGAGCGAGGACGCCTTCCAGCAGACGAAGGCCCGCACCTCGCTGTGCGCGATCGAGTCCGAGCTGCAGCGGCGCGAGGCCGGCTACCGCGCCTGCCTCGACGCGGCGGCCGCCGACCGCAAGGCCGACTACCACTACCCGGAGAGCTACTCGAACGCCGCGTACGCCGCGCTCGCGATGCTGCGCTTCGACGAGGCGGAGAAGCTGCTCGACGAAGCGCGACGCCACTTCGTCGCCGGAACCGCCTCCAACCCGTGGCTGGACCTGATGCTGCGCTACGTCGAGCAGGCGCGGCCGGGCGAGGCCACCGACGCGATGCGCCGCATGTTCGCGTGGCGCGACGGCCAGCCGCCGGCGATGGACGAGCAGACCTGGGCGGAGACGCGCCTCGCGGCCGCCCGCTTCCTGATCTACGCGGGCCGCGGCCCGCAGGCGGCGCGCATCACGGGCCAGACCCTCGACCGCCCCGACCGCACCGGGCTGACCAGCGCGGACACCCGGCAGCTCGAGGCGGGGGCCGCGCTGCTCGACCGCCAGGCCGCGCTGCTGGCCGCGGAGCGCGAGGCGGAGCGGGCCTCGGCGACGTACCGGATGGAGTCGCTCAAGGCCCGGCTGCGGAGCTGGCGCTACGCGCTGCGCGCGTGGTCCTCGGGCCGCCGCGCTGCCGCGCTGATCGACGAGCCGCTGCTGGTGTCGACGCTGCGGCCCTACCTCGCCGGCGGCATCCCGGTCGACGTCGACGTCGACGCCGTCGGCCCCGGGGTCGTCGCCAGCGCGCTGTCGCGTGCGAGGAGACTCGACACGGCCCCGGGCTTCACTCCGTACTTCGACCAGGTCGAGGCCCAGGTCGCGCTGGCCCAGGGGCGCCGCTCCGCGGCCCTCGCCGCCGCGGAGCGCGCGCTCGGAACGCTGCCGCGGGCCGAGGCGCTGCGGCGCGCGAACGCCGCGGCGCTCGGAGCGCGGGCGGCGCTGGCATCGGGCGCCACGGCCGACGCGGCGCGGCTGTTCGACCTCGCGCTGCAGGTCCACCCGGGCGCCCTGCGCGCCCCGGGCCTGCGCCTGCCCGTCGCCTGGCGCGCGGGCGGCGATCCGCTGTCGCGGGCGGCGCTCGACCTGCTGCGCGGCTCGCCGCGGCTCGCGCCCGACCGCGGCCTCGGCTTCGCCGTGTCGGTCGAAGGCACCCGCGCCTGCCTGTCGGGCCCCGGCGGCCGCACGTACTCCTGCGCCTCGATCGATCCTCGTCCCGGCGAAGGCGAACGCGACGCCGCCTCCCGCCTCGCGCTCGAGTTCCACGAGCGCGCCTTCGCGCCGCGCCTGGACCTCAGCCAGTCCGACCTCAACTCGCTCGACGGCTCGCCGACGGCAGGCGGCACCCGCGGCGAGCGCCGATTCGAGGACGTCCTGGAAGGCCTCGGCCGCTGAAACGGCCACGGTACGGCCACGGGACGGCCACGACGCCACAGAGTCACCGAGACACAGAGACGCACAGAGGGGTAGCCAGTTGAATGCACTCCGTGAACCTCTGTGTCTCTGTGCCTCGGTGGCGCCGTTTCGTTCCCGGACGCGTTGAGCCCTGTTAAGGTTGGCCGCTTCGAGAGGGGGCCGCCTTGAACATCGCCTGGTTCGGAACCGGACTGCTGGGGGCCGCCTTCGTGCGCCGGCAGCTCGAGCTCGGGCACGCCGTCGCCGTCTGGAACCGCAGCGCCGACAAGGCCCGCGCACTCGCCGCCGACGGGGCTCGCGTCTGCGAGCGGGCCGAGGACGCGCTGGCGGGCGCGGAGCGGGTGCACCTGACGCTGGCCGACGACGCCTCGGTCGACGCGGTGCTGGAGCCGCTCGCGGACGCGATCACGCCGGCGACGTGGATCGTCGACCACACGACGACCGCGCCGACCCCGACGGCGGAGCGCACGCGGCGCTGGCAGCAGCGCGGGCGCCGCTACGTGCACGCGCCGGTGTTCATGGGTCCGCCCAACGCCCGCGAGGGCTCGGGCGTGATCCTGGTCTGCGGCGACCCCGCCCACCACCAGGCGCTGCAGCCGGCGCTGGCGCCGATGACCGGCCACGTGGTCTACGTGGGCCCCGGCCCGGAACGGGCGGCGGCGTTCAAGCTGTTCGGCAACCTGTGCTTCATCGGCATCACCGGCATCCTCGGCGACGTCAACCGGCTGGCCGCGGCGCTCGGCGTGCCGACGGCGGAGGCGATGGGGCTGTTCCAGCAGTTCAACCCCGGCCAGTTCCTGCCCGCGCGCGCCGCCAAGGTCGCGGCGGCCCAGTTCGAGCCGCCGCTGTTCGAGGTGACGATGGCGCGCAAGGACCTGCGGCTGATGATCGAGGAGGCGCAGGCCCGCGGCGTCGACCTGCCGGTGGCGCGCGGCGTCGCCGCCGCCCACGACGAGGCGATCGCCCGCGGCGACGGCGCCCTCGACTCGTCGGCGATCGCGCGGCTCGCGCCCCGGGACTGACCCCGAGCAAGCGCTCGTCAGCGTGCCGGCGTCGTGGCCGGCGCCTGGCGACGCTCGATCCGCTCCAGCACCACCTGGATGGCTGAGCCCTGAGCCTCGAGGCGGCTGAGGCCCTCGGCGAACGCGTCGAACTTGCCGTTGAACTCGAGGCGCAGTCCGGCCGCAGCCGCGTCGATGCGCTCGGCGAGGCGGTTCTCCATGAGCTGGAGCGCCGTCAGGATGTCGGGTGTGGTCATCGGTTCTCCTCCGCTCCCACGCGGGAGAGGCGGGGACGGAAGCGAGTCTAACGCGCGTCCGGGGCCGCCGGAGGTCCGAGGGCGGCGGCCAGGGCGGCGCGCGTCGCCTCGTCGAGCGGGAGCGCCGCGAGGCGCGACCGCTCGCGGCGCAGGTCCTCCAGGGTGTCGAGGTCGCCGTGGCGGGGCAGGCGCGCGAACGCCAGGCCGGAGCGGGCGACGCGCTCCAGGGTCTGCGACATCACCCGCGGCGTGCTCCACTCGACGCCCGCGAACAGCGCGGGCTGCGGCGAGCGCAGGCCGAGCAGCACGTAGCCTCCGTCGAGCGCCGGCGCCAGAGCCACGTCGTGGGCGTCGAGGGCGTCGAAGGCGTCCTCGACGTCGATCGCGGAGAGCGACAGGCAGTCGGTGCCGACGATCACGGCGCGCCCGGCGCCGCTCGCGAACGCCTCGGCGAAGGCCGCCGCCATGCGCGCGCCGAGATCGCCCTCGGCCTGCGGCAGCACCGGTTCGCCGCAGCGGTCCGCCAGGCGCCCGACGGCCTCGGCGGGCGCGCCGAACAGCATGCGCCGCCACGGCCCGCGCAGCGCGCCGAGCGCGTGGTCGACGAGCGCCGCGTACAGCGCGGCCGCGGCCTCGGCTCCGATCAGCGACGCGAGCCGGGTCTTGACCCGCCCCGGCACCGGCTCCTTCAGGAAGACGATCAGCACGTCGTTCATCGTTTCGCCCACACCCGCCACCCCTGGACCGCGGCCACCGCCGCGCACGGCCCGTACTCCAGCGCCCGCCAGGCCCACGGCAACTGCCAGGCCTCGCCCGACTGCCAGCCGGGCAGCGCGAGGTAGGCCAGGGCGATCGTGCCCGTCAGCAGCAGCAGCGCCGGCGCTTCGACGACCACCAGCAGCGGCAGCAGCCACAGCGCGTACCACGGCAGCGAGCTCGGCCCCAGCAGCAGGAACGCGGCGACGACGGCGAGCGCGGCGCGCGCCGGCTCCACTCCGCGCCAGCCGAGCCCGAGCGCCAGCAGCAGCGCGAGGACGGCGGCGATCTGCGGCGCCCGCGTTTCGCCGGCGAGGGCCGTCAGCAGCGCGAAGCCCGTCTCGTTGAAGCGCCAGAACGCGGCGTACCCCTGCGCCGAGCGCACGAGGCCGCCGCCAGCGTCCAGGAACGGCAGGGTCACGGCCGCAGCCAGCGCGAGCGGGGCGAGCGCGTGGACGGTCCGGAAACGACGCAGCCAGGCGAGTGCGACGAGGCCGGGCAGCAGCTTGACCAGCGCCCCCGCGCCGAGCGCCAGCGCCGCGGCGCCCGCGCGGCCCCGCGCGAGGGCGAGCAGCGCGAGCGGCAGGAACAGCGTCGCCGCCGGCTCGAGGTGGGCGCTGCCGGCGATCTCGACCAGTGCCAGCGGGCTCCAGGCCGCGATCAGCACCCGCCACTCGGGCAGGCCGCGGGCCCGCAGCAGCGCGATCAGCGCCAGCCAGCCGAGCGCCTCGCAGCCGACCAGCAGCACCTTGAACGCCGCCACCGAGTCGTGGACGGCGCTGGTCGCGCGCGCGGCGAGCTGCCACAGCGGCGGGTAGATCGCCGTGTAGTCGCGATGGTTCATCCGTTCCCAGGCCGGGTCGCGCAGGTGCGCGAAACGCGCGGCCTCCGGGCGGTCGCTCCAGGCGTAGGGATTTCCGCCGTGGCGCTGCACCCGACCCTCCCAGACGTAGCGGTACACGTCGTCCGACAGCAGCGGCGGCGCGGGCACGAGCAGCCCGCGCCACGCCAGCGCGAGGAGCAGCGCCGCGTGCAGGCCGCGCCCGCGCAACTCGAGGCGTGCGGCGGCGTGCAGCGCGAGCAGGTAGGCGGCGAAGGCCGCCCCGAACACGGCGAGGTGCGGCGCGATCGCGCGGGTGGCGTCGCCCCTCTGCGCGAACTGCCACGCGCAGGCGCCGAGCACGAGCGCCGCGGCGGCGAGCAGGAGTCGCGGGCTCAGCGGGAGAGCGCCTCGCGGGCGATGGTGGCGAGGATGCGGGCGCCGGCGCGCACGCTGCCCGAGAGCGTGCCGCTCACCTTGCTGCGACCCAGCCGCGGGCGGTAGTCGACCGGCACCTCGGCCACGCGCAGCCCGCGCTTCTGGGCGCGGGCCTGCATCTCGACGGTCCAGCCGTAGGCGCGGTCCGCCATCTCCAGCCGCTCGTAGCCCGCGCGGGTGATGGCGCGGAACGGGCCGAGGTCGGTGGCGCGCGAGCCGAGCGCCGCGTTCATGAACGCGACGCACAGCCGGGTGCCGGCCACCGCGTGCCACGGGTGGGCGCCTTGCGCCCGCCGACCGAGCTGGCGCGAGCCGATCACCAGGTCCGCTTCCCCGCGGCGCAGCGGGGCCAGCACGTCCGCGAGTTGCGCGGGGTAGTCCGAGAGGTCGCCGTCCACGAACGCGTAGACGTCCGCGCCCGCCGCGGTCGCGGCGGCGATCCCGGTCAGGCAGGCCTGGCCGTAGCCGCGCCGCGGCTCGTGCAGCACGGTGGCGCCGGCCGCCCGCGCCACCTCGGCGGTGCGGTCGCGCGAGCCGTTGTCCACCACGAAGACGCCCGCCTCGACCGGCGGCAGCTCGCGCACGACCTGGCCGATGGCCAGCTCCTCGTCGAGGGCGGGAATGACGACGGCGACGCGCACGCCGCCAGTGTAGCGGCCCCCGATCGGGTCCCTACGGGACGGCCGCCGGGTTCATGCCCACGTAGCGGACCGACGGGCGGATCAGGCGGCCGTCCCGGCGCTGCTCCTCGACGTGCGCCAGCCAGCCGACGACGCGGCCGGCCGCGAACACCGCGGTGAAGAGTTCGCGCGGCAGGCCGATCGCGTCGAGCAGCACGGCCGTGTAGAACTCGACGTTGGCCTTGAGCGCGCGCCCGGGATGGCGGCGCGCCAGCGCGGCTTCCGCCGCGGCCTCGGCGGCGCGGGCTAGGGCCAGCCGGCCGGCGGCGACGCCGGCGCGCTCGAGGCGCGTGGTCACCGCCTCCAGCACCGCCGCCCGCGGGTCGCGCACGCGGTAGACGCGGTGTCCCATGCCCATGATGCGGCGGCCGGCGGCGAGTTCCGCCTCGATCCACGCGCCCGCCCGCCCCGGCTCGCCGATCGCGTCGAGCATGTCGAGCACGGGCCCCGGAGCGCCGCCGTGCAGCGGCCCCTTCAGCGCGCCGATCGCCGCCACGGTCGCCGACACCGCGTCGGACCGGGTCGAGGCCACGACCCGCGCGGCGAACGTCGAGGCGTTCATGCCGTGGTCGCCGACGGTGACCAGGTAGGCGTCGAGGGCCGCCGCGCGCTCGTCGTCGGCGCGGCCCGTGACCAGCCGCAGCAGGTCGCGGGCGTGGGGCGCCGCCGGGTCCGGGGCCAGCGGTTCGAGACCCGCGCGGGCGCGCCACCACGCCGCGGCGATCACCGCGATGGCGCCCGCCAGCGCGCCGAGCGCGGCGAGCGGGTCGGCGGCCTCCTCGAGCCGCGCGACTCCCGCGCGCAGCGCGTCCATCGCCACGCCCGCCTGCAGCGGCGCGGGGTCCGCGGCGAGCCGCTCGAACGCGACCGCGCGGCCGGCGCCGAGCGCGGCCGCGATCGCCTCGCGTCGCGCCGGGTCCGGGAGCCGGCCGTCGAGCAGCAGGCCGGCCACGTCCTCGAAGCCGACCCGCCCCGCCAGCGCCTCCACGTCGTGCCCGCGCAGCACGAGCCGACCGCGCTCGCCGTCGACCAGCGACAGCGCCGTCTCCCCGACCTCGATCCCCTCCAGCCCGCCGGCCCGCGCCGCCACCGCCGTCGCCATGCCTCCACCTCCGCCCCGCAGGATCGGCCAGGGCTTGATGTGGATCCACATGGATTGCACAATCCACATGTGGAAGGCCCGGTCAAGCGCGAGTGGGTCGACGCCGCCACCGCGGCGCGCCTGCTGGGGGTGCGGCGCGCCACCCTCTACTCCTACGCCAGCCGCGGCCTGCTGCGCCGCCGCGACGGCGTCCGCCGCGGCACCAGCCAGTACCGCCGCGAGGACCTGGAGCGGCTGCGCGAGCGGGGCGAGGCGCGAGCGGGCCACGGGCCCGCGGCGGCGGGCGCGCTGCGCTTCGGCGAGCCGGTGCTGGAGTCGGCGGTCAGCGGCCTGCGGCCGGACGGCCCCGTCTACCGCGGGCACCGCGCCACGGAGCTGGCGGCGCGCGGCGAGCGCTTCGAGTCCGTGGCGGAGCTGCTGTGGAGCGGCGCCCTGCCCGCCGCGGCTCCCGCCTGGCCCGCGCCCGAGCCCCGCGCCCTGCGCCGACTGGCGGCGCTGCGCGGGCACCTGCCGCCGGCGGCGCGCCCGCTCGACGGCCTGCTGCTGTGCCTGGCGGCGCTGGCTGCGGGCGACCCGGTGCCGCTCGGTCGCGCACGCAGCGCCGAACTCGACTTCGCGCGGCGCCTGATCCGCACCCTGGCCGCGGCCGCCGCGCTGGCCCGCGATCCCGGCCACCTCGCAACAACGAACACCACCGGCAACATCACCAAAACCACCGCCCGCGCGCTGGGAGCGCGCGCCGCGCCGCGGGTGCGGGCGGCCCTCGAC
>JAANMY010000290.1_pt1 | contig 72673 bp, 69 predicted proteins | sample 7279691 | NCBI WGS metagenome assembly JAANMY01 (sample SAMN14094543, study PRJNA606508) | bioreactor metagenome | isolation source: A lab-scale SPAN reactor treating ammonium-rich wastewater day 388 | place: Ireland: Galway | collected 2018-02-07 | reverse complement strand
GCCGGGGCCGAGGCGGCTTATGGGGGTGTCGGGGCGGATCTCGGGGTGGGCGAGCAGGTCGAGCGCCGCGGCCACTCGACGGCGGTGGGCGGCGCGGCGCAGGAAGCCGCAGCGGTGCTCCTCCAGCCCGAGCATGACGTTCGCCTCGACGTCCAGATGCGGAGCGAGCGCGAGTTCCTGGTAGATCATGGCGACGCCGCGTCGCCGCGCCTCCAGCGGACCGGCGGGGTGGTAGGATTCGCCGTCCAGGGCCATGTGCCCCGCGTCGGGCAACTCAGCCCCACTGAGGATCTTCATCAACGTCGATTTGCCGGCCCCGTTCTCACCGACCAGGGCATGGACCTCGCCCGGCCGCACCTCCAGCGACACGCCAGCGAGAGCCCGCGTCGGGCCGAAGCGCTTGTGGATGTCGTGCATCGCGAGGCGCGGCGGGATCAAGTTGGGGCTCCTGGGAGGTGGAACGACCCCTCCCCCGTTTCGGGGAAAGAGAAGGAGAGGGAGTTAAAGCCCACGGGCCGCAGCCCGTGGGCTTTGGATCCACTGCCCTCGCCCCCTCACTTCGGCAGGAAACTCTTCAGGTCCGGCGCGTACATCGCGCGCACCGCCGGGGCATCCACGTCGGCGAGCGTTGCGACGCGCACCGGCGTGTACTGCGTCCGGTTCGCTGGCGGCGCCTTGCCCTCCAGCGCGTCCACCGCCCGGTTGACGGCGTCGTACCCCATCCGGAACGGATCCTGCAACACCAGCCCGGCGATCTCGCGGTTGCGCAGTGCGCCGATCAGCACCTCGCTGCCGTCGAACCCGACCACCGTCACCTTCCCGGCCCGCTTCAGCGCCCGCAGCGCGTTCAGGACGCCGGTCGCCGACGACTCGTTGGGGGCGAAGAGGCCATCCACGTCCGGGTGGTTGTTGAGCAGCCGCTCGGCCGCCTTCTGGGCCGTGTCCACCGTGGCCCCGGCCTCCTCGGCGGCGACGTGAAAGTCGAGGTGCTTCGCCTTGCGGATCTCGTCCTGGAACCCCTTCTCGCGCAGCTCGGTGCTCGCCGACCCGGCCTGGTAGCGAAGCATGATCACCTTCGCCCTGCCCTGGAACAGCTCGCGCATCCGACCGGCCGCCAGGCGTCCGCCCTCCTCGTTGTTCGTGCCGACATAGCCGAGGTACTTCGGGCTGTCCTGCACGCCGGGCGCGATCTCCAGCCCGGAGTCGATGATCGCCAGCGGGATGCCCTTCTTGAGGACGGCGGCCGCCGGCGCGACCTGCAGGCGGCGGTCGCTCGGAGCCAGGACAATCGCATCGACGCCCTCGCTGAGGAAGCGCTCGATGATCTTCTGCTGCTCGTCGTGCTGGTCCTCGCGCGGCGGACCCTCCCAGACGATCTGCACCCCGCCGCGCTCCTGGGCCGCCTTGCGCGCCCCCGCGTGGATCGCCTGCCAGAAGGCGTGCGTCGTTCCCTTCGGGATGACGGCAACGCGGAAGCGCGGCCGCTCGGCCTGACGGGCGCAGCCGAGGAGGAGCTGGGTCGCGATCAGCCAGCCGACGAGCAGGGAGCGCACGGTGTAGCTCATGGGGGCTCCGGAACGGGGGCGGGTTACTGGTCGCGGGTACGGCGGAAGTGGAGGTAGCTGCTCTCGAAAGTACCGAATCGATCGAACGTGCGGTGCGTATCGTCCGGCCCGGTGGACTGGTCGGGCGGCAACTCGCCGCGGCTGAACGCGGCCTGCCCGGCCCGGTGCATCATCGCCAGCCAGACGCGGTCCGGCGGCAGCACCCGGCGCAGCGGCGACTCGTCCTTGCCGCGCGGCTCGAACCCCAGGAAGTGCTGGCCCCACGGGAGCGTCTCGAACGCGCAGATCAGGATGCCCGCCAGCAGGTAACCGGCGAGGAGGCCGACGAAGGCGGCCCCGAACTGCTGAACGGCCGGGGGGAACTCGATCAGATCGCCGTTGTACCGGATCGTCAGCGTGCGGAGCCCGAACAGCAAGGCGCAGAACAGAACGACGATGGCGAGGAAGTCCTCGTACCCCGACAGGAAGCTACCGCGGAACAGGCCGCCGATGGTCCGGGCGAGCGGCTCGAAAAAGTTGAAGGTGAGGAGTCCCGCCAGGAAAACGTTCACCAGGGTGGTGACGGCGGTGAACAGCCCCTCGCGGAAGTGGGCGTAGGCGACGCCCCCCATGACCCCGAGCGTCAGCAGGATGAGCATGCGGCAAACTCCGGGCACGCGGCTCCAACTGCCCTGGCGCGCCCGGCGTCTGGGGAAGCACGAGCGCGCACCAGCGCGGGGGCAATGGGTCGAACGCCCGGCCCCCTCGCTTATCGTAGCCGGTGCCGCCGCCGCGGACACTGCCGGCGCGCACGGCGGACCGAGACGACAGGCGGGGCGGGCAGGCGGAGAGCCGAGTATCGTGACGACGCGGAGAGAGCTGGCCGGCCGGTGCGAGTCAGGGCCGCTCAGTCTCCGCCGCCGGAATCGCCGTGGTAGCGGATCACGCAGGTGCGTGCGTGACGACGGTACTCGCGCTGAATCTGCCGAGCCTCCTCGTAAGAGGCGCAGCAGATCACGGGGTCTTCGGCGGCGTCGGGGTGTTGCAGGTGGGCCTGATCGGCGCGGAGGAACACCAGGAACCCATCTTCGTGGTCCGTGCGCATGGAACACTCCAGAGAGAAGGTGCGACTTCCTGAGTCGGTGCGACACGGGCGGCGATGTGAGGAGGACATCCCGTTCCACCAAACAGAGTGTGAAATTACCCTGCCGGCGCGACGAACGCAAACGAATTCCGCGGGATTTCGGAGTTTTGCCGGATGAAGTGAGAAGATGTAGGGGGAAGGCGGTTACGCACTCAGGGGGCGGGGTCTTCGGCCAGCTGGGCGAGCCGGTCCTGCGCCTCGCGGAAGACCGTGGCCAGGCGCTGGCGCTGGGCGTCGTTGTCGCAGCGGCCCGTTTGCTCCACCCAGAGCAGCGTGCGCTGGAGCGAGTCTGCCAGGGCGTCCAACGCGGTCCGGTCAGGCGGCGGCGGTTTGCCTCCGACGTGGACGTAGACCGGCGAACTCTGGGCCGCGTGCCACTGTGCCACGGCGTCGTCATAAGGCCCCCAGCAGCGCGCCGCCAGCCACCCGCCCTGCGGCAAGGGAACCTCGACCTCCACCGACGCCTGCGCCGGAGTGCCCGAAACGTCGGCTGCGGCGACCACCCGACTGTTGGCGACGACTTCTAGCCGTTGCAGTGAACGGAGACTGCGTACCTCCGCCCGCACGCGGACGGTCGCCGTTCCGACCGGCAGGTCCAGGACGGCCCCCGGTGGTTGTTCGTTGACGGTGAATGTCAGCAGCGGCCCGCTGGTAACGAAGGTACGGCCGGCGCGTACCGCCTCGATCCAGTTCTTGTAGGTGAGCGGCTGTCCTGGCTCCAGCAGGGCGTAGGTGCGCGCAGCCCCGAGGAGCATCCGGTTCGAGTCCTTGCCGCTACCCGCCGCCAGCGGGATGCGCAGGCCGCAGTCGAGCAACTGATACCACGGAGTCAGCAGAGACTCCTGCCGAGGTGCGCGGTCCGCACCCGGGTTCTCGAACTCGCCCAGCTGCAGCGCGTCCACTCTCCCCAGAATCAGGTCGGCGAGGAGTTCGCCGTGGTACGCCGGGGCTTGTCCGAAGAAGCCGTCGCCGACGACCAACCCGCCCTTGCGGTGGCACTGGTCGCACCAGTCGGCCAGGGTCCAGCCGTCGAACCCGTCCGGGCCGCCGGCCGTCAGCGGGTACACGACCCGGTGACAGTTCAGCAGCAGCAGTTGCCCCAGCGTCTCGTGCCGGTTCAGGGTGTTCACGACCACCATGTGCCCGGGCGCCTCGAGGGCCGGGCGCTGGCCGCTGAAGTCCAGGATGCCGGGCAGCGCGCGGTAATTCCCGGCCGCGCCGTGCAGCGTGAGTTCCCACGCCAGGAGGTTCACGACCGCCACATCCTCGGCGGCCCCCTCCAGCAGGGCGGCGTGCGGGGACAGGAAGTGACTGCGCGTGTCACCGGAGTACCACCCCTCGGCGCGCAGATCGGCCCAGCGCTGGATCGTGAACCGCAGCGCCAGTTTCCCCGGAGCCAGCACGACCGCCTCGCGAACCGGGGTGTATTCCGGTCCCTTGGCGATGGCCACCGACAGGCGGCCGGGCGGGAGGGCGATTTCGCAGGTGCCGTCGATGTAGGCGTGGGCCTCGCGCCCGATGAGGACATGGCCCCCGACCGCCTCGGCGAACTCCGTGGGGAACTCCGCCTGGCGCCCGAACGGAGCGTAATAGCCCCCCCGGGCGTCGGTGATGCGGAGGCGCACGGGGGTCGGCCGGCCGGTGGCCGCGTCGTTGACGCGGACATGGACGGTCTGCAGTTTCCCGCTCACTGGTACTGCGCCCCGACCTGGTCGAGGATCCTCTTGAATGCCTCGGCGGCTCTGGGGAACAGTTCCGGCCCGGTCACCCCGCCGGTCGGTCCGCCGCCGATCAGGTGCGGTTCCAGTGTCGCGAAACCGTCGTAGTTCATCCGGACCGCCTCGGCCATCACCTCCGGGATGCGGCCCTCGCCCTCGCCGGCGACCCGGCCGTGCTCCTCGCCCTTGACCCAGTCCTTGATGTGGAAATGGCGCGTCCACCCCTTCGTCAGCTGCCACGCCCGCCACGGGTCGTACCCGCAGAAGACGTAGTTCGCCGGATCGTACACCGCGACCAGCGTCGGGCCGTCGAGTTGCTCGGTCACCGTCTCCATGAGATCCTTGACGCGCTCCGGATCGTCGCCGTAGATGCGGTGCTCGTTCTCGTGCAGGAGGCGGACGCCGGCCCGGGCGGCGAGCTGGCACTTCTCCCACATCCGGTCGAGTACCTCGCGCCGCCAGTCATCCCACGCACCCTCGTCGGTGCGGTAGTAGCTGAAGATGCGCATGTTCGGCGTGCCGAACACCCGGCACAGATCCAGCGCCCGCCTGAAGCGCTCCAGGTGCGGCGCGAACGGCTGATCGATGCGGATCTTGCCGATCGGCGAGCCGATGGCGCTGAGCGCGAACCCCTCCCGGTCGAGCAGCGACTTGAGTTCCTGGACCTGCAGGTCGGTCAGGTCGAGGACGTTCGTCTTGAGGATCGAGCGCAGCTCGATGTGGCGGATGCCGCACGGTTTCAGCACGTCGATCTGCTTCTGTGGATCCGGATCGATCTCGTCGGCGAAGGCACTCAGGACAAACATGGGTCGGCCCCTAAAAGGCGCCCCACGGGTGGCGTCCCGTGGGGCGAGTGTCCAGCACTTCGCCCACGGGACGCCACCCGTGGGCTTTCGCTGTTTCTGTTGTTTCCACCAGAGCCGGCGCTTCACTTTACTCGCGCCGCACGATCGTCAGCTTCGCGACGTTCGTGCGGAACGAGCGTTCGCCGCCGACCTGAAAACGAATCTTGACCGTCTGCATCGCCCCCGCGCCGTGGACGCCGGTGATGCGCCCGAGGCCGTAGGTCGCGTGCTGCACCAGCATCCCCTCGCGGTAGTCGTCGTCCTTGCCCGTCCCGCCGTCCTGCTCCCGGGGCGTCACCCCCGCATCCGCCCACCCGGAAGCCGCCGCACTCCCGCCGCTGCGCCAGAAATCGCTGCCGAGGGAGGCGCTCATCGGCCGCGCCGCCAGGTCGGTCCGCTCGACCCCGTCGGGCGGCAGCTCGTCGAGGAACATGCTCGGGACGGCGTACAGCGTCTGGCCGCGGAACTCGCGCATCCGCGCGTGGCACAGGTACAGTTCCTCCTTCGCCCGCGTCATGCCGACGAACGCGAGGCGCCGCTCCTCCTCGATCTCCCGATCGCGCGACAGGCTGCGCTCGTGCGGCAGGATGCCCTGCTCGACCGCGAGCATGTACACCACCGGGAATTCAAGCCCCTTGGCCGCGTGCAGCGTCATCACGCTGACGCAGTCCTGCTTCTCGTCCCACCCGTCCACGTCCGACGCGAGCGTCACGTTCTCCAGGAAGTCGGCGATGGTGCGCGCCGGATCCTCGGCCGCGAACTGCTTCGCCGCGGTGATGAGTTCCTCAATGTTCGCCAGCCGCTCGGCGTCCTCCGGATCGGTGCTATCCTTGAGCATCACCCGGTAGCCGCTGCGGTCGAGCACCTGCCGCATCACCTCGTCGGGCGGGGCGTCGAGGTTGCCGGCCAGGTCGTGGACCATCTTCGCGAACTCGCGCAGCGCCTTCGTTGCCTTGCCCTTGATCTGCGGGATCTTCTCCACCTCAGCGGCTGCTGCGAGCAGGCTCAACTCGCGCGGTGCGGCGTAGGTGCGCAGGTGGTCCAGCGACACCTTGCCGATCCCGCGGGCCGGCTCGTTGACCACGCGCAGGAACGACAGGTCGTCACGGTTGTTGACCAGCAGGCGCAGGTAGGCGAGGACGTCCCGGTTCTCCTTGCGCTCGTAGAACGCCAGCCCCTTGACGATCTGGAACGGGACGCGCTGCTTGACGAACGCCGTTTCGAGGGTGCGCGACAGGGCGTTGATGCGCAGGAACAGGGCGAAGTCACGGAACGCCCGCTTCTCCTTCTCGACCGCTGCCTTGATCCGCCGGGCGACGCCCTCGGCCTCCTCGACGCCCGTCTCGAACGTCAGCACCGTCACCGGCCGGCCGGCGTCGTTGTCGGTGACCAGCGTCTTGGGCTTGCGCTCGCGGTTGTTGGCGATGACGTGGTCGGCGGCGCGGAGGATTGCCTTCGTGCTGCGGTAATTCCTGTCGAGCGTGATGACCCGGGCCTGCGGGAAGTCGCGCTCGAAATCGAGGATATTGCGTATATCAGATCCTCTAAAGGCGTAGATCGATTGATCGGGGTCGCCCACCACGCACAGGTTCGGCTGATCGACCGACAGCGCGCGGGCGATGGCGTACTGGGCCTTGTTGGTGTCCTGGTACTCGTCGATCAGCACGAACCGGAAGCGCGCGTCCAGCTCGGCCCGGAACTCTGCATCGTTCTTGAGCGCCAGCGCCGGCCACAGGAGCAGGTCGTCGAAATCGACCGCGTTGACGTCGCGCATGCGCTTCTCATAGACCGGGTAGACGTGGGCGACCGTCTGGCCGAAGAAGTCGTGCGCCTGCTGAGCGTAGCGGTCGGGGACGAGGAGTTGGTTCTTCGCCTTGCTGATGGCGCCGGAGAGCGCCTCCGGGGAGAAGCGGACGTTGTCGATGCCGGCCAGGTCGATGGCGTCCTTGACGACCTTGGCCCGGTCGGTCTGGTCGTAGATGGTGAAGTTTCTGTCGAGCCCGAGGCGGTCGCCGTACTGGCGCAGCAGGCGGGCGCCGAGGCTGTGGAACGTGCTGATCCAGACGCGGCTGTCGGGGACGAGCGCCTCGACGCGCTGGCGCATCTCGCCAGCCGCCTTGTTGGTGAACGTGATGGCCAGGACGTTCGACGGGCGCACCCCCTCGCGCAGCAGCCACGCAACGCGGCGGGTGATGACGCGCGTCTTGCCGCTGCCGGGGCCGGCGAGGATCAGGAGCGGACCCTCGAAGTGGGTGACCGCCTCGCGCTGCTCGAACGTCAGGTCGGCCAGCAGATCGACGTCCGCGGATTCGTCGCGAGCCATGCGCGCAGCTCCTTGCCGTGTCAGCGCCTGTGGGCTGGAACCCGCGAGTCGTCAGCCCGTAAAAAGTTGCATTTTACACTCGCGGCGGGCCTTTGCTAAGATCAGCAGGGGGCGCACGCGGTGGCGGGAGGACGTTACGGTCATGGAAATCGTCGGGATCGGGACGGACATCGTCGAATGCCTGCGCATCGGGCGGATGATCGAGCAGCACGGCGAACTGTTCCTGACGCGCGTCTTCACCCCGCTCGAGGTCCGGTACTGTCAGCGCCGCAAGCACGCGACGGAACACTTTGCCGGGCGCTGGGCGGCCAAGGAGGCGGTCTTCAAGTGCCTGGGGACGGGCTGGCGGCGCGGCATGTGCTGGACCGACATCGAGGTGCGCAACGACCACGACGGCAAGCCGCGCGTCTACCTGCGTGGCACCTCCCGGGACCAGGCCGAGCAGATACGTATCGGCCAGATCCTGCTGTCCATCTCCCACTGTCGCGCCTACGCCACCGCCCATGCGCTGGCGGTGCGTGACACCACGCTGCTGGCGCCGTTCGAGACGGACTGATTCACGATCCGGGCGCGCTCAGGACTTGACGATGTCGAGAATGACCTGCCGCGCGACCTTGTAGGCGGCACGCAGGCTCGCGACGCGGTTCTCCATCTGGCCCTCGTTGAAGTAGCGCCCGGCCTCGGCCTCGGGCAGGCCGGCGATGGCGAGAGTCAGGGGTAGCAGCCGCATGAACTCGTTGACCTTCTGCTGCTGACGGTCGGCGCCTTCGGTGGACATGACAGTTACCTCTCGGGGCTGAAAGGGAGGGGCGACTCACCCAGCGTACCGGAACCCCCTGCCAACCTCAAGCGCCTGCGCGCAGACCCTGTCCTTCTCCAAAGCTCGTGGGCCAGGCGCCCACCCACGGGACGCCACCCGTGGGCTTTACGCCCCCTGTTGCAGCCCGATCCGCGCGTGCAGGTTGTCCACCACCCAGTGGAACGCCGCCAGGTGAATGGTCTCCACGATGCCCATGTCGTCCAGCGGCACGTGCAACCCGTGATGGGCCAGCGCGCGCAGCTTCCCACCATTGAACCCGGTGCAGCCGAACGTCTTCAGCCCGTTGCGGTTGGCCCACTCGACCGCGCGCAGGATGTTCGGACTGTTCCCCGACCCGCTGATCGCGATCAGCAGGTCGCCCGGCGACGCCAGGTTCTTCAGCTGCTCGACGAACACGCGGTCGAACCCCTCGTCGTTGCCCCAGGCGAGGATGTACGGCGTGTTGTCGGTCAGACTCAGGACGCGCAGCCGCTTCTTGCCGTCGTCGTCAAAGTCCTTGCGCGTCAGGGTGCCTTTGCCGAGATCCTCGCAGAAATGCGAGGCGTTCGAGCCGCTGCCGCCGTTGCCGATCAGGAAGACCAGCCGGCCGCTGCGGTAACAGTCGTGGATGCCGTCCGCCAGCGCCCGGACCGCGGCGGAGTCGAGGCGCCCCAGTTCCTGGCCGACGCGGTCGAGGAACGGGCGGACGTCCAGTTTCACTCCAAGCATGTGCGCTCTCTCCAAAACCCTGCCGCCCCGTCCGATCCAGGCGGGCGCAGCGGATGCACGGATCTTACCGCACAGCCAGGCTGTCCGACCAGACGTCCCTGCTGGTGCGGACAGGGCGGCGGTGGACGTTGGTCCCGGGGCGTGTAGGTTACGAGCAGGCGGACACAACCCGGCGGGCCGGAAGCGTAAGCGACGGCCCGCCGGGTTGTGTCCGCCTGCTCTCAGCGGCAAGGTGGCGCCGGTGGAGGGTCTTGCGTGTCGATCGTCGTCGAGGATTACCACAAAACCTACGGCGACTTCGTGGCCGTCGCGGGCATCACCTTCGCCGTCCCGCCCGGCGAGATCCTCGGCCTGGTCGGCCCGAACGGAGCCGGGAAGACGACCACGCTGCGCGCCCTGGCGGGGATTCTGAAGCCGACGCGCGGCCGGTTGCTGCTCGCCGGCCATGACATCGTTCGCGATCCGGTCGCCGCCAAGGCCGCCCTCGCCTACGTCCCCGATGACCCGCGTCTGTTCGACCACCTCACTGTCTGGGAGCACCTGCGCTTCGTCGCCGCCCTGTACCGGGTCGCCGACTGGGAACCGGCCGCGGAGGAACTCCTTCGGCAGTTCGAGTTGACGGAGAAGCGCGACGCGCTGACAAGCGAGCTGTCGCGTGGGATGCGGCAGAAGGTCGCGATCGGCTGCGGATACCTGCATCGACCGCGGGCCATCCTGCTCGACGAACCGCTGACGGGCCTGGATCCGCGCGGCATCCGGACCATGAAGGACTCGATCCAGCGGCGGGCGGCTGACGGGGCAGCGGTGATGGTCTCGTCCCACCTGCTGTCGCTGGTTGAGGATCTGTGTACGTCGGTCCTGGTGCTGCACCGCGGCCGGCAGTTGCTGCACGAGAGGCTCGCCGACCTGCGCCGCCAGGTGACGGAAGCGGGCCGCCAGGAGACGCTTGAGGATCTGTTCTTCCGGCTGACCGAGGCCGATGGGCACGCCGCGTTGGCCGCCCTCGATCGACCGCAGCCGGGACCGCACGCGGGCGGGGGGGCGTGACGTGGACCGGGCGCTGTGGTTGCTGGCCCGACTCCGGGTGCGCGGCTGGCTGCGGCGAGTCGGTCGCAACCTCGGGACGGTGCGCGGCGCGCTGCTGGCGGCCGTGGGAGCGCTGGTCTTTCTGCCGTGGGTCGTGGCCTGGCTGTTCCAGGACGCGAAGGCGGGGCAACACCTGGTCGAGGTGCGCCGCTACGGCCCCCTCGCTCTGGCCTGCTACTGCGTCTTGAACCTCCTGCTCTCCTCGGAGGGAGCGCTCGCCTTCAGCGCCGCGGAGGTGAACTTCCTGTTCCCCGCCCCGCTGAGCCGGCGCCAGATCCTCGCGTACAGGCTTGCGTCCACCCTCGGCAGCGCTCTGCTCAGCGCCGTCGTGTTTTCCCTGTTTCTGCGGAGGTACGCGGCCGGCGTGCTGTCCGGGATGGTCGGCATGGTGCTGACCATGGCGTTCCTGCAACTCGTGCCGATGGTCCTCACACTGCTTGCGAGCGCGATCGGGGTGCGGGCGTACAACCGGCAGCGCCGGGTGCTTCTGCTCCTGCTGCTCGCGGCGGTCGCGGCGGGACTGCTGCCCGCCGCGGTGGGCCTGGCCGACCGCGACTGGCGGGAGCGTCTGGAGGCGGTGGAACAATCCGCCGTCGCTCAGGTGTTACTGGCGCCGTTCAGCTGGTTTGTGAACGCCTTCACGGCGGAGGTCGTGTGGCCGGATCTGCTCCAGTGGGCCGGACTCGGTCTGCTGGTCGATCTGCTCCTGATCGGACTGGTGTTCGTCCTCGACGCCCACTACCTGGAGGCGTCAGCGGCGGTGAGCGAACGGGTGTACGCGCGGCAGGAGCGGTTGCGCCGGGGCGGTTCGGCGGTGGGTGGCTTCGTTCCGTCCGGCAAGGCGCGGTTGAAGATTCCGTCGCTGCCGTGGTGGGGCGGGTGTGGGCCGATCGCCTGGCGGCAGCTGGTGACGGCGCTGCGCACCCCGTCGGCGCTACTGTCGGTGGGGCTCATCGTCGTGTTGTTCGTGACTCCGGCGGTGCTCAGCGGACGAGCGTGGCCGGGCGAGCGGGCCGCTTTGTTCGCGGTGGGGATGATGGGGGCGTTGGGGCTGGTGGTATCGACACTGCTTCCGTTCGACTTCCGGCTCGATCTGGACCGGATGGAGCTCCTGAAGACCTTCCCGATCCCAACCGAGCGTCTCGTGCTGGGGCAGGTACTCGTCCCGGTGGCGCTGCTGACGGGGTTTCAGTTCCTGCTGGTCGGCGGGCTGCAAGTGTGCTGGCAACGTGTGGAGCCAGTCCTGCTGGCCGGTGCGGTCTTCCTGCCGGTAGTGAACCTGTTGGTGTTCGAGGCCGACAACCTGCTGTTTCTGTGGTTCCCGACGCGCCACGCGGCGGCCCCTGGCGATCTGCAAATGATCGGGCGGCAGGTCGTCCTGTGGATGGCGAAACTGCTGGTGCTGGAAGTGTTCCTGCTGCTGGCCTTCCTGGCCGGGCTGGTGGCCTTCCTGGTGCTGGGTGAGAGCTGGGTAGGTGGAGGAATCGTGGCGTGGCTGGTGCTGGCCGGCTGTGCGGGCGCTGTGGTGCCCCTCCTCGGGATAGCCTTCCGCCGGTTTGACGTGTCGCGGGATCTGCCGTAACGCCAGCCCGCGTCAAGCTTCGAGCAACCAGTCGAGCGGTCCGTTGTGACGACCGCAGTGGATTGAGGTGCAGCGGCCACATCGCTCGTCGAGCGACACCGCTGCTTTGCGTTGCTGGGCAGCGGCAGGGAGGAGTACGGGCGACCGCCCCCTCGGGCCGAAGCCTGACCGCGCCGGCGCTGGAGGACCATGAATTGGCACATGGTGAGGCTTGCCGGCCCGGATTGGTTCGGTCGATGAACGCGCAGGAAATCCTGGAGTCGATCTTGAAAAACGGTGGTGATTTAATAACATAACTGACACCTCAACAGGTAAGTTCGTCAAGAACTTACCTGAAAACACGGGGCGTGGCGCAGTTTGGCTAGCGCGCCTGAATGGGGTTCAGGAGGTCGCTGGTTCGAATCCAGTCGCCCCGACATCGCAAGGCCCGTCGGGACAACAAGTTCCGGCGGGCCTTTTTTCCCATCTTGAGGGCCCTTCCGGGGGAAGGGCAGAGTTGAGGGCAGAGTTTCGGAAAAGAGCGGGACCGGCGGCCTGAACGTGTAGGGCGGGTCCCGGCGAACCTTTCGGTCCGGCTGACAGGCTGACTGGAGGTTCGTCATGCGATTTCCGAAGCCGTTCTTCCGGGCGTCGAAGGCCGCCTGGTACGTTCAACTCGGCAAGCGTCAGATCTCCCTCGGCAAGGACCGCGACGAGGCGTTCGAGCGCTACCGGGTCCTACTCCTGCAAGAGCGGGGTGAGAACCCCGAGCCCGCGTTTCGGCGACTGACCGTCGCCCAGGTGTTCGACCTGTTCCTCGACTGGTCGAGCCGCCACAATGAGGCGAGGACCTACGAGTGGTATAAGGAATTCCTCCAAGGATTCTCCGACAAGTACGGCTCCCTGGAGGCCGAGAAGCTGAAGCCATTTCACGTCACTCGCTGGCTAGATTCGCATCGGGGCTGGGGCGAGGCCAGCCGCCGCTGCGGCACCATCGCGGTGAAGCGGGCGTTCAACTGGGCCGACGCTGAGGGCATCCTGACGCCCAACCCGCTCAAGCATGTCAAGAAGGGACCGCCCAAGCGGCGGGAGCGCATCCTCACGGCCGACGAGCGGCAGCAGATCCTCAAGGCCGCACGCGGTCGCGCCTTCCGCGAATTCGTGCAGGCCCTCCAGGAGACCGGCTGCCGGCCCTCGGAGGTGGGCAAGGTCGAAGCCTCGAACGTGGACCTCGCGGCCGGCCTGTGGGTCCTGCCCGAGCACAAGACGAAGAAGAAGACTGGCAAGCCCCGCCTGGTCTACCTGACGCCGGCGATGCTGGAGCTGACCAGGAAGCTGATGGAGCGCTACCCTACGGGGCCGCTCTTCCGCAACAGCCGGGGCAAGGCCTGGACGCGGAACGCCATCCGCTGTCGGTTCCGCAACCTGCGGGCGAAGCTGCCGCACCTGAAGGGCGTGGTGTCGTACACCTACCGCCATTCGTTCGTGACGGACGCCCTGGAGAACGGCGTGGGCGTGGCCCAGGTCGCCGAGCTGCTGGGGCACACCTCGACCGACATGGTGATGCAGCACTACCAGCACCTGCGCGAGAAAAGGGACCATCTCAAGCAGGCCGCCATCCAGGCGACGCAGGGCAATGCCAAGCAGGCAGCACCGGCCACTAAGGCCGGGTAAGGCCAAGAACGTGGGAGGCTCCGGGACCAGGGGGCCTCCCGCGAACTGGTTCTTGCAGCATCACACGGGAAGTATGCAGGATGGGCTGAGGCACATCAGGGGCAGCCGCTAGAATGAAATACGTTGCTTCGCGATTCGTCCACGATACTTGCCGTTCAAGCATCCGCCCCGTCCTGAGAGGAGCAGAACGGTATGGTGACCAAATCCGTCCTCAGCACAGTAAGCGTCCAGTCCGAACGTCTAGCCGACATCCACGCTGCGATCCGAGGCGGTTCGGAGGACGCGGCCGTTGCCCTGTACCAACAGCTCACCGGGGAACTGCTCAGGCCAGAAGCCGCCCGCGAGGACATCCGCCGGGAGACCGAGTTCCTCCGGGTCGTGGATGCCTCCCGCGAGATCGGGTCAAAAGCGTCGGGCCGAAATATCACCCCCCGGCAGGCGCTCATCGGCGCCGCCCTTGGCGGCTGGTACGGAGACGAGCCGTCGTCCTGGAATTCACCGATTCCGCGAAGCGACTTGTTGGGTTTCGCGGAATCCTATTACCAGGGGCCGCAGGAGCACTTGGAGGTCGCGCTTCGAGCACTGTTGGCCGAGAGGCTGTTCTTCGAGGTCCACCCTGGAGTGTTCGCCGAGCCCTGCTATTTCTGCTCTTACGACCCGGAGTTTCTCTCCGAACTACCAGGAGCGGAACAGCACGCAAACATGTGGAGCGAGTGGCGAGATTACCACGATTGCCACTCCCGAGGATGGTGGCACGCGGGACTCTGCTGGGGACAGGGGCGGGAGGGTGGCGTGTCGCCGGACGAGGTGGGGGTATGCCTGGGCAGCAGCTGCTGCTGCTTTGTTGACTACGCCAACGAGCGGTGCAGCCACGACTTGAGGTACGATCAGCGCCTGCTCGATCTGTTTGTCGTGCGGCGAGAGCCGTTCGCGCAGTAGGAACGGCGTAGGCGTCGCTCTGGTCGCCGACCTGCCGGGGCACACCTCGACCGACATGGTCATGGTCATGCATCACAACAGCACCTTCGGGAGAAGCGGCAGCATCTGAAGTAGGCCGCGATTCAGGCGACGCAAGGGAATGGAAACCAGGAAGGACCGGCCCCGAAGGCCGGATGACAGCAAGAGCGCGGGAGGCTCCGAGACCTCGGAACCTCCCGTTTGTTTGCCCAACGAGGCATTGGCGGTGGAGGCCGAAATGAGATCCTACAAACGCCGCATTCAGAGCGTTCTGCTGAATCGGATGGCCCACGCGGACGTTTTCGAGATCGGGAGCGCGCCGGGGTTCCTCTTCGTTCTGTTCGGCGGGTCGGGCGTCGATGAGGAGGAATATGAACGAAGGAGCAACACGGTCATTCCCATCTTTGAGCCGGTGCTTGAGAGGCTGGCCAAGTGCGCGGTGAACGCGGTGATGGCCTACGTGAGCGCGCCGTATGATGTGCCGTTCAACCGCTTCGCAACCGATCCATCTGCCGCTGACACGTGGAACGCGCACATATCGACCGAGCTGCTTGAGCCGTGGTCGAAACTGGCGTATTTCGTGAGCGGGTTTTCCGGGGGTGCTGCGCTGGCCTTGAATGGGCTTCACAAGGACCCCCGGTGCTTCGGCGGGGCCGCACTCGGCGCGGATGCCATTCCGCCTGACTTCGTATGCCCAGATCACTGGGCGGAAAAGCTCCGGCTATACGCCGCACCCCACGACCGGGTCTGCAACCACCCTGCCAATCGACGGATTGCCGACGACCTGGAGAGTCGCGGCCACGCTGAACAAATCGAGCTGCGATCCGGTGGACATCATCTCGCAGACTACGCCACGCCGGACTGCCTCGGCGAACTGATCCGCTTTGCCGCCAGCATCGTCCCCAAGGCGTAGCGCCGCCAAACCCGCAAAAATCGTCGGGCCGCGGCGGAGTGTACCGCTGTGTTCGATCCTCACTCCCCGTTCCACACAGGGCCGGCTCTGCCCCAACATGGTGACATTGCCCGCGTGGGGACGTGCCTGCTGACTAGCTCCGGCTTTCCTGCTAAACTTCCCCGCAGATGCAGAGGCGACTGTTCGGCCCCTACACTTGTGACTTCGTTTCCGCTCTTTTCCAGAACAGCTCAACAGAGACCTCGAATCGCCGAGGCCATGAGCCGGTTACGGTCCAAGGCCCGCTGCCGATGCACGGCCAGTCCCACGTGCCCTCTCGGAATGGGGAAATCCATTTGGAGAGGTTGCGTCGGAGGTTTGAAAGGGCGTCCTTTCTTGCCGACGAGCCTTGTCGGCTTTCGAGCGAAAGGGACCTTTCGTGTACCGTTTTTGGGTGAAGGTTGAGCAACGGGGTGAGAACTACGTCGTCACCGTCCCAGCCGTTCCGGGGTGCGTCACCAGCGGAAGGAATCGTGAGGAAGCGCTCCGGCATGCGCGTGAGGTGCTTCGGACAATCTTCATGCAGGCCGGACCGGGCTTCGCAAGCGCTGCCAGTCCGCCCCTTCCATCACACGATGGAGGGGACGGTGAGTACGTCGAAATTGCTACTCCGCCCGTCCAGCTTTGCTGAGGCGATGGGTTTTTCAGCCCGTAGGGCTGTCAAGGGTAACAACAGGGCATCCGGGCTTGCGGCAGCATCGCCGTAACCCGGGTGCCCCTTCCTTTTTCCCGTCCTGTTCAGACCAGCCTGGCCAGAACGGCTCTTGTCCCATCTCAACCCGCGTGGTGATCCGCTTTACCTGCACCTTCCGTAGCAGCGGGAACATCCCAAGCAGGCCGTCATCCTGGCCACGCAGCTACGATCCACAAGCGACGCTAGCGTTCAAGGCCAGATGACGGCACCCACGGCAAAGGTTCGGCGCGACGCTTCGTCCCCGCCAGGCATCCTACCTCTGCGTGACTCATGATTTCACCTACATCAGCCTCGGGGCGGGTGTCCAATCGACCGCACTCGTCGTCCTCAGCGCCTTGGGCTTGCACGGCTGTCCCAGGGCCGACTGTGCCATCTTCGCCGACACCCAGGACGAACCGGCCTGGGTCTACCACCACCTGAACACGCTCACGGCTTGGGCCGCCGACCACGGCCTGCCGGTCCATGTCACCACGAAGGGCTGCCTCAGCCGTGACGTGGGGGACCGGCTGACGGGCAAGAAGAAGCGGTTCGCAGCCATTCCCGCTTGGACACGAGGCAAAGACGGGCGGGCGGCGCCGCTGCGTCGCCAATGCACCCGAGAATACAAGATTGAGCCACTGGAGCGGAAGGTTCGCGAGTTGCTCGGCTATCGCAAGTACCAGCGGACCCGGCACCAGGTCGCCTGCCTGCTCGGCATCAGCACCGATGAGATCGCTCGCGTGAAGGCCAGCCGAACGCCCTGGGTGACGAACCTGTTCCCGCTCGTCGATGCCGCGCTGTCGCGCCGAGATTGCATCCAGGTCATCCAGACGGCAGGGCTGCCAGTCCCCAAGAAATCGGCCTGCGTCTTTTGCCCATACCATGACGACCGCTATTGGGCCGAGTTGCAGGCGCGCCACCCGGAGGAGTTCGCGCGGGCAGTCGTCTTCGATCAGGCGATCCGAGACATGAGCAACACCGGCGTCGCTCAGCCGGTTTTCCTTCACCGCTCCTTGCAGCCGCTCGGCGAGATCGAATTCGCCAGCCGGGCGACCCTGCCTGTGCTCAATCAGTTCAACAACGAATGCGAGGGGATGTGTGGAGTTTGAATGGATGACGAGAGGTTGCTGGCGGACATCGCCGAAAGCCGGGTAACGCCCGAACGCGAGAGGCCCCGGTTTCCCGGAGCCTCCGCTTGAGTAGGTCACCGCCAAGCCCACCTACCGAACCCAGGTTTCAGTACCGATTCGGGCCGCTCCTATCAGCCGTTCACGTCCCCGCCACTTCCGCGCCGCACGACGCGGGGGACGGCCGCCGAGTCGCTCGCTCGGGCCGTCCCTCGACCGGCTGACCGGAGTTCCGCCGTGAGCCCCAGGCGGCGGTAATCTTCTTCGGTCCAGGGAGGAAGCTCCTGGTGACGCTTCGGGCGTGCCACGAAGTTCGGCACATCCGCGCGGGCCAGGCGACGAGCCGCGGCGATCTCCCGGCCCGGCACCGCGTAGGTGTAGGCGCCGGTGTACGGGGTGATGAAGACCCCGGCCACCCCGGTCCGGGGCGTGGGCGGCGGCAGTTCCATGAAATACTCGGGCATCAGTGCCCTCCGCCGCGCCACGGTGGTGGAGGTGCCCGTGGGCGCCTTCTCCTCGAACTCCACTTCTCCCACCAACTTCGACGCCCACTCGGCGCTCACGTCGCCCCCCATCCGGCACAGCGCCCAGTGCCAGATGTTGTCGTTGATCTCGTCCGCGATGTGGTCGCCGACCGCGGCCTTCATCCCGGAAGGCGTCTGGTAGCCGCCGCAGAAGCACGCCCCCTTGGAGCGGGCCGTTGTCAGGAACCGGGATAGGCCGTCCAGCTGGCCCAGCTCGCGGACCTCATCGACGATGAGCCAGGTGCGCCGCGTGGCGCTGTCGCTGCCGCGGAGAATTAGCTGGGTTGCCCGGAGGAAGATCGCCCGGTTAATGGCGTCCATCTGGATACGGATGGAGTCGTCCTGGCCGAGGAGGAGGACGTACTCGTTCTTGATCCAGTCCTCAAGGCTTACCTTGTCGGTGGCGTGATGCCAGCACGCGGCAATCGGTCGGTAGCGGCGTAGCCAGTTCGCCATCGTGGCGCGCACATCGGCAAAGCAGTCGTGGTGCTCGAAATACTCCTCGATCAGTGCGGCCGTTTCGGGATACCGCTCCAGCGCCTGCCGGAGAAGCTCGCGGCGCTCCATGAGCAGGATCGCGTCCCGGAGGCCCCAGTTCCCGGGGGCGGACTTCATCAAGAAGGTGAACGCCCCGGCCAGAAGTTGCTGGGCCGCCATCGCAAAGAATGGTTGTTTACTATCCTTGTCCTCCGGGATGAGGACCGCTGCCATTTGCTGGGCCGTCGTGGGGCTGGTCACGTCTGCCGCCAGGTCCCACGCACAGCCGCGGATGTCCAGCGGATGGAGGACCCGGACCTTCGGGCCGAGGCCCAAGCCGTAGAGGAAGCTGAGTAGCTCCGTCTTCGGGTCGTAGACCAGGGCGCGCTGGTCGGGCTTCCGGCCGATCCAGCCGAGCACACTGGCCATGAACTGGAGCAAGAGGTTCGTCTTGCCGCTGCCGGTCATGCCGGCGGCGAGGAAGTGCCGCGGCCCCGATGACCACGGCAGGCCGAGCCCTCCCCAGGCGATCTCCGGCTCGGCAGGCTCGCAGTAGCGGGCAAGCTCCTTGCGGGCTTCCTTCTTGCCCTTCACGCGCCGCCCGCGAAGGATGGAGCCGTTCTCCCGAAAGAGGAGCCACTTGGCCAGCACATACGCGCCGAACCCGAGGGCGGAGGCGAGTACGGCGGCGCCGAGGGCGATCTCGCCGGCGGGGTTGGTGCCGCCGAGCGAATTCGTCACGAACTGGACGATTGGCAGCCAGGCGACCGGCCCGATCTGGGGATGGGTGCGCAGATAATGGGCCGCCCAGTGGAAGCCGCAGTATAGAACCACCGCCAGGAAGGCGTAGAGGCCGCAGAGCCGGAGGAGGCCACGCAGCTTCAACTCAGGCCTAGCGACCTTGCTGTCCGGCGTCGTTCCCACTTCCTTGAACCGGCAAAACCGTTCCAGGACCGGCGTCGCGTCCTGCTGGAGGAGGAAGCCGATCAAACCAGCCAGCAGCACCGAGGCCCACACGGGCCAGGGGAGCGGCAGGCCGGACATCAGCCAACAGAGCCACGCCGCGAAGAGCCATGGGAGAACGTATTCCCCGACGGCGGCGGCGACGGCCCGTAGAAACTGTACCATCAGTATCACCAGCCACTTTCTTGGGTATGGTTGTCGCCGAGGGGCCGACTGCCGACCCCCCGGCTTGAGCCTTACGGTTCGCGCGTGAACGTCAACCGAGTTCCCGCGAGCCCCGGGGCGCCCCGGTTTTCGAGAATCTCGTAGGACCACTGATCCTTCCCCAGCAACGTGACCTGCCCGCGCTCGACGAGCATCCCGGCCTGATAGAAGCTGAGGCCGCCCTCCGCGTCCAGGAGGAACGTGGCGCTGCCAGTGCCCACCAGCTTGCCTTTCCCCTTCGGACCCAGAAGGTAGACCGACTGCGAGCAACTGCCCGCGTACCCGAAGCGAATCACCTGGACGCACTGGACGCCCGAGACGGTGACGGGACAAGACCAGGACGCCCCGCGGAGCGACGAGAAGTCCTTCTTGCCGCCGGAGGTTTCGGGCGGCCAAGCTGCGGCCCTCGGGAGCTTGGAGGCGCCGCCGACCTTCTGCCTGATCTCTGGCGCGTCCGAGTCCTGGAGGAGCTTCTCGGCCCCCCGGCAGAGTTCTTCCGCCAGGGCCTTGCAGCGCTCGCCGTGTTTCTTGAGTCGCCCGACGAACACGCCGCGTTCGGCCTCGCTCACCGGGCCGATGGCGAGGGCCTCGCAGAGTCGCTCCAGGAAGAGGTTCCCTTCCTCGATGACTTCTGCCTTGGCCTTGGCGCCGGCCGGCATCGCAACCTTCTCGCACCGTTCGGCGGCGGCCCCGGCCTTGCGAACGTAGGCCTTTTCGAGCTGGAGGTAGTCGTCCTTCACTTCGGCCGACCGCGCTTCCGCGGCGTGGGCCTTGTAGAGGGCGCCGACCTCCCTGTAGTGGGACGCGGCCTTTTTGAGCGCGTCCTTGAAGCGCTCCAGGTCGGTTCCCATCTGTTTGTGATCGGCCAGCAGTTTCTTCGCCGAGGCGAGGAGTCGGCTGGCCTCGTCGCGGAGTGAGCCGTCCGTAGAGGCTCGATCCGCGACGGTAAAGTCTGCCTGGCATTTGGTCAGACGCTCGACCATCTTCACCCACTCGCGCTCCGTTTCGGTCACGCGACTGCTTGCCTCCTTGGCAAACTGGTGGGCGGGTTCGGGGAGCTTGTCGCCAGCGGCTTTGTCACCGGCGAAGAGCCCCGGTTGGGCGAAGGCGAGTAAACAGCTAACGGCCAGGGCCGCTCCTGCTGCACGACGCACTTGGTTCTCCTTTCCGCCAGAGGCGGATGGTATTGGGAAAATGCCCCTCCTCCCGCAGAGGAGGGGCGCGGGCGATCATCAGCGCTCATTACTTCGAGCCGGTGCCGACCTGGGGGCCGGCTTTGAGCTTGTCCCGGAAGAGCTTGAGCTGCCGCTCCAGCTCATCCGACCTTTCGGTGTGCTTCCGAAGAACCGCCATCAGTTCCCCGTAGCGACCGCCCTCGGTGCCCGAGAGTCCCGGCAGGGCGTCGAGGGTCTTGCAGAAATCCTCCAGGAAGGTCAATTCTTCGCGGAGGAGTTCCGCGACTTTCTTGGAGCCTTGGTCCAGGCCGAGGCCCTTGGACCGCTGCTCGGCTTTGAGTGCTAGCTCGTCCCAGATGTCTGCGCTGACGAGATAGCGCTTCTTGATGACCGCGAACTTCATGCTCTCGGATTTCTCCCGCATTGCCTTGCCGGCAGCCCGGTAGAACGCCGGGGCCTTACGCAAGGTGTCGTTGAGTCCATCGCTCGCTTTGCTCCACTTGTCGTGGAGGGCGAGGAGGTTTCGACCACTCTCCAACAGCTTCCCGCAGTAGCCCCGGAAGGCTTCCAAGGACTGGCCTTCCGGCAGCACGTTCAGCGAGGCGGGGTTGTACTGTTCGACCGCCTTCTGGAGTTTCGCGCTCAGCTCACCCCACGCCTGTTCATCCTTTTCGAGTTTCTTGGCGGCCAGGGCCGCGAGTTCGAGTTCCGGTTCGGAGACCTTCTCGGCCGCCTTTCCGGGAGCGGCATCATCGCCGAGGGCCGGCGAGCCGCTGAGTCCGATCACCATCGCCAAAAGGGCCACGCAGGCCCCGTAGCGTGTCATGGGTCACTTTCCTTTCCAACGAGAACAGTCCTGTAGCCACCCTTCAGGGCAGCTACGCCGGTCACCCGATCCTTCGGGACAACGAGTGACCGGCTCCGTTTAATACCTTCCCTCCTCGCTCCGACATCGTGGGGCGCCGGGCTACCGCCTCATCCGATTCAGCCGCTGGGCTTCTCGCCACATCCACGGCGTTTCCTCTCCGCCGACCTCCGGTTCACTCTGTTGAGTGGAAGTCCGCTCGCCTGGGTGTCCTGGGCTCGGCTCCGTGCTTCTCGGCCAGCAAAGAAACGCAACGACCAGGAGAGCGATGAACACAATGCAGCTGGTCGCCACCCAGACTTTCCGGGGCACGCGGTCCACGGCCAGCCGCACCCAACCCAAGGCACCGAGGAGCTTCTGACCCCACGCCCTCCGGTTAAGCACCCGGTAGTAGAAGTGCCGCAGCTGCGGCCCGATCTCGCTCCACTCTTGCTCCGCCTTGGCGAGGGCCTGGTGCCAGGCATCGGCCGTCGGGCGGCAGACCGGGTTTGCGTTTCCGGCCTCGAAGCAGTCCCGCATGAGGCGCTGGATCTCCGGCGACAGACTTTCGAGCGGCGGTGCATCCCTCCGCGGCCGGTACATGCCGTTGCATCTCAGGCTGTACGGCCACTGGCCCTGGGCGATCCGCTCTGCCACGGGCGGCCGGGCTCCCTGTCCGACATACCAGGTGTTGAAAGGATGATTGCCGTCCATGAGCAGCTGGAATATCAGCACCCCGAGGCCGAAGGCATCGTGGTGCGGGTAGCGGTCGATTTGGTCGTAGGCCGTCCCGATCCGAGCGATTTCTGGCGCCGTAAACTCCGGCTTCCCAACCTGGCATCGGAGAATGCCGCGCTTCGTTCGTACCTGGATCGAGTCGGTGTCCACCAGAGCCACGGATGCGTCGGGACCGACGAGCAAGTTGGACTCGTTGATGTCGCCGACCACGTAGCCGTGCCGGTGGAGAGCGCTCACCGCAAGTGCGATGTTCTTCGCCGTGCGGAGCAAGCAGCGGTAGTCCGCCCACTTGGGCCTGGTGCCGGGGTGAAAAACGGTAAAGAGGGGCTCCTTGTCCTTTGCGTACGGCATGACGTAGCCGACGCAGTCCCCATTCGGGGTGAGCAGGCGGTCCAGCGGCCAGGCCAGGACGACGGGCGCGTTGCCCGTCACCACCGGCGGGTTGTCGATCATGGCCCGCAGCTTTTCCGCCCGCTCGGTGCTCGGGTGCGTAAACACCTTTGCCACCATCCCTGGTTCCCCGATGATGGGGTGAATGCTCCCTTCTCCCCCCTGTTTGAGAGGAGGGAGAAGGGAGATCAGATCGCCCCTCCCTTCAAGGAGGAGGCGCATGGCTTACAACTCCACGCAGGGCAAGGACCTCGGGTCCTGGATGCGCACCCGGTCGCCGACCTGCGTTTGCGAAACCCGCGTCAGGCTATTCCTGACCCAGCCGAACAGTTCGCGGAACCGGCACCCCCGGAGCTTAATCGGTGGCCGCTTCGAGATCTGTTCGAGCTTCGCCATATTTGCGCCGTCAACCCCGACGGCCCAGAAGATGATGCGCTTGCCGCGCTGCTCGCCTTCGGCATCCCGGATTCGCCGAGCAGCTTTCTCTAGCAACTCGGTCGAGTCGGTCGGCTCGCCGTCCGTCACCATGAAGATCCACGGTTCGTAGCTGTCGAGGTCGCTCGCCTCATAGCGAGCCTTCCGCTGCTCGACCAGCTCGAACGCCTTCAGGATTGCGGCACCCATCGGAGTGTCGCCTTCTGCCGAGAGGGCAGGCAGCTTCAGCTCCGCCGGGGAAGCGAAATCCTGGACAACCCGGACGCTGCCGCCGAAGGTGACGAGAGCCAGTTCCACGCGACGGGCCGTCAGCTCGTCCTTGAGCAGTTCGGTACGCAGCGTTTCGAGCCCCGAGTTCAGTTCCTGGATCTTGTCGCCGCTCATCGAGCTGGACGTGTCCAGGAGTAATAGGCAAGGCACGCGGGGTTCGGGGTTGCCATCGCGGATTCGCGCGGCACCCTTCACCACCCGTAGTTCATCAGACATCGTTTGTCCCTTTCAGGGTCAAAGGATTCGAGGGGCCAGGTCATGCAGAAGGGACCCGTTTCAACGGGCCCATTGCTTCCGAGACTCTGCCCTCTTACTTCTCTTCCCCTCGGTAGGGTTGCCGGCTGGGAAAACGGCACCGGGTCGTGAGGGGACTGTTCGCATGTGAGGGATTTCTGCCGCGCAGGCGGTGAAGTGGGTTAGGAGCGGGCAGACGGTGCAGGATGGGGGCGGAAAAGAACTGGCCCCCGTCGGCACCTCGCGGACAGGGGCCAGGCGAACCTTCCGGGTCCGGCTGACAGGTCGCATTCGAGCCGCTCTGCCCCGCAAGGGGGGCTTCTGGCGGCTCCGGTTATTTTGCGCGGATGTGCTTCAAGCCCTTCGAGAGGCTGTGAGCATCGATCCGACAGCTTTTCACAAATTCGCTAATGTCGTCCTCCGCGATGCGGATGGTGCCCCGGCCCGTTCCGAGCCGAACGTGCGGCAGTCGCCGTTCGGAGCAGAGGAGGTAAACCAGGGCCTCGGAGCACCCGAGTCGTTCGGCCGATTCTCGAACCGTGAGGAGCTTCATGGCTGGCGACTTCCTGAAGCATCGTCACGCGCCGAAGGTGAGGCGGAGTTCGCGGCATTCCGCTCAAGGCGACCCGCCTTCAACCTGAGAAAACAGCACAGGTCGAGCCGACACAAGTCACCCTTGAAGTCGCCTGTCTCGATCTTGAACACTTCGCCCTTTTCTTTTCCGCACCAGGAGCAGGTCCCCGGACCCACTCCCTTGAACGTCACACTGACCATGACTGGCCTCGTTTCACTTGAACTTCGTGGGCGATCTGGCCAGCCACTCCGTCCTTCGGGACGACGAGTGACCGGCCTCATTACTTCCTTCCCCGGCATCAAGTCGTTTCCTGGGAATCATCCCTCGCCAAGGCCAACGCTCTCTTCCGGGTCGTCCTCTTCCGGGTCGTCTTCTCCAGGAGGCATCATGAGGCGATCACGATCCGCCGCATCCAAACCCTGGCTTCCGCCCTGCAATAGCTTGTGGACGCGGGCGAGCAGAAATTCGAGCTTCTGAGCGTCCCGCCGTGAGAGCACAAACCCGACAAAGTCAGGTTCGTCGCATTGGGGCACGCCGTCCTCGACGATGGTGCCCTCACCGTATCGCCTCTCCACGTAGGCGTATCCCGCGAAGAGGCTGCCATCGCAGTAAATGGTCACGGCGAGGTTTGCTCCCTGCTCGTGCTCCACGGTTCCCGGCTCAACCTTGCTGACCACAATGTCCCAGCGACCGGCGCTGAGCGTGTAAAGCTCTTCCACTGTTTTCCCCTTCAAAGCTGTGAGAGGGTCGGCGGGGCGACTTCGCCGACCTGTCTTCCGCTGCTCTTCTTTTCCCCGCCAAGGAGGTCCTGGCGGGACCCCTCCGACTATCGGGGCGGCCGGACCGACAGCGAGATCATCTCCCTGCCGTCGCCTGGCATTTCGTCCCACGTGACGCCGTCCAGCTCTCGCCCGGCGGCCTTGACGTTCCGGCCCGACCACTGCTTGAAGAAGAACTTCACGCCGGCGGCGACGCACTGGTCGCGGATCGAGCGCGCCCAATCGGCCTCGATCGGTCTGGCCCGCGGGCCGCTCTCGCCGCCCACGATGACCCAATCGAAGCCCGTCAGGTCCAGAGGCCCCAAGTCCTCCAGGAGCGGCTCGACTGACAGGAAACGCACTGCCGCGGGCGCCTGGCGTAGGAATTCGACCCGGATCAGGCCGTGCCGCTTATTCTCGACGCTCGTCCCCCACCAGATGTTGGGCAGCTCGGCGAACTCCCGTAGCGGTCCCCACAGCAGCTCGTACAGCCGGTCGGCCCGCTTCGTCAGGATCTGGTACGTGTGGTGGTTCGCCTTTGCCATCACCTCGCACACCTTGCGGATGTCCTCGGTGGGCAGATTCTCGTGGAAGAGGTCCGACATGCTGTTGACGAAGATGATCTGCGGCGTCTTCCAGCAGAGCGGGGCTGCGAGGGCCTCCGGCACCAGCACCAGCTTGCCGTTCCAGCGCCCGTCCGAGCCGATCACGTCAATGTAGTGGCGCTTGCGGCCCGGCTCCTTGCCAGCGGCAAGGTCGGCCAGGGCCATCGCCTTGAGCCGCCGTGCCATCGACATGGCGTAGCAGTTGTGGCAGCCCGGCGAGATGATTGAGCACCCAAGGACCGGGTTCCAGGTCCGCTCGGTCCATTCGATCTTCGAGTTCGTAGCCATTATGGTTTCCTTCATGTTTCAAGAGCCAGCCTGCTGTAGGCCATAGCTCTTCGTGACATCCAGTAACAGGAGTTCCCCGCTCGCTCAACGCCGCGAGCCACGGGACTCCATCCCTTCTTTTCCCACATGAGTGAGGAAACGTGGGAAGATCCTTCGTGGCAGCCCGGTCCTGCCGGGCTGCCCCCCGACTCCACGGGTCGGCTTTTCACTGGCGGCGGGCGTCACCCTTGGCGGGTGACAGCCCGGCAATCGCCGGGTAGAATCTCCGGGAAAGACGGGACGACAAGTGCGCCGACCGAGCGTGGGGCGGTCTCGGCCGGTGGGACAGCCCTCTGTTCGCGGACGGCGTTGACGAATATTTCGGAGGGTGCCGGCCATGCCGACGGACAATGCCGAGGTCAAGCAGCAGATTCTAAGAGCGCTTGATTGTGGGGCGGCCACAGACGGCTTGTATCTCCGAAACTTCTACCAGCCGTGGGATGAGGGCGGAAAACCCGCTGTCGAGGCACCGCAGAGCCAGATCAGCGCCGCCTTGAAAGAGTTGATCGCCGAGGGCCGAATCGTCATGGACGACACCGGCAAGGAGCCGATCTATCTCCTGGCTAATCCGACATGGGATGATGCGTAGCCGCCCTGAACCCAGGGCAAGCCGAGCCCCGCCCGCGGTATCGCAGACGGGGCCGGCCGATACTTCGGCGTGTGACTCAGGGGCAATTCCCGCACGAGCCTGGCCGCTTCAGCAAGCGATCCCTCCCCTCAACTCTTGCCCCGGGCGGGAGGACCGTTGAGGGGGGAGAATGAACATCCATTCCTTCGTCTGGATCACCAGCCTGCTTCGGCGGCTTGGTCGGCGGCGGACCTTCTTGTCGCGCAAGGGCCGCAGCCCCTGTGCTGCACACCACCGCTCGACCGACCCGCCGTCATGAAGATACTGACAGAGGGCATCCGTGGCGGCCACCAGATACAAGAGGTCCCACAGATCCACGTCGGAGAGGTCGAACCCGAACAACTCGGCGTAGGCCAACACCATCGCGGGGCCGTTGCCGTTTGAGTCTTCCGCGTGCTTACCTGCAGGGCAGAAGCCGAAGCGGATGACCTGCTCACTGTCACAGGAGATTTCCACACCCAGGACACGATCTGCCTCCTCGAAAGTCCCCAGCTCGACTTTCTTCACCACAACGAACCAGCGCCCGCCGCTGATCCGGAACAATGCCGTCATATCTTCTCCTTCTCAGGGAGTCGCCAGACCCGGCGCGGCCACCGCGACGGGCATTCGACCCGCTGAACGCAATTCTTCGGGACTCTTCCCCGCCGAATGAGTTCCGCCCCCTGCCCGGTGTCCGAGCGTCAGGGCCCTACACACTCCCTTCCCCGTTGACGACGGCAGCCTGGGAAGATTTCGCTTCATTACCCGACTGATCGGCGTGCGTCCCCGGGCGACGGACCATGTTCAGGCGGTTGAAGCCCTTCGAGCAGCAGACCACACCAGCTCCTGTCGGCAAGCCCCTGAAGAGGGCCGAGCGAGCTGGCCCGTCATGCTCGCCTTGTCCGGATGGCCCCTCGCCGCTGCACCAGTCGCGTGCCAGAGAACCGCCGGCGGGAGAGAACGAACGTCTTGTCCTTTACCCGAATCCGGATCTGGCCCAGCCGCGTTCGCCCTCCACTGTCCCTTCCTGCCCGAACAGGCCGCAGGCCCTGCCGCTTACACCAGCCCTCGGCCGATCCTTCCTGCTGAACATTGGCGCACAGCGCGTCAAGGGCAGACACCAGGCGGCGCAGATCCTCGTGCTCCGACCTGCAAAACGAGAACTCCAACAGCTCCGCGTAGGCGACCACCGGACCCGCGCCCCCCCGGCGTGTGCCGGCAAGGTCCTTAAAGGATGTGGTGAAGCCGTAACACACGACCCGTTCGCCCTCACAGCGGAACACCGCACCGAGGGTGATGGCGTCGTCCCCGAACGACCCCGGCTTGAACCTACCTACCGTAGCGGACCAGCGCCCGGCGCTGACCCGGAACAATGTTTTCATGACTTCTCCTCCGCAGAGGCCGCGAGGCGCGGCGGGCGACCGCCGCTCATTCGATCCTCTGCACCAGAATGTTTCGAGACTCCACGTACCTTTTTCCCTGCTGCTCCAGCACGTCGTGGGCAAGATCCTTCTGCCGGCTCCGCTCAACTTGCTTATGCAGCTCCCGGAACTGCTCTCCTCCGTCGAGCTTGTTGACAAAGAACCGCGTGTCGCCACGCGCCCGCGAAGCCTGGACGTAGGAGAGTTCCCGGTCCTGGCAGGAGCCACCCAAGAGCACATAGGCGTTCTCCGTGGTCGCCCCCTGGGCTTTATGCGTGGTCAGCGCGTAGCCGAGCCGGAGGTGCGCGTAGTCCTCTACCGAGATGAGAGCCAGCTTGCCCCCGTCCAGCTTGACGGTCAGGCACTGATGCCGCACGTCCACCTCGATGACGGTGCCGAGGGAGCCGTTTTGCACCCCGTACCGCTTGGAGTTCCGCGTGAAGAGCACCCGGTCGCCGCAATGGAAATCCGAGCCCCCGGCACTCACGGCTTGCGTGCCGAGGGCGCCGGCCAGCGTCCGCTGCACCTGGGCCATGCGGTTGAGGATAGCGCTGTCCTTGTTGGTGGAGGCGAGGATGAGGTGGTCGCGCGGGTTAGCTGCCCCCTCGCGCTTCCAGGCCCGCATGAGCGCATGCATCGCAGCGTCGCGGTCCTCCGCCACCGCGACGAGGCCGCGGCAGGCATATTCCCCGAGCGCAGCTATGGCCTCGCCCTCGGCAAACTTTTTCACAGCTTCCCTGGCCCAGGGCTCCCGCTGGCGCTGGATCTCCGTCAGGATGGCCCGCCCGCAGCGGTTCCCGAGCGAGGCGAATGGGCCGCCGGCGTCGATGGCCTGGAGCTGCCTCTCGTCTCCAACAAGAACGAGCCGGGCACCTGCCTTGAGCGCCTCCTCGGTTATTCGCTCCATCTGCCTCGTGCCGACCATCCCGGCCTCATCCACCACGAGGACCGTCCTGGGCGGCAACCGAACCGGCTCGGGGAGTGGGGTGAACTCCAAAGCAGCATCTCTTAGTCGGGAAGGATTCTGCTCTAGCGAGGCTATCCGTCGCGCGCCGAGGATGCCCGAGTAGCCCAGCTCGGGTGCGCCGATTAGTTTGGCAAGGGTAGTGCTCTTGATCCCGGCTCCCTCTTCCAGCCCCTCGGCGGCTTTCCCGGACAGGCAGGCGCCGATGACGTTGAATCCTTCCTTCTCAAAGGCCTCCCTCGTCGCTCGGAGCATCGAGGTCTTGCCGGTGCCGGCCATGCCCGAGACGACCTGGATGGAGTTCTTCGCTTGCGTCACGTGCCGGAGCGCTTGCTTTTGCTCCTCCGAAAGCCTCCCTTCAACTGACCGGATCGTTTTCTCGGGAAGCGCCTGGGATGGCAGGGCCTTGAGTTGCTCGACGTGGCCGAGCATCTTCTTTTCGAGCGCGAGCATCTCGCGCGTCGTGTAGCGGATCTCGCCGTTGGACTCCCCGACGCGGACGAAATCAGGCGACCGGGCGAGCGCCTCCTTCACCCGGACTCGAAGTGCGGACGACGCGACGCCCAGGGTCTGGGCCCAGACGGCGGCGTGCCGTACCAGCTCCCGTTCAGGGAAATGACTGGCTTGCTTCGTGATCGTGAGCGCCGCGAGCTGGATGCAGGCATCGGCCCTCCCGGCCAGGTCGTGCCGGTGTCCCTGCCGCTCCAGCAGGCGGTCTACGTCCGCCGCCGTGAAGCCGTGTTCGCGTGCGACCTCCTGCCAGGCGGACATTAGCTCGCCGCGCGGCAGGTGCCCCTTCGCTGGCCGGGTCGCGAGCGTGAGTTTCTCGGCGACCTTGGCCCCACCCCCGCCGGCCTTCGCCAGCGCGTCTTCGATTTGCTGACGCCTTTTCGAGAACTCCTCCACCAGGCTGTCGGGAACCCCTTGCACCTCAAAACAGGTCTTCTGCCGCTCCAGGACGACGCCCAACCGCTTTTCGAGCTGGTTAGACAGTTCGGCCCGGTAGACCGCCCCGGCGGCCATCTTATGTGCGTAAAGCGGTTGGCTAAGAATGGTCCTGGTTTTCCCATCCGCCGGGACGCCAACATTCATAATGAGGCAATGGGTGTGGAGCTGGGGATCCTGGGCCCGGCTCGTGCCGTGCTCGAACGCCGCGACGACCAGCTTGGCCGGTATCCGCACCGTTCCCCCCTTGCCCACGCGGGTGTAGGCCGCCGCGTCCTGGAGGTAGTCCAGGGCCGCGCGGACCGCCTCGGCCTGCGCCTCCTGGATCGTCTTCTGCACGTCCCGCTCCGCCTGGGACCAAAGCACCGAGACGGACTTTGGGCAACTGAAGCTGAGGTCCCAGCCGGGTTGGTGTCGCACGCCGCCGGCGCCCTGGACCAGGAAGTCGCTGCCGTCCGCCGAAAGGCCCGCCAGCAGGTTCTTGCAGGCTTGCTCCTCGACCCGCCCAGTGAGCCCGAGGAGACTTGCCCCTTCACCGATCCACTGGCCGGCGGGCTCCCCTCCCTTCAGGAAGTAATCATCCCGGGCAAGGGCCAAGTAGTAGTTGCCCTTGTCCCCCGAGAGTGCCGAGATCGATAACACGGTTGCCGCTCTCCCTTCCTAGTTGGTGCTGGGTCGTGGCAGTATCCGTACCGGCACTTTGACCACCACTTCCCGCCGCTCCGCGTCCATCCGGGCCAGCACTTCTCGGCAACGCTCGATGGCGCCGGCGGCGTGCTCCACGAATTCCCTATACGTTGCCTCCTGCTCGGAGACGCGGCGATTCAAGGCCATCGCCGTGATCTCGGCCCCCATCCGGTCGAGCACTCTGGCCTCAGACACCAGCTCCGCGAGTCGCGCGTCCAGCCGCTCGCGCGTCACTTGCATATAGCGCATCACCAGCTTGAAGCAGCCGTGAGCTTTCAACGTCCGCTGCTCCTTGTCACTCGCCATAACTCCTCCCCACTTCATGAGGGCGGCGGGGAACCGGGCACAGTTCCCCGCCTTCGCCCCGTCTTGATTGCCCCTTGCTCGGGGCTTCTACCTACCTGCTTCCCCTGCAACCCGGCATTCGTGGGACGGGCCACCTCGCACTCACCGCCCACTTCAGGAAAGACGATCCCGCACGAACGCTTCCGCGTCCTCAACGCTTGCCTTGCCAGCATCAACCAGGATCGCGACCAGGCCGATTTTCCAGCGTCGGTCGAGCAGCTGGACGAGCTGGCGGAGTTCGCGAACCTCCTCCTGGAGGAGCCTCGATTTCTCATCGTTCAGCCCTTCTTCGGTGATCTGTCGCAAGCACTCGCTGCGGGAAACGCCACGCTTATCTGATTCTTGGTCGAGGCGCTTCAGCTGGGCTGGCTTCAGTCGGACCCCGACCGTCGTCATCGCTTCTTTCATCGTCCACCCTTGTCTTGAAACCGGCTGGGCCGGCCCGGCCACATGTAGCCGGGCCGCAACACCACTTCACCGCCTTGCGGCGTTACGCCGCGGCCTTCAGCAGCGTGGCCGAGAACCAGGGGCGAAACACCACGACGGCGGACGGGAAGGGGGCGCTGTTCTCCGCACCGCCGAACCGGAGCCGACCGCGGACGAACCGGACCTCGGTCGCCTCCATGACGTAGGTGTGCCACCAAGCCGTGTCCGTTCGCGCCGGCAGAAGGCACACGACGGTCGCCCCCTTTCGGGCGGACTCGAACGCCTTTCTCACCCACTCCCCAATCTCCCGGCCGTAGGGCGGGTTCATCCAGCACGCGCCCCGCCACTCCTGCTTCAGGCCGTCTTCTTCCGGTGTGAAGTGCCGCCGGCACTTCGCGTTCTCCGGAAGAGCGCATACGTCCAGCGTGAAGCCGAATTCTCTATCGAGTTTGTCGAAGAAGTCCTGGGGTGTCTCCCATAGGCACGTCTTCGAGCTGAAATGCACTGCCAGGTTGTTGGACCGCCCCGCCGTGGCCTTCGCCCGGCGGGTTGTATTGCTCCGTGTCGGGCTGGCCTCCGGCAGCAGCCGTCGCCCGCCCGCATCGGATCGTGCCATCGAACCCTCTGCCCTCCTGGGCCAAATCTGGGGCAACCTGCCGCCTGGGTTGCCATTTCCCGGCCCGGCGGTCGCCTTACTCTTACTTCCCCACGCTGGACGTCCGCGTGGGAAGGTCGTTGTCCCCAGGGTCGGTGGGTGACGTGCGCCGCCGGAGTTGATTAGCAACCGCCGTTCTGGGAATATGTCCGGCATGAGGAAACATCGAGGAGAGCAACGTGAAGTCGCGGAATTGCAGGCCCAACAACCTCCGGGCGGACCCGGTGGGGCTAATTGAGAGGTTTCTGGTAGGCAACAGGCGATCAACGACCCCGCCTGTTCCGCCGGTTTTCAAGGATGAGCGTCGAGCGTTCGGCGCTCATCCAAGAAGGTTTGCCCACCACCGGCCCTTGTCGAGCCGCCTCCAAGCTCCTCCTGGAGGGCTTTCGGCTGACTCTGACGGCAGGAAACGACAACGGGGCGGGTGACCGATTATCACCCGCCCCGTTACACTTCGCCGCCTATTCTTGGGAGAGCGGCGAGTTCTCGACGCTCTCCCTGAGCCTGCCTGCCTTTGCTTTTCCGGCCGTTTCAGGCGGCCGGCCGCAGGCGCTTCCGGAGGGCGGCTACCCCTTTCTTATGTGCGTATCGGACCATCTCGAAGGTTACTTCCTTGCCGTCCGGACCGCTCTGTTCGGTCAGGATCTTCGCGATCTTTGGGTAGTTGTGACCGAGAAGGGTCAGTCGCATGACCTGGCGCTGCCTGGGTTTCTCCAGGCAGTCGATCACCACCGCCAGATCTTCGTGGATCTGATCTATGAACATACCGGCTTGCTGCCGGTAGTTCTGAGCCAGGAGGCAGAGCCGCTTGGCCGCCAGCTTCCCAGGCTCCTCCACCTCTTCACTCGCCAGGGCGAGCTTGAGGTCGAAATCGATCGGGCGCCGATCCGGTCTCTTGTCCTCCATGCGGCCAACGCCGTCCGTGTCACACTTGACCTGGCGGCGGGTCCACCGCATCTTCAACCGGCTTTCGCGGTACAGGTTCCACGCCGCCTTGATCGCCGCGTACAGGACCTTCATCCGCCAGTACCCGCCGATGCTATCACGCTCCAGGTCGAGCTTCTTATCCCATTCGGCCCGCAGCCGCTCGCCCAGGAGAAGCAGCGTCTCACACCGCCACTCGTCCCGCAGCCCCGTCTCCTTCGAGAGCCAGTCCTCCCAGTTCGCCGGGGGCCTCGCCCCTTTGCGACTCAGCCGCTTGCAGTACCTGGCCGAGGTCACGACCCACAGAAGCCCAAGGACGAAAGGGCTTCGCATCACGCTCTCGGAGATCTCTTGGTTACTCGCCCCTTGGGCCTTCAGCCGAAGGAGCGTTTCTCGAAAGGCTGATTCGGCCGCGGCCGAATCATCGCAGAACCACTCTTTCCTACACGCTTGCCAATCCATCCGACACTCCTACTGTCAATCCCTCGTCGGAGGACTTCAACCTCCCGGCCGAGGGCGTTTCATCATCGGAAAGCTACCGTTCCCCCGTCCCGATTCCGGGGTGAGCCACCGTAGAAGCGGCCGAACTGCCACCGGCAGAAACGCCTGGATTGCCAGGGGTCGCCCGGGTCAAAACCGCTTCTATCCACTTGTCAAAGAGCCACTGGGAGCAAACCTTGCTCTGCCTGGCTTTTGCCAGGCCGGGCTTCTCGTGAAGCCCCCAGGCCGTCATTCCTCTCTATCAATTCTTGCTTGGTGAATCGGAAAGTCCAGAGAACATGGACGTTGTAGCCAAATGTTTCTATTACAAGTGGACGAGGCGTCTATCGGCCCTGGACGGGCCTGAATCACGGAGAAATGACATGCCGCGGTCCCGGAAGAGGAAAAAGAGGGAAAGGGAAGACCTCCGGCCGACCACGGACTCGCTCCGAGTCCTAGTGATGTTAGGCGACCGGATCAAGGAGGCTGCGGCGCAGGGCAGAACCTTTGCGTCGCTCAGCGAAGCAGCTGACGCGCTAGATACGCACTACTCGAAGTCGAACGTGTTCCGCGCCCTTGAGCAACTTCGACGCGTCTACAAGCGGGGGCTCATCAACCGGGGTGACGTCACCCTGAGCCCCGAAGGCCAGATCGTCTACGCTTGGGCCAAGGCCCTGCTCGAACTCCACGCCCGTGGCCGGCAATGGCCGATCGGGGGCCGGGAGCAGATCCACATCGGAGCCAGCAGCTGGCTTCTGCACTTCCTGGTGCCGGAGATAGTCCAGGCATTCCTGGCAGACCTCGCCGAGCGCAAAGACGACGACCCGGGCCTCCCGGACGTCGATCTGGTCTTCAGCGAATACGACGTGGAGCAGATCCTCGTGGCCCTCGGCAAAGGCACCGTTCACGCGGGCCTGGCCGCCGTCTTCACGGCCGGCACTTACTCCGGCCTCACCGTGCAGACCGTACGTAAGTCCGTGGCCACCGTCATGATCGCCCCCTCGGGACACAAGGGCTGGGGCCGAGACACACGCAAGCACGGGAAGGAAGTGGCGCTCGCCGACCTGGCCGCGGAGACGGTCTGCGTTATTGAGGCCGACCTGTATCGGGTCCTCGCCGGCCTGCCCCCGCCGGCGCCGGGTGGGCGTCGCATCTTGGTCAAGAACTACGCCACGGTCGCCGCCCTAGTGCGGGCGGGCGTGGCCGTGGGCTTCCTTCCCCAGCTCCACACCGGAGAGCAACCTGACCACCCCGCCTACCAGGGGCTCGAAGTCTACGGCATCAAGGAAAGCGATAAGGACAAGATCCCCTCCCGAACGCTTGCGATCATCCGCCGCTCCGGCGAGAAACTCCCGGAGCTGGTGGAAGATTTCCTGCGCGTCGCGAAAGAGATGCTCGCCTGAAACCGACCCGGCAACAGGGCGGGACCTACTCCCTTCCGACGTTTATCCCCGCAGCTGCGTTGTACGGGACCTCCGAGCAACCCTGCTGAGCCACTCCGAGCGTTTCCCTCCGTCGCGACCATACGGCGCCGCGCCCATTCCCGCACCGGCGTACGGCTACTTCCCTCTCGTTCACTGCCGCCAGCGGTCACTTTCCGCCGGTGCAGAGACCGCTTTTCCCACACGGACAGCACCCGCAGGGAATCGTAAGAAGTGCCGGCGTTGCGTGGCGTCGGCCCGCAGTTGACACGGTTTGCTTTTGTAACTCGTAGTTGTGCGTTACACGGAGGGTCTCATGACTCCCTACACCTGCTGTCCTGTTCAGCACCTGGCCCCGGCTGAGGCGTTGAAAGAAGCCTGCCTCCTGATTGCGCGATACTACTACGGCGAGTGGGGCGAGTGGCCTTACGAACTCTACACGCGGATCAATTGGCAGCTCTTCGGCGGCGAGCTGCCCTGGCCGCACATCACCTGGGCCCTCACCGCGCACGGCAGGTGCCTGGGCTACACTTGGTCTGCCGGGCCGCCAGTCATCGTCCTGCACCCGTCGCTGCTCGGTGGGACGGAATGCGTCAACCCGTGGAAGGTGCCGGCACCCTGGTTGGGTCCTGCCTTCGCCTTTGACACCTTGCTCCACGAGGCGATTCACGTGTCGGTCGCGCACCGGCTGGGGGGCTGGCGCGGCAAGGGCGAGACTTCGCACAACAACGACGCCTGGATCGGGGAGGTCAACCGGCTGGCGCCGCTGCTGGGCTTGCACGGCGTCCACGCCGGCCGGAGTAGGGTGCAGCGCGTGCCGGTCGAGGGGCTGGGACGGACGCGCCGCGGGAAGTTGCCGACGAAGGTAAGCCGAGTGCCCGCAGGCAACGTCCCTTTCCGGGCGGTCGCTGCCTTTCCATTCGGCCTCCGCCGCCATCTCGGGACCGCCGACAGCTTTTACCGAACGGGACAACTGCCGCTCTGAATCTCACCTGTCCCACCGCTCTACCGATTTCACGTTGGCCAGGCGTCGGGCTGCGCCCGCCTTTATTGTTGGGCCGGCGTCCGCTTCCGCCTCTGGGCGCTTCGCTGGCAACCCTTGGCCAGCCCGCTGGGCTGTCCTGCGGCTTGCAGCGCTCCGCTTCCGCCGGCAGAACGGCCCGGCGGCACCCAGGCGGTCTCGCTGCGCGAGCCGTGTCTTTCGCTGCGCTTGCTTTTCGTCGAGTGGAGGGGGCGTTTGGTTGCAGGAGCAGGGTGAGAACCAAACGCCCCCTCCACCCGCCGAAAAGAGCTTTTTTCGGGGGAAGTGGCGGGGCCAAATGAAGGAGACAACCCGATGAATCGTACCGACGCACAGAAGCTAAGCAAGCAGACCCTCGATGACCTAGCCGCCCAGCTTGAGGCCGGTAAGAGCGAATCGCTCCTTGCCTTTCTCGGTGCGGCGGCGCGGTTCCATGACTACAGCGTCGGAAACATCTTCATGATCCTTGCTCAGCGGCCTGACGCAACGCGGGTGGCAGGTGTCCGCACCTGGAACCGGCTCGGCCGGTTTGTGCGAAAGGGAGAAAGAGGGATCGGCATCTTTGCCCCGATGCGGTTCAAGGCCCAGGAAGCGACCGCCACCGGCGACGAGGAAGCCGGGCGGATCGGCTTCCGCGTGGTTCACGTCTTCGACATCTCGCAGACCGAAGGCGACCCACTGCCCGAGCCGCAGACCGTGACCGGGGACGTGAGCGGCCACCTGGCGGACCTCAAGCGGGTTGTCACCGGGAGAGGTCTCCGGCTCGACTACGCCGATGACCTCGGCACCGCCAAGGGCTGCTACTTCCGGGGAACCATCAGGCTCGCCAGCGGCATGAACCCCGCCGAGGAATTTTCCGTCCTGGCGCATGAACTCGCTCACTCGGTGATGCACGCCGTCCATAACGGGTTTAACCGCGACCGGGCCGAATTGGAGGCCGAGGCCGTTGCCTGCGTGCTCTGCCGCTACGCGGGCCTCGACTCGGGCACGTCCCACAGCGACTACATCCAGCTCTACCGCGGAGGCAAGGATTCCCTGATCGACTCGCTCGACGCCATCCAGGGCGCCGCCAGCGAACTCATCCGGGAATTAAGCGAAGAGCGCCAGGCCCTCGCCGCGTAGTAATCCGCCGGGCCGAAAGGCCCGGCCTTTTCAGGAGACAACCGACATGACGATACGACGACTGCCGACCAAGCATTTGACGATCCACGAGTCGCTCACGACGGACCGCATCATCGAGGCGATTGAAGCCGACGAGTACATCGGCTTTTGCACCGCCTGCGGCAACGAGCAGGACGGATGCGAGCCGGACGCCCGCCGCTACCGCTGCGAGGCTTGTGATGAGCGTGCCGTCTACGGAGCCCAGGAGCTGCTGCTCCTGCTCGGCGTGGAATAGCCCACCGCACAACACCGGGCCGGGTGTCCCCCGGCCCGTTTACCGACAAAGGAGACCGATGGAAACCAACGACAAGCAACGCACGAGCACGTACTACGTCGCCGGCCTGGCCCGCTACGTCCTCGTGCAGGCCAGTAGCCCCGGCGAGGCTCGGGACAAAGGCCAGGAGGAGCTGGGAAGGTCGGCCATCACCGTCCGACACGCCACCCGCGAGGAAATTGACCTGCAAGCGGTTCACGACCGCATGCTCCGGGAATCCCGCCTGGTGCCCAACTACCGGGCGTTAAGCGGCACCGGCTGGCGTGTGGGATCAGGGGTTCGAGTCGCCAAGGGCGTTTACGCCAGTGAAGGGCACGGCGTTTATGTCGCCCTGGACGAAGAGCTGGCAGACCTTTTCCACCGCGGCCCCGGGTCGAGCAAATTCAAGGTTCGCTTCTCGCTCAGGCGCGCCTGCGAGGCCATCGGTGACGTGGTGGTCGGCGCGTTACACGAGACGGATCTCCTCGAACAGCCGGAAATCCCGAGCGACCCGGACTGGATCAAGGCGAACAAACGCGCCTTCCTTCTCACCATGAAAAGGGGATGGGACGAAGTCGCCTTCAATCGGCACCTGACCCACGTTCTCAAACAGATGAGGTTCGATGGCGTCTACGTGAGCAGCGGTTGGGAGTGGGTGGTCGTGTTCGACCCCAGCAGAGTCGAGATTTTGGAGGAACGACGCTGACGGCCACGCTGGGGGAAGCCCCGGCCCTCCGACGCGCCGGCCAAGGGAGACGGCTCTGCCCGTGGCCGCGCGCTGGGGGCGGGACCAGAGGCCCCAGTTCCCGCCCCCAGGCCCCCACCCCCTTCGCTTTCCTTGTCCCGGAAGTCCGACTCAGACGACCAGGCTTCGGCACAGACGCAAGCTCGCACGAAGCGAGCTTCCGCTTCCCTCGCACCCAGCGTCGGGCTTCGCCCGCCCTTGTTGTTGGGCCGGCGCCCGCTCCGCCTCTGGGCGCCCTGCGGCAAGCCTTGGCCAGCGGAGCTGTCCGGCGGCTTGCCTTCGCAGGGCTTCCGGCGGCGGGCGGACCGGCGGCACTCAAGGCGTCGGGCTTCGCCCGCCCTCGTCTCCCTTCCGGCGGCCGCTTCTGCCTCTGGGCGCTTCGCTGGCAACCCTTGGCCAGCCCGCTGGGCTGTCCGGCGGCTTGCAGCGCTCCGCTTCCGCCGGCAGAACGGCCCGGCGGCACCCAGGCGGTTTCGCTGCGCGAGCCGTGTCTTTCGCTTCGCTTGCTTTTCGTCGAGTGGTGGGGGCGTTTGGTTGCAGGAGCGGGTGAAAACCAAACGCCCCCACCACCCGCCGAAAAGAGCTTTTTTCGGGGAGGCGGCGGGACGCAACGACGGAGGCTGAACGCATGGAACCTTACAACGGTTGGCGGAATTACGAGACGTGGGCCGTGAACCTGTGGCTGAGCATCGAGCAGGGCAACTACGAGTATTGGCGGGAACTCGCCCGGGAAGCGTGGCAGGACGCCGAAGCCACGGACATGCTCACCCGCGAGCAGGTCGCCTGCGATAGCTTGGCCGCACGGCTCAAGGACGAAATCGAGGAACACAACCCCTGCTCCGATGCTGGCCTATACTCAGACCTGCTCAACGCCGCTCTGTCCGAGGTTGACTGGTACGACGTGGCGGAAGCCTTTCTCGAAGGTATCCCCGACAAGGAGGAAGGCGAGCAGGGCGAGGGATGAAGAGCTTAGCAGCGTCCGCCGGAAGACGGCGGACGCCCTCCGCTGCCCCCTTCCGAACGGCAACGTTCGGGAGCGGAGGGTTGAACGTAAAGGCTGATCCGCGGGGTGGAGGTCGGCATATTTGTAGGAGAAACACGATGGACAAGAAGAAACCCGTTCACGAGATTCGCCTGGGCAAGGTCCGGGCCGCGATCTGGCAGAACGAAACGGAAGGCGGGAGCATTCGCCACAGCGTCACCTTCAGCCGCCTGTACAAGGAGGGGGAGAACTGGCGCGACTCGGCCAGCTTCGGCCGCCAGGAGCTGCTGCTCTTGGTCAAGGTCGCCGACCTGGCCCACACGTTCTTGCACCAGCGGCCGGAAGCGACCGAGGACTAACCGACAACACCGGGCCGGGCGTCCCCCGGCCCTTTAACAATGAGATTCATCATGACAACACATCCGAGAAAGCACTCTCCGGGACCCTACCTTTGTGAGAGATACCGCGACGGCTGCGACGATGTCATCCAAATCAAAGCTGCTGACGGGTCATACGTTGCTGACATCACTTACTGGGACGAGCCAGACACAGACGATGCGGCCAAGGCCGAGGCCGATGCACTTCTGCTGTCCGCCGCTCCGGAGTTGCTCGCCGCGCTGGAGCATGCCCTCGAATACCTCAAGGCGAATGGCGACGGAGCTGCCTCCACAATTGCAGTTGTTTCGTCTGCCATTGCCAGAACCCTGCCGCATCAGCAGCCGGCACCGGGCGAGGAGTAATCGAGCGAACACCGGGCCGGGTGTCCCCGGCCCTTTTTCAGAAGGGAACAAGAGATGTTTGACGAGAAAGACCTGATCCATGCCTACACCCGTGCCGAGGCCATCGCCGACGGCTTCTTGGTGGACGTGACCACGACCGCACAGGAAGCGGCCATCAAGTACCCGGTTGCCCTGACGCGGGCTGTCTGGTGTCAGTACGTCGAGGTCCCCGAAGGCGTCGAATGCCAGGACGAGGCCGGGCGCCTCTGGGACGTGCTCTCGATGTTGCGTCACGCCATCGGACGGGCCAAGCCGGGGACGAGCATCCTTCTGTACCAGCTCTACGTGCGAAACGACAACCGGAGGGCAAGGTCAGTGACGCTCAAGGCGGTGTGCGGCCCGGCTGACGACGGCTCGCCCTGTATAACCGTGATGCTCCCCGAAGAGGATTGAACCAACAACAACGCCGGGGTGGAAGGCCCCGGCATTTTTCAGGAGAACCACCATGCACCCAGCCATTGAGAAAGTTGCCAGACTCGCCTACTCGTTCCCTCTTTACGACAAAGTCGTTCGTTTGCGGCTGTCACACCTTGACCAGCCCGCCTTCGTCGCGGATCTCCGTGCTCTCATGCAGGCGGAGCGGGGCACGATACTCGCCGTGGCCTTGGTCGAAGAGGAAGTCATTATCGGCTACAACGGTCCGACAAACCCGACAGCCCGAGCCGTCATCGGAGGCCGGATGGTCAGGATACCCAAGTGAGCTGCCGACCATCTGCCTGACCGACAACATCGGGCCGGGTGTCCCCCGGCCCTTTACCAGGACAACGACCATGAGCATAGAAGATTCACCGCTCCACGAATTCCTCGACAACATCACTTTCTCCGTCGTGCTCTTTGACGATGAAGACGGCCGTAAGGTAGGGATCGTTTTCGAGGCGTTAGGCCACTGCGCTGTCTTCGACGTGAAGAAGCTAGCAGCCGGCGTCGTCGGATGCCGGATGGTCAGGATACCCAAGTTGAGATACGCCATCAGGGAATGCGCCGTGGCACGAGCACCAGGGAGTCGAGTCCGAAACGGGCACCACCAGGAGGGATCTCCTGGCTTCCCGGGGACTCTTGCCGTCACCCCGTGGAAGGCATGCCGTCGCCTCCTTGCCGACATAGGCCGTTTTCTCGCCTGCAAGGGGTGACGCACTCATGACCCCGAGGCCGGTCCGAGCCACGGGCCGGCCTCTTTCGTCTTCCCAACCATTGCCTCACCATCCGCTCTCCTCACCGCTCTGACTTCCCCCTCGGTCCTCCGCCGGCTCGATTCTCGTGCCTGTTGCATGCCGGTCTCCGGCCGGCCAGCCGCTGTACCCTCACTGCCCGCCCTTCGGTCTCCCCGCCCTTCCGTGGCTGCCCTCCCTGGCTGCCCTCCCTGTCCCCGAAGACGCTTTCCTTTCCTGGCACGCAAACGGCTTGGCCATCTCACACCCGATGCATCTTCGATGCTGTGATGCCGGCCTCGCTTACGCCTCAAACCACATTTGTGCCGGTGCTTGCGCCGCTAACGAAACGCCAACGACGCCATCCATTTCCAGTCGCAAGTCCTAGCAGGAACTCGGGATAACGCCGTTAACGAGCCCTGTAAACGGCTAACCGAGCGCGCCGCGTCCAGGCCAACCACCCCCCCGAACGAACTTTTTTCACGCCGATATGCAACACGCGCGCGGCCCACCGCATAACGGTGTTTCAGAGCGTTGCGGCGTCCTGAAACGCCCTGCGCCGGTTCCTTTCACAATCAGGTCTGGGTAGTCGAAAACGACCCGTCTCTCGGGAGTGGAGGCCTCCGGTTGAGGCCTTTTTTGCTCCCGAGAGGCAGGTGGTGCAATCGGGCTTTTTTCGGTTTTTCACAACCCTTTTCCCGTCGATTGGAGGTGCCAATGAGCAACCTGACACGGGCGCATTTCGAGCTGTTTCGGCGCTCCCCGGACGAGTGCTTCTCGTCCCTGCGGGACCTCGGCGAGCACTGCCGCGCGCAGAAGGAGCAGTCCTTCGACCGCTGGCATCTGCCCCAGGCGATCCGGCCCAGGCCACTGGCCCACGACCGCCTTCTCCTGGAGGCCGGAGCGGACGGGGCGTTCGAGATGAACGCCTGGTCCTTCGGCCAGCTCAGCCAGCTCGCGAAAGTGAGCAAGGACACCGTGAACCGGCTGTCTGCCGAGACGGCCGCGCGGGTGTTCGAGGAGACGCTGCCGGCCGGCAAGAAGCCGCTGCAACTCCTCACGGAAGGCGAGGCGGTTCGGTCGATTCACGGGACCGCGTACACGAGGCTGCACAACGCCGACCTCGTCGCGATCCTGCACGAATTCGCGACCGACTTCGGGCCTCCTCAAAAGGCCATGAACGGCGGAACCGGGCTCTACTGCGGGGAAGAAGACATGTTCTGCTTCCTCATCGACCCGATGGGCTGGGTCGAGATCAACGGCGAGGCGTTCGCCCCCGGGTTCTTTCTGTGGAACTCGGAGGTCGGCAAGCGCTCGCTCGGCATCGAGACCTTCTGGTTCCAGGCCGTGTGCCAGAACCACATCGTCTGGGATGCCGTCGAGGTGATCGAGTTCGCGCGGAAGCACACGGCCAACGTCCACGAGTCTCTGTCGGAGATTCGGCGGATCATCGAGGCCCTCGTGCAGAAGCGTGACGCGCGTCGGGATGGCTTTGCGAAAGTCGTCCGCAAGGCGATGGAAACCCGGCTCGGAGACGACGCGGAAGAGGTCGCGGAAGTCCTTGCGAAAGCGGGCGTGGGCCAGGTGCTGCGCAAGCAAGCCCTGGAACTCGCACGCGAACAGGGGCGCTTTACGATCTTCGCCCTGGTGGACGCCCTGACTCGGCTGTCCGGTGAATTCAAAAACGCCGGCGACCGGACCGAGGCGGACCACAAGGCGGGGCGGCTGCTTCAGCTGGCCGCGTGAGCATTTGGCTTCTGTGACTTCAGGTGTTTCATGTCCCATTCACTCAGGAAAGGTAGGTACTTCACATGGCAACGAAGAACGGTACGGCTCAGACTCGCGAGGCTCCGAAACAGGAGCGTCAGCGGCCGGCCCACGAGGTGCGTCTGGGACGCATCAAGGGCGCCATCTGGGCCAACACGACGGACCAGGGCGTTCGCTACGGCGTGACGCTCACCCGGCTCTACAAGGACCAGGAGAGCGGCGAGTGGCGGACCTCGACGAGCTTCGGGCGGGACGACCTCCTGCTCGTGGCCAAGGTCTGCGAGCTGGCGATGATCTGGATCTATCAGCAGAACCAGAGCCAGAGCCAGAACCAGAACTCCAGCCAGGATGGCGACGACATCCCGTTCTGACCACAGGTTTTTCCCCAGGTTTTGAGGCTCACCGCACCACCGAGCCTCTCAACTAACGACCTTCAGTCGGATGCAGGGAGGGGCCAGGAGCGAACCCGATTCGGGTCCGCCACCCAGGTCGCGATCAGCCGGAGGGAGGCTTTTTATGGGAGTAAACACGATGACAAAGAGACCGTTTCACGAGATAAGCCGCGGCCGGGTGAAGGCCACGATCTGGCACGAGGTGCTGCACGGGATACCGCGGTTCAACGTCGCCTTCACTCGGATGTTCAACGACGCCGAGAGGTGGTGGGACGCGGCCTGCTTCCAGCGCGATGACATGCCGGTTCTCGGCCAACTCGCCGACGACGTGCATGAATGGATCTGGCACCAGTCCGCAAGGCTGATGCGCAGGGACAGCGAAGGAGGTGTTGACGGGACTTCGTGAGTAGACAGCCCACGGGTACGAGCTGTCGCGGGGCTTGCGCCGCGCGTGCCTGCGAGCGAAGGCCCGTCCCGCCCAGGCGGCGGAAACGCCCGCCGGGGTGGGTCCGCGCCACCGGCCGTTTAGGCGCCGGGAGGCGCGTTTCAAGCATCGAAAAACCGACCGGGAGGCAGAGCCGACTCGGTCCTTTTAAGGAGAACGAACATGACCAACCAGAAACCGATTAAAGAGATTAAGCTGGGCAGCGTCCGCGCCGCCATCTGGCAGAACACGCTGGAGAACGGCCGCGTGATGCACAGCGTCAGCTTCAGCCGCCTTTACAAGGAAGACGGCGCCTGGCGCGACTCGACCAGCTTCGGGCGGAGCGAGCTTCCGCTCCTGGCCCGGGCCGCCGAAATGGCCCTCGACTGGATCTATGCGCAGCCCAGCGTCGAGAGCCCACAAGCCGCCGATGAGTAGTCGCCCCCGTGCCGGCGTTCCACCGGAAACAATCGCCGCGAGGCGATCAGAAACGGCCGGGCGCTGGCACGCAGGGGCCGGATGCCGGGCCGCTGTTCCAGGCCAGCTTGTTCGACCTCGCTACACCCTCATTTCCCGAAGGAGACCAGGATGCAGTACAAGACGATTGTTCTCGAACTCCTCCAGCAGCACCCGGAGATCCACCAGCACCTCCAGAGCAGGCGGACGCTGCTGGCGACGATGGAACTTTACGCCAGGGAGTTGAAGACCAGCCACAAAGCCTGGAAGGCCCGTCTCTCCCAGGCCCTGCCGGGCAGCAACCCAAGCCAGATCGCGAGCGAAGCGCTGGAGATCGCGCTCTGGGAAATGGAGCACGTTTTGCACTCGGAGTTCCCCCCGGACGAGAGCGAGCCGCTAACCGTGGAGGGAGCAATGGAGTTCATCCGCGATCACAGTCCGCCCGCGTAAAGGCATCGCGAACCCAGCCGACGCTGTTTGACTTCGTGCCCACCAACCCGGTCGCCGACGAGCTGCCGGCACCGGAGGAAATACCTGCCCCCGCGGTCGCAAGCACGCTCACAGCGACCGAAGCCGTCAACCCTTCTGACGAACCCGCTTCTCGGCCGGAAAACCCCTCGCCTGCGACACCCTTCACCATCGCCAGCGGCGAAAAAGCAAAGGCCCGCGACATCCTCGCCGCCATCCGCGTAGTCAAGGAAATTGACCACGAGTTGCGGCCCGTTACCGACGAGGAAAGGCAGACGCTCACACGTTTCGCTGGTTTCGGTCCCGTTGCCCTGTCGATCTTCCCCGACCCGGTCAACGGCCGCTACAAGGACGCCACGTGGCAGGCTTTGGGCGAGAGGCTAGAGACCCTGCTCTCGGCCGAGGAATACGCCAGCGCTAAGCGCACCACGTTCAACGCCTTCTACACGTCCCCGACCGTCATTGCGGCCATCCACGAGGCGATCTCCCGCCTCGGTGTGCCCAGGAACGCGACCGCCCTGGAGCCCGGCTGCGGCATCGGCAATTTCTTGAGCATGGCCCCGGCAGACATGCGCTTCATCGGCGTCGAGCTGGACCGCATCTCCGGCCGCATTGCCCAGTTGCTCCACCCCGACCAGGACATCCGCATCGAGAACTTCCGCGACACGCGCCTGCCCGAGCAGGGCATCGACGCGGTGATCGGCAACGTGCCCTTCGCCGACCTGAAACTCGATTACCGCGGCCAGAAGCTGTCACTGCACGACTACTTCTTCGCCAAGTCCATCGACGCCCTTCGACCCGCCGGCGTGCTGGCCCTGGTGACAACGCATTTCACGCTCGACAAGCAGAACGCCGCGATCCGCGAGTACCTGGCCGCGAAGGCGGATTTCGTTGGGGCGATCCGCCTGCCTTCCGACGCCTTCAAGCGGGAGGGTACAGCCGTGGTGACGGACATCCTCTTCCTCCGCAAGAGGGCGCCGGACGAACCGGCCCGCCACGCCGATCCCGACTGGCTCGGCGTCGCACCACTGGCCATCGAAGGTGTCGAAATCGCCATCAACCGCTACTTCCACAACCATCCCGAAATGGTCCTGGGCACCTGGACCCGCAAGGACACGCTCTACGGAGATGAGGGCTACAGCGTCGTCGGCAATGGCGACTTGGCCGAGCAGCTCGGTGACGCGATTCGCCGCCTGCCGGAGTACGCGCCGTTCCAGGCATCTTCTGTCCAGGAGCAGCCTGCCAAGGCGTTTGCACTCCCGCCACCGGAGCGCCACATCAGCGAAGGCAGCTTCTTCGTGGCCGACGACCGAACCATTTGCCAGTCCCTCGACGGCCAAGCCGTTCCGGTGATCTACGGCGGCACAACCTTGCGGGCCAATGGCACGTTGACTGGCAAGCGCCTGGCCGCCCTAGTGGGCCTGCGCGACCTCGCCCGCCGTGTCTTGCAATCGCAGAACGAAGGCTGGCCAGAGGCGCACCGCGAGGAGGCACGGCGGCAACTCAACTGGGCGTATCACCGCTTCGACAGCCTCTACGGGCCGATTAACAAGACCACCTTCAGCGAGACCGCCGAGGGCACCGTCATCCGGCGAATGCCCAACCTTGTGAAGTTCCGCGAGGACCCCGACGCGATGCTCGTCATGTCCCTGGAGGACTACGACGAAGTGACCGGAAAGGCCGCCAAGGCGGCCATCATGACGAAGGACGTGGTAGGAAGGACGCCGCCCGTCACGCACGTCAAAAGTGCCGAGGAAGGACTACTCGTTTCCCTCAACCAGCGGGGCGCGGTGGATCTGCCATTCATCACCACACTGTATGGCAAGCCCGAAGAGCAGGTCATCGCCGAGCTGGGCGACCTGATCTTCCAGGACCCGGAGTCGAATACCTGGCAGACGGCCGACGCTTACCTCTCTGGCAACGTGCGGGCGACGCTGGCCGCCGCCGAGCGTGCCAGCCCCACCTACGCCCGCAACGCCGAGGCCCTGCGGCGCGTGCAGCCAGAGGACGTGCTGCCGGGCGACATCGACGCCAATCTCGGCGCGCCGTGGATACCGGCGGGCGACATCCAGGCGTTCGCCGCCGACCTCTTCCGTGTCGAGCCATCGTCCGTCCCGGTCGCGCATCTGCAAAAGGATGCCGTCTGGAGCCTCGACGCCGACTACGCCGCCCGGCAGTCCGTTGCCGCCACTTCCGAGTACGGCACGCCACGCGCCAACGGCACCAATCTCTTCGAGCTGGCGCTCAACATGAAGACCCCGGTGATCTACGACATCATCAACCACGGCGACCGCGAGGAGCGGGTGGTCAACCAGGAGGCGACACTGGCCGCCCGCGAGAAGCAAAAGCTCATCAAGGAGCGCTTCCGCTCCTGGGTCTTCACCGATCCGGACCGCACGGAGCGCCTCGTGCGCCTCTACAACGACATCTACAACAACCTCCGGCCCCGCCTGTTCGACGGCTCGCACCTCGACTTTCCGGGCATGAATCAGACCATCCGGCTCCGTCCGCACCAGAAGGATGCCGTGTGGCGCGGCATGTCGAGCGGCAACACCCTGCTGGCCCACGCCGTCGGCGCGGGCAAGACATTTACAATGGCCGCCACCGGCATGAAGATGAAGCAGGCCGGCCTGATCCAGAAGCCGATGTACGTGGTCCCCAACCACCTGCTGGAGCAGTTCGCCCGTGAGTTCATGCAACTCTACCCCAACGCCAAGCTGCTCGTCGCCGCCAAGGAGGATCTGAGCCGCGACCGCCGCAAGCACCTGACCGCAAAAATCGCCAGCGGCGAGTGGGACGGGATCATCGTCACCCACTCCAGCTTCGAGCGCATCGGTATGTCGCGGGACTACCAGGAGAAGTTCCTGACGGAGCAGATCGCCGAGTACGACCAGCTGCTACGTCAGCACGCGGCCGACCGGGGAGCGAATCGAAACCTCATCAAGACCATCGAGAAGCAGAAGGCTGCCCGCGTCGAACGCCTGAAAGACCTACTCGCCGAGGACAAAAAAGACGACGGACTGGTGTTCGACGAATTGGGCGCCGACCACGTTTTCATCGACGAGTCGCACTACTTCAAGAACCTGGAGACGCCGACCAAAATGGAGCGCGTCGCCGGCATCCAGACCGGCGGCAGCGAGCGTGCCTTCGATGTGTACATGAAGGCGACCTACCTGCACGAGCGGCACGCTGGCCACGGCGTCACGTTCGCCACCGGCACGCCGATCAGCAACACGATGGTGGAGATGTACACGATGCAGCGCTTCCTGGACCCCGAGGGCCTGCGGCAGCGTGGGCTGGAGCATTTCGACGCCTGGGCGGCCACTTTCGGCGAGATCATCGACACGATGGAGATTTCGCCGGACGGTGCCTCGCTGCGGCCCCGCAGCCGCTTCGCCCGCTTCACGAACCTGCCCGAACTCCAGCAAATGTTCCGGGCCTTCGCGGACGTGCAGACGGCCGAAATGCTCGACCTTCCAAGGCCCCGGCTGGAGACCGGCAAACCCATCATCGTCGCCTGCCCAATGTCCGACGAACAGCACGCGCTCCAGCGGGAACTGGTGGAGCGCTACGAGCGGCTGCGGTCACAGAAGGTGGACCCGCGCGAGGACAACGCGCTGAACATCACCACCGACGGCCGCAAGCTCGCCACCGACGCCCGGATGCTCTCCGCGACGGCCCCCGATTTTCACGGCTCGAAGGTCAACGCACTCGTGGAAAACGTCGCGGCCATCTGGCAGCGGACCGCATCGACCCGTGGCACACAGATGATCTTCTGCGACATGGGCGTTCACCCGACGCCCTGGGGCTACTCGGCCTACGAAGACATCATCACGAAACTGGCCGGCCGCGGCATCCCGCGTGAGCAGATCGCCGCGGTCGGGGACGCCGACTCCGACGCCAAGAAGCAGGCTCTTTTTGAGAAAGTCCGCCAGGGTTCGGTGCGCGTGCTGCTGGGCAGCACGCAGAAGATGGGCACCGGCACCAATGTGCAAAAGCGGCTGGTGGGGCTGCACCACCTCGACGCGCCGTGGAAGCCGGCCGAGGTCGAGCAGCGAGAGGGCCGCATCCTCCGCCAGGGCAACGAGAACGAGGAAGTGTCGGTCTACCGCTACGTCACGGAAGGGAGCTTCGACGCCTACATGTGGCAGGCCCTGGAAACCAAGGCCCGGTTCATCACCCAGGTCATCACTGGCGACAATGCGGCCCGCCGCGCCGAGGACATCGGCGGCCAGGAGCTGTCCTACGCCGAGGTCAAGGCCATCGCGTCGGGTAACCCGGCGGTCCTGACCCTGGCCGAGGCGGACGCCGAGCTGCAACGCCTCAACCTCTTGAAGAAGAACCACCTGGACGAGCAGTACGTCGCCCGCCGCAGCGTGCGGGACTTACCGGGGACCATTGCCAACTTCTCGGAGCGCCTGTCCAACCTCACCGCCGACCAGGCCACGGCCGGCGCTCACGCCAGCGACCCGATCACTGTCGGCAGCCGCGCGTACTCGCGCGAGGACGTACCCAGCGTCCTGAGCAGCCAGTTGGAGGCTTTGCCGCGGAATGTCCACGAAACCCGCCGCGTTCCCCTCGGCATCTATCGCGGCCTGCGCTTCGGCCTGGTCCTGCACTCGCACTTTCCGCCCGACGTGTTCCTGGAAGGCGCCGCTACGCGGCAGTCCATGCTCTCACGGGAGCACCAGGGCCCCCGCGCCGTCCTGAACGCGCTGGAGCGCCTGGCCAATGGCTACGGCTCCGACTGTGACCGAGTCCGGCAAGACCTCGGCATCGCGGAGTCGCAGCTTCGCGACTACCAGGCCCGGCTCGGCAAGCCCTTCCCCCACGATGCTTACCTGTCTGAACTGACCACCTTACGGAACCTGCTCAAGGCTGGGTTATCGGGTGCCCCGGCCGAATCAGGCGACGAACCCCGGCTTGGCGTCGCCGAACTCGCCGAACGGATCAAGGCGCTCAAGGCGTCGAACACGGTCGAAGCTCCGAGCGAGCGCATTCAAAGACGCCATGCCGCCGCGGAGGAACCCGTCACCGCCCGAATTCGCCGTAAAAGGGAGACTCCACGAGCTGACCCAATTGAGCCCGGCTCCGCTGCATAAGCGGCGAGAAGTTGCACTGCCGTCGCCCGCGGGGCGCCTTGCCTCTATGCTATCCCCCGTCCCCGGCACCTCCGGGAGTTCGCGGACTCGCTCGACAGCCAGAAAGCTGCCAATAAGACGAAGAAAAAGTAGGTGACACGAGGCGTTTTCCACCGTCCTCGTTTCTGCTCTTGGCGCGATCCCAGGGCAGTGCAAAAGTGGCGGGATCGGGCGTTTCCGCTGATGACCTTAACAACACCTGATCCTCGGCGGGGACGATAGTCGGCACCAATGTCCGGTGCGGTCGCGCCGGGGACCAGGTTGACCCTTGTGCGGGCGTGCCGATAAAGCGCTTCGCGCAGGCGGTCGCTGTACGTGAGAATCAGCAGAGAACGCAGCGGCAACGCCTCGCTGCGGGAGTTGAATCAGAGGCAAGGCCGCGGCGAATACGAGTGGGCTGGTCTGGAGGCCGGCGACCCCAGCCGGGAGCAGCTGCTCAACCGGCGGATACTGCTCCGCCTGGCAGAGGGGGTCCGCCTTGATACAGCCTGCGAGTTCGAGTACGCACAGGGCAAATGGCGCACCCGCATTGCCGCAGACGCCCGTGCCGAACGCTTCATGTATCCGATCTACCACGTCGCCGTTGCCTTGATGATGCCTTGCCCGACGAGGACATACGCCAGTGTCGGCCCTGGCCTGCCCGTCTTGCGGACGGATGAGTATTTCATCGAAGACATCCTCTCGGCATCGGTGATTCTGGCGGGCACGAACGGCGCGGAAGTCACGATCCAGACGGTTCGCATCGCCAATCAATCCGTGACCAGCGAAGACATCGACGCGGCCGAGCGCTTCGCGTCGGTTCGCCGGGTTTGGGCGGACCGGGCCCGGCTGCCCCAGGAGATTGCCACGTTAATCGAACAACACGAAAGGCTGGTGACTGGCGGCGATCAGGTCGCCATCGACGGAAGGGGACTGGTCAGGAGAATCCAGACGGCGACCGCGGAAGCATCGCGCGACCTCGATGTCGATTGGACAACGCCCAGGACTGATCCGGTTCCAACGCTTCTCGAAATGCTGGGCCTGGGTCGCCATGACCGGCCCCCCATCCCTATCGAGGAAATCGCTCCCGAATACACGGACATCCGCCGCCGCGAACTGGCCCGGCAGCGCCGGTCAGCTGCCTGTCAGGGCCGCGACAGCGCGCGCTTCCGGCGCAGGGTATGCGACGCCTACCGATCAACCTGCATCATCTGCGGCCTGTGTTTCCCCAGGTTCTGGGAAGATGGCAAAGCCGGCGTGGACGCCGTTCACTTGGTCCCGGAGAGTGAATTCGGCCCCAACCAGCTGTCCAACGGGGTCTGCCTCTGCAAGCTGCATCGCTGGGCTTTTGATGAAGGGCTGGTCGAGATCGTTCATGATGCGGCAACCGGCTACACTGTGGCCATCCCACAGGAAGCTGAGGACAGGGCGCGTTCGCAGGGCTTCGATCTGTCGTTCCTGCTGGCCCATGCCGGAGCGATTCCGGCCGAGAGGCTTCCAGCATCCACGCAGGCGCACCCGAACCCCGAGTGCCTACAGCGTCTGCGCGAGCTGCTCCACCCCTGACGTGCTCAGGAGGAAGGATTTGATCCTGGTCGCCAGCCACTGCGCGACCGGGACAGTGACCGCATTACCCAGGGCGTGGTATCGCAGGGAATCCAGATCGTCGATATTGCGAAACTTGCTGTCCTCTGGCGGGATCGTCCAGCCGTCCGGGAATCCCTGGAGCCGTTCGCATTCGACCGGCAGGAACCGCCGCACCCGGCCGTCCGGGTAGCAGGCGTAATTGCGGCTCCAGTCGGTGCCGGTGTGGCGGGCCGAGCAGGCGTAGAGGCAGTGGGCCAGTTTCTTTACGACCGGGCCTTTGACAGGATCTCCAACGCTTTCCTTAAAGGGGGAAACAGTTCCCTTTCCATTCGATCCGCCCGCCGCAGCATGCCCTTCGCGGCGTTCGGGCTCAAAAAGTATTTCTCCGGGACCTCGCCTTTCTCGATGAGTTCCCACAATGAAGACTCGCTGGCGTGATTGGGGGACTCCGAAGTTTTTGCTGTTAAGCACACGCCATCCCACGCAATACCCGAGTTCGGCCAGAGTTCGAATAACGATCTGGAAGTCTCGTCCTTTGTGGGAAGAGAGAAGGCCTGGCACGTTTTCGATGAGAACAACTCGGGGGCTGCGCTGCTCAACCAGTCGAGAAAACTCGTGAAAGAGTCCAGACTGCTGCCCTTTAAGCCCAGCTCGCGGCCCCATTCGAGCCACAGAGACATCCTGGCAAGGGAATCCTCCGACCCAGACGGAGGCGTCTGGGATGGCGCAGGCGTCGAGGATTTCTTTGATGTTCTTGCCCCTGGGGACGCTTTGCCAGTGCCGTTTGAGGATGGACGTGCAGTAGTCATGGATTTCACACTGGTAGGCGATGGAAAAGCCGCAACGCTCAAACCCCAGGTCGAAGCCGCCGATCCCCGAGAAGAACGAGGCAATGGTCAACAGCGGCGGCGCTTCGAGGCCGTCGAAGAGGGTACGATCAGCGCGAGCAACCGCTTTGCGAGCGTTTCGGTGTCTGCCGTTTCGCACTCCCATACGACAATCCGCCTCCAGCCCAACGCGGTCAGTCGGTCCCCATTCTCAGCGTCACGGGCGATATTTCGATTGAGTTTGCGATTCCAGTACGCTTCGTTGCTCTTCGGCTTTCTGTCCTTGCTGCCCCGCCGGCAGTCGTGTCCATGCCAAAAGCAGCCGTGGATGAAGACCACCACCTTCCATTTCGGCATGGTGATGTCCGGGCAGCCGGGCAAGTCCTTTCGATGAAGCCTGAACCGAAACCCCAGGCGGTGCAGAAGGCGGCGGACGACCAGCTCCGGGCTTGTGTCCGTGCTGCGGATCGCCCGCATGATCTCTGAACGCCGCTTTGGGGTAAAAACGTCCACATTTACTGAATCTGATGAAAAAGCGGGTTTTCGCTTGCCAGGTAACGGTCCACCGCCTCACGGACGATCCACGCCACCGACACCTTGCGCTTTTCGGCAAGCCGGTTGAGTTCCTCCTGCACTTCGGCCGAAAAGCTGACCGAGGTACGGGGCATTTTTCCTTTTTTACGGGTTTTCGGCCGCACGGTCTTCGTCATGCTGCGGCTCCTGCGCGACACGCCGCTCAACGCCCTGTGACTTCACTCCTGGGCCTTACGCACGTCAGCCCTGCGCACGACCTTCACAGGCCGAATCGGCAGATCACAAACCAGCCGAATCATCAGCCGGTCGCCGTTGTCCTCCGTCACCTCGAAAAGGCACAATTCGTCGCCAGGATCGAGCGCTTCCCGGAATCGCACCTGGTCGCCCACCGTGAAGCACCGGCAGCTATCCAGGGGCGAGCGGCAGGTGTCACACAAAGTTTCTCGCACCGCTTGGCGGTTCATGATGTCCTCCGCTCCTGCCCAGGAATGCCCCTGCCTGCGCAACCCGCCTGGGATCACTCCGGCGACAAACGGCCTTCCCCTGCATCACGATACACCACGGTGGTGCATTTTTCCAGACCACTTGCCGGGATTCTGAATAGAATGAAACCCGCCGCGCGCCGCGGGTTGCGGCTACTGCTAACATGGTCCCGCCCGGCGCCGGTGGCTATCCTTGTCATGAACTGGGCTTGCGCGTCGATGCTGGTGCTTTACGATGTCGCCTCCGGCGTGGTTCGCACTTTTCCTGCTCCTGGGGGCAGGACTGGTTGTGTCTGCCTTCGTGCTGTGCCGTTTGATGGCACGCCGGCGGGGAAAATCCGCCCCTGCGGCAGCTGACCGCACTACCCAACCGCTCGCTCCTCCCATCGCCGTCGCCAGTTCCCCGCAGGAACCTTCCGCCACGGACGGGCCGGCTTTGTCACAGGTCCACGTGCCCCAGGCAGACGCGGCGGGACTGTTCCAGGCCTCCGGTCCGGTCTGCGTGGCAGAAGGCGAAACGGCGGTCGCCGTGGCAGTCTGTCCTGTAGCTGCGGACCCTTTGCCGGTCACAGGCGGGTCGCCGTGCTGCGACGGCCAGCCAGCCGCACAACCCCCGACGGTCGCCACGGCAAATTCAAAAACAGCGGATGCGGCAGTGCCTGACGCATCGGGAGAGGAAGAAGGCCAGCCGCATATTACCTTTCCAGACGACCAGGACGCCATGAGAATCACCAAACGATCCAGCGGCGGACGGGGCGAATACGAGATCAGCGAAACCTTCGGGCCGATGACGCCCCGTGACCTCCTGGACCATGCCCTCGTTCTCGACTTCGGCGAGGGAGTCCAGGTCCCCACCGGCGTGCTGCTCCTTGACCGCAACGGCAAGCGCCGCCTTCGCATCGACTCCTCCTCCGGCGCCGAAATCCACCTGCATCGGCAGCTTGCCGCCGCCCTGCTCATGCCCCATCCCGCCCGCGATGAACACAATTGGGGAGCCGGGCAGCCTGTGCTCCAATCGGGTTTATACGGCATCGGCAATATCTCTCTTTCCGACGTGCAGTTGATCCAGGGAGGCCGCGCGCGGCTCGCGCCCGAACGGATAGATGTGGCCAACAGCGACCACCGGGAGCAGCTTTCCTGTCCACGCCGTTTCGCCGAGGTCCGCGCCCTATGGGCGGCACGCGATGTCTTTCCCCCAGCCATCGCCCAGCTCCTTGCCGAACACGAACAGCTGGTGCGCCGTGGCCGGCCCCTGGGAGAACATCTTGAGGAGATTGTCACCCGAATCCAGCAGGCCCTCGCCGCCCAGAACGGGGCAGCGCTTGTAGCCGATCCCCTCCCCAGCCTCCTTCAAATGATCGAGGCCAGCCGCTCGCGGCCCAGCGCCACCGAGGCGGCTCACACTCGAAACGACCAGCAGGCCAGCCAGGACAGAGCAGCTGCAACGCCACCGGCAGAAGCACCCGCTTCCGCTCCGCCAGTGCCAGAAGCCGAAGCCCCCACTCTTCCTGGAAATTCCGCAGTCCAGGAGGAGGCTTCACCCCTGCCCGCGGCGGCCGAGGAGCCCGCGGCGGTCTTGCCTCCGCATGCTCAAGAAGAACAAGTCGCCCTGCCGGAGGAACCGCAGCCAACACCCGTCAGCCTTGCCGCGACAGGGCCAGTAGAAACCCCTGCCGGCCAGCACACAGAAGCTGCACCGGCCGAAACGGCGGCCGAAGAACAAGAGGCTCAAAGCAGCGGCGGCGTCGCGCTGCCCATGCCCCAGACGGCTGCGAACCAGGTCACAGCTATCGAGCAGCAGCCAGGAGATGCTAGCAAAGGTCCCGGCACGGTTGGAGAGTATCCTGCTCCACTGCCGGCCCCTGCACCGTCTGCGGCAACCAAGCCGGCGTCAGAGCCAGCCGCACCTGCTGAGGAGGATGACGAAGGCCCGGAAGCAACGGAAGAAGAGGAAATCACGCCTCCCGGCCCATCGCCGGTCATCCCTCCAGCCAGGCCACGCCATCCTCGTGCGCCGCGCCGGCGACCCACAAGACCGGAAAAGAACAAGATTCCCCCCGTCCCGCACCGCTACCAACCATCCCAGCGCGGCGGAACCACTGCCCGCCGCACGACCACGGATACGGAGAATGGTGAGGAAACCGCGGGCGCTTCCATCGAGCGGCCAGCCCCCATCGAACTGCACTTTCGCAAACAGCGCGGCGGCATGGTCGCCGTGTCGCTTCTGCCTCGGCGTCGAGAGGGAATGCCAGCCGTCATTGACGTTCTGGGAGCCGGGCCATCCCCATTCACACTCAGTGCAGTCCGTGACGACTGGTATCAGGACGTGGTGCCGGCCGACCTCGGCACCGTCCTGCGCACTGGCGCCGAGTGGTATGCCGACACCAAGGACGGCCGGCTCCGCTGGTCGCTTGCCGGTCGCGATCTCTACATCCTGGGCAACAGCGATGAGTGGAGCGGCCCGGTATCCAGGCCCTGGCTCGTGCTCGGCGATGAGCACACGGTCCTCTGCACCGAGGCACTCATCCCGCAGGTGGAGGGACTGTTACGGGAGAGCTGCGGCACCGTTCCTGTTCGCCTGGCGCACGATGACGGGATGCCCGCGGGCTGGGTCGCTTATCGGCCGGTTACACCGACGAAGCCGCTGCCTCTCGGGGAGACCCCCGATTTCCTTGACCCGTTACGCCCCTCGCCGGACATCGAGATTGCCCTGCGTGGCGGCATCCGTCTCCACTATAGCCAGTGGTTGGCCAGCTACCCGCCTGCGATCAGGGTGTACGGCGATGTAGAACATGCCGGTGCGCTCGCCATTGATGGCGTCGCGGCGGTACGGCAACCGGATGGCTCCTTCACCGTAGCCGGATGGGATGCCGCCGGGGACCATATCGTCTCGTGTGGAGGCCAGACCGCGTCCTACAGCATCATCAAGCCGGCTGACGGCTGGGAGGCATGGACGGCATACTCCTTTCCATCCCTGGCAGTCCAGGGCAGAGAACCGGGCATTTGTGGTGCCCTCGTCTTTTCGCCAGCGCCCGACCAGGCTCCGCGTCCGCCCCTGCTGGTGCCTGCCAGCAATCCCATCCTCTTGGGAAGCGTTCCCGGTCAAATCTACCGCTGCCCGATCCAGGAGGATGTCCATCTGCCGTTTTGCGCGGCTTTTCCCGCGTTTACGCCGATCTGGGCTGTACCGGCCGACCCGCTTCACGCTGACAAGGCAACTGCTCGCGTGCTGCTTGTCGGACCACTCGACGCTGCGGGCCTGACGGAAAGCATCGCCGAAGATGCGTCAGGTAGAAATATCCGGCAATGGTGTGCGGTCATCCTCGACTGTTCCCGCAAGGGCCTCGCCATCGAGCCGGCGGGTGAGGAGGTCGCCGTGGCTTGGCGATCCTGCCGCAATCTGGCACGGCGCATCTGGAGGGCCTCCCGGTGAAAGCCAACGAGCTGCTGCTGTGGATGTCGGCCCGTAAAGAGGGCACCTGGAACCAGTTCCGCGGCGCGGTCGAATCGCTCCACCTTCCTGACGATGCGCCTGGAGAAGGGGAGGAAGGCGAGGACCAAGAGGAGGTTGACACAGGGCAGGAGCGTACCGGATTGCCACTCTACCAGCAACTGCGGCTAAACCTACAGCGATTGGCCCACGCTGAGTTTTTCGCCCGCGACTGTGACGGCGGGTGGCGCGTCGCACCGCCAGTGCTTGCGATCCGGGAAGACGAAACGCTTGGGTGGCACGGTATTCTTTGCGGTGCGCGATCCCCTGCGCTTGCCGCGCGGTTGCAGCAGGCAGTAGCCGGCAACACGGCAGTGCATGCCGAAGACTTGGATGGAGCGCCCACGCTCCAGCGCTTCGAGGCGGATCGGGCCACGCTAGCGCGGCTGGCGGCGCAAGCCGGTCTGCATCTCCAGGCCGATGCGCCGCTGGCCATCCTCGGCAGCCTTCCACCTGTGTCACGCCGGACGCTGCCTCGCCCTGGGGACCTGCCTGTCGGCCGCGATTGGACATTCGAGCGCTTCTCCGCCGACCAGCTCAGTTGGGGTGAAGCAAGCCGGGAGGAAGCCGTCAGCGCGTCCGAGGGACTTTTCCGCTGCCGCTTCCGGCAGCAGTGGCTCCACTTCCTGTGCATCCGTGGGACGGCATATGAGATGCGCCAGGGCCAGCTCGGCAAGTACCATCTCTTGCACCGGCGGCGGCGCCGTGTCCTTCATTACGATCTTCGTGCACAGCAGCTGTCAATGCCGGCAAGCTGCCGGCCTCCGCTCCTGCTGGAGCGCGCTCTGATTCTGTTTACCGGCAAGCTCCCCCTGTTTGATCCACAACCCGCCAGGCTCACATACACCGGGATTCCGCCGATTGCGGCCCGCATTGCCGCGCGGCTTCTTGGCCAGGAGGCTTCCCTATGAGCAACCCCTTCGTGCTCGCGGAAAACCTGCACGACATCTACCAGCAATACCTCAACAGCCCTTTCGCGGTGCGCTACGACGATCTCACGCAGGAGCGGCGCGACCTGCTGCTCGACGACGGCCGCATCATCCGCCATCCGCTCGTTGAGCCGGTTCCAGCCTACCGGCGGTCGGGGGAGCCGGGTACAAGCTGGCCCCATCCAACGTTTCAGCAGGCATGCCCGGCGCTGCTTGCAGGGACGCACAGCCCGCAGGAGATTCAGGACATTGCCGATTTCATCGGGCAGGGTTTGTTTCGGCCAACCTGGCGGCCATTCGTCCACCAGCTGGAAGCGTTCCAGCACTCCTACATCCACGGCCGCGACATCGTGATTACGACGGGGACCGGCTCGGGAAAGACGGAATGCTTCCTGCTCCCCATCACAGCGTCCCTGGTCCGCGAATCCGCGAATGCGGCCGTATGGACCCCCGCGAACGCTCGCCACCCACGGTGGGACTGGTGGAACCACTACACGCAACGAGGGAAAAATCGAAGCTGGGAGCCACGCCATCGCCAGAGAGGACACGAAACGCGGCCGGCGGCTGTGCGCGCCCTCATCGTCTATCCACTGAACGCTCTGGTCGAGGACCAGCTGGGTCGCCTGCGTAACGCGCTGGACGGCCCTGATGCGCGGACATGGCTCGCCGCGCGGCGCCCCGGCAATCGCTTTTACTTCGGGCGCTACATCGGGCGTACCCCCATCTCCGGGCACCAGCTGCGCGAAGCGGAGGGCAAGCTCCGCGAAGCCCTCCTGGAGATGGAGGAGAACGCCGGCATCGTCGCAGGCACGCGGGCCGAACCGTTCTTCCCCAAGATGGATGGCGGCGAGATGTGGTCGCGCTGGGATATGCAGGATGACCCGCCCGACATCCTCATCACGAACTTCGTCATGCTGAACGTGATGCTGATGCGCGATGTCGATTCCGACGTGTTCCAGAAAACCTACGATTGGCTCGACGAAGATCATAGCCGCGTGTTCTACCTCGTCGTCGATGAACTGCACTCTTACCGCGGCACGGCCGGCACCGAGGTGGGATACCTCCTGCGGGTCCTGCTGGATCGCCTGGGGCTGCTGCAGCGCCCCGACCAGCTCCGGATCATTGCCTCCAGCGCCTCGCTTTCCAGTAGCAACGAGGGCCTCGACTATCTGGAGCACTTCTTTGGAAGGGACAGGAACCGCTTCCGCATCATCCCTGGCGAAACCATTCCGCCAAACCCGGCCTCCCTGCCGCTCGCGCGCGGACGGGCGCAGGAGTTCATCCCACTGGGCCAGGGGCTGCGCACGCCCGATGCTGCTGCCCGCACTGCCGCGGCCACCATGTTCCACCAGGCGGTCGGTGCCCCGCCGGTCCCCGCAGGGGCCGAAGCCGGCCCCATCCTGGAGTCAGCCCTGACACATTTGCAAGCGGTTGACGCCCTGCGCCTGGGCTGCACTGTCCCCTCGCCAGAAAACCCTGGCACTCTGAATGGCATGGCCACCGTCGCTGACAGCAACACGCTAACCGACAGCGCCGCGTCGTTCTCAACGGCGGGTGACGGACTCAGTGGCTTGCAGGTAGACATCGAAGCGGGCACCGGCGCCGGCCAAACCAACGTCATTCACTTCAATGACGCCCATCAGCTCACCTTCAAGTACCCCTGGGACACCGTGCCCGACACTACCAGCCGCTACCGCATCCGGCCGGCGATCAAGCCGCGGTTTCTGGCCGACATTGCCGCCCAGCTCTTTCCGGCGCTTCCAGCCGATCAGGGCCAGCAGGCTGCCGAGGGACTCATCAGCGCACTCGCCTATGGGCGCGATCCGTCCGGAGACGCTCCGCTGTCCATGCGCATCCACTTGTTCTTCCGCAACCTTCTGGGGCTGTGGGTCTGCACCAACCCGCAATGCGGCCCCAACCGGCCAGCGCCTCACGCGCTGGGCCGGCTGCATTTCACGCCTACTCCCATGTGCCAGTGCGGCTCGCGCGTTCTCGAACTGCTGTACTGCCAATCGTGCGGCGAGACCTTTATCGGCGGCTACCGCCGTCCTGGGGATAACAACAATGAGTGGTTTCTGAGCCCGGACCAGCCGAACCTTGAAGTCGCCCCCGAAATGGCGTCCCTCGACCGCGACCACCTCAGCTACGCCGTGTACTGGCCGGCAGCGCCCGACCATCCCGGAGGCACTCCTCCCCGGCCGGCCCAGACCAATGGCAGGTGGACGCTCGACGGTGTGGAACGCTTCTGGAGGCACGCCCAGCTGCATCATCAGGATGGCCGCGTCGAACTCGGGCAGGGAACCGGCTACCTCTACCATGTTCCCGATATGCACGGGAACAACCCACCGGACGTGGAGAGCGCACAGAGAGCATTCCCGTCACGCTGCCCGCGTTGCGACGCCGACTGGAGCGGAACTCCGATCGGCTCCCCGATCCGCACGCAGCGGACGGGCTTCGACAAAATTGCCCAGGTGCTGGCCGACTCGCTTCTGAGGTTCATCGGCTCCGGCCACGGCGCGGGTGCCGACAGCCGCAAACTTGTCCTGTTCTCCGACAGCCGCCAGGACGCCGCGAAGCTCTCGGCCGGTATGAACATGGCCCACTTCCTTGATGCCCTGCGCCAGGCCGAACACGAGGCAATGCTGCGGCAGGGCGCCGGCCTCGATGCCTTCCGGCGCCAATTGGCCGGCCAGGCGTTAACGCCCGAGGAACAGCAGGCCGCTCAGCGCTTTCAGCTGGATCACTTGCAGGATGCCAGCATCCTCATGGCTGCGGCGAACCCGATCATGGCCAACCAGGCCATCCCCAACCAGCCTGGGATCACCTACCAGCAGGCGGCGCAGGCCATCATCGCACGCGCAGCTCAGGGACCATTCCGCGTCACACAGATCGCAACGGACGCATCGGCCCGCCTTCTTTCGCAGGGAACCAATCCCGGCGGCTACTCCCAGAGAATGCTCTGGACGGATGAGGAAAGGCGCATCGGGCCGTGGCGCGACCTTTACGACTGGCCTCCGGGCGGGATGCCGGCGGCGAAGAACACCACGCAACTCACACCACAGCAGCAGGCCCACTTGAACCGCATCATTCGCGGATCGCAGGAAGAAGTAGTGAGGATCATCTTTGCCAGCCGCCGCCGTGATCTTGAGTCGCTGCTGCTGGCATGGGCCACGGCTGACCGTGCCGCCGTCCTCGCCCCGCGCCCGCTTGTCCAGCAGGCGGCAGACGGCGCCATCCGCATTTTCGGCGAGTACCGCCGCGTCAACGTCTTCGACCCTAACGGCACCGCCACGCTGCCCGGATACGTCGAGCGCTACCTGCAAGCGGTCGCCGCGCGGAACAATGAACCTAACCCAAACGCCTTTGTCCGCGAAGTGCGCGACTACCTGCGGGATAGCGGCACTCTCAACCACCAGACCCATATCCTCAATATCACCGGACTGTGCCTTATCCGGGCCGGGGACGAATACTACGAGTGCCCGAACTGCCGCCGCCGCTACCTGCACCCGGCCGGAGGCATTTGCATTGACGCCGACTGCCTGCGCGTGCTCAATGGACCTTTTCCGGTTCAGGCCATGCACGCGGACCCGGACTACTACGGATACCTCGCCACGCAGGCCGGTCCTCTGTTCCGTCTCCATTGCGCCGAACTCACCGGCCAGACCAACCCTCGTATCGCCCGCCAGCGCCAGAGGGCTTTCCAGGACATCTGCCTGAACCCGCCGCGCGAGGTACAGCTGGTAGACGCGGTTGATCTCTTGAGCGTCACCACCACAATGGAAGCGGGCGTGGACATCGGCCTGCTGCTCGCCGTGATGATGGCCAACATGCCGCCGGAGCGGTTCAACTACCAGCAGCGCGTAGGCCGTGCCGGCCGCCGTGGCGGCGTCTCCTACTGCGTGACCCTCTGCCGCGGCCGCAGCCACGACGACTACTACTTCCAGCGCCCCGCGCGCATGACCGCGGACCCGCCGCCGCAGCCATACGTCGATATGCGGCGACCGGAGATCATGCAGCGCGTCCTAGTCAAGGAAGTGCTTCGCCAGGCATTCATCGAAGAGAACCTCTTCATCGGCCAGGGCGGCGAAAACGTCCACGGTGAGTTCGGCGAAGTGAATGACTGGACGAACCCGGCGCCGCCGTTGCAGCCGAACGACCCGCCCCGGCCGACGGTCCGCACTTACCTCGAGCAATGGATTCAGCAGCACCCACAGGAGATTGATGATCTTTGCGGCGTGCTCCTTACGCACACCACCCCCGTCCTGCACGGCCAGCGAGCGGCCTTGAACGGCTACATCCAGAACCAGCTCATCGCGGATATTGACGGGGCTACGACGAACCCCAACTTCAGCGGGCCGTCGCTCAGCACGCGGCTTGCCAACGCCGGTATCCTGCCCATGTTCGGCTTCCCGACGCGCGTGCGGCTTTTGTACCACGCCCCGCCATCAACCCGCGACTGGCCGCCTGAAGACAAGATCGACCGTGAGATGGACATTGCAATCAGCCAGTTCGCCCCGTGCAGCGAGACGGTCAAGGAAAGCGTCATCTATACCGCTGCCGGCGTCGTCGATTACCAGCGCCAGGGGAACCTTATCGTCGAGGAGCCAAACCCGCTGGGGCCACCCGTTCCCGTTGGCCTCTGCAAAAACTGCCAGGCCGTCACCCCGATAAATCCGGGCACGCAGTGCCAGCAATGCGGCGCCGACGGCAATCAGTCGCCCGGCTACAGCACCGTGAATCTCTCGCAGCCCAAGGGGTTCTGGACGTTCCCGCATACCCAACGCGACTACGACGGCAACTTCGAGTGGACGCCCAGAGCGACCAAGCCGCGCATGGGCATCAGCGCGGTGACGATGCAGCCAGTGCCCGGACGCAACTGCGAATTCTGGAGCAGCCGGGACTTCATTTACACCATCAACGACAACAACGGGGACCTGTTCGCCTTCGAGAAACGGGTGGATCACAACATCTGGATTACGACGCAGGCTGCGAACCGGGCAGGCATCCGCAATCCCCGCGTCGAGGGGAACCCCGACCCGCGGGCGCTCGCATCCATCGACCGTACCGACGTGGTCGTCCTGGGCATCCGCTCCCCCTGGCCGGCCGGGATCAAGCCGTCGCCGGTAGGCAATGACGGCCTGACTGTGCGGGCCGCACTCTACTCCTTTGCCTTCCTCCTGCGGCGGGCAGCGGTCGCGCTTCTTGACATCGGGGAACAGGAGCTGAACGTCGGCATGCGGCCGGTGCGCGATGCCTACGGACAGATCTTCGGACAGGTGTTCCTGTCAGACAGCCTGGAGAATGGAGCCGGGTACAGCTCTTATTTCGGGACGCCGCAGCGCACGGAGGCGCTGCTTGAATACGTAACAGGCCAATCAACCCAGGATTTCTACCGGCCGTATGTCCATGCCGCCCACGCAAATGAATGCCTGACCTCCTGCCCGGACTGCCTGCGCGGCTTCAATAACCTGCCCTACCACAGCATCCTCGACTGGCGGCTGGGGATGGACCTTGCCCGGCTCGCGCTCGATGCAAACGCGCCCATCGACTTCTCTCCCCTCTACTGGCAGGGACTCGATGTGCGGGCAGCCGATGCCTATTTCGGCATCATGCCCGGTTGGAACCGGCTGCAATTTGCCGGACTCGAAGGCGCCAGGCGGAACAACCGGCTGATTCTCATCACCCACCCGCTATGGCGGGACGATGCAGCCAACCCCGGACCGCAGATCGCGCCCGCCTGCGCTCTCGCGCTGGCGCAGGGCCTCCAGGTTCAGTTCAAGTCGGTCTTCGAGGTTTTCCGGCGGCCGTACTTATAAGGCGACCAGGCGCGGGAACCAGAACCATGATTTCTCTTCCAGTTATTCCTTCGACCAGCCCTTCTCTCGCGGAGGCAATGCGGTCGTGCATGCTTCGGGCAGGGCTATCGCGCTGCGCGCAGCTTCAACCCTTTGTGCTGGGCAACCCCAAAGCCTGGCTAGGAACAGCGTACCACAAGGTCATGGAGCAGCTTCCCGCGATCCTGAGCGGCGGAGGCGACCCGCTGGCCAGAGCCGATGCGATATGGAATGCAGAAACGGCCCGTCTGGAGCAGGAAGCGGCCAGCCATCCTCTGAATGCCCGTTTCGGGCCGGCCCGTTCCTGGAAAAGCTATTACCTGGTCCAGGCGACCCTGCGGCTCAGGATCGAAGAAGCCCTTGCCGGATGGAGCGCGCCTCAGCCGGCAACCTCGGCTCGGCCTGCCACGGCACGCGAAGTGGACATCACGGCCGCACAGGGAAAGCTCCGTGGCAAGATCGACCTGATTCGCGGCGACGACCTGATCGATTACAAGACCGGCAGCATTTTTGAGGATGACGACATCGGCAGCGCACCCGCTGTAAAGCAGGTTTACGTCCGGCAGCTTCGGATTTACGCCTGGCTCGGTCACGCCGACTCTTCGTATGGGCGCTGGGTCAAGCGCGGCCTACTGTATCCGCTCGCGGGGGCGCCGGTCGAGGTTCCCATCACACCCGCTGAGTGCGATGCCGAGGCCGCCGCCGCGATTGCCTTGCTGGATGAGTATAACGGCGCTGTGGCGGCTGGGACCAGCCTCACAACGATGGCAAAGCCGTCCCCTGAAGCTTGCCGCTGGTGCCCTTTCAAGCCGTTTTGTCCGGCTTTCTGGGCTGCGGTGAATCCGGACTGGAGCGGCCAGCTCGACGGCGAAGCGATCCGGGGAAATCTGGCCGCAACACCCCAGCCGCTTCTCGTGCCTGACGCCTACGGCCTGGATGTTGTCGTTCAACAGGGGACAATTCCGCCGGGCACGTCGGTCCATCTTGCTCCAATGCCCGCCCAGATTCACCAGGCTCTGCCGACGCTGGCAGCGGGGCAGCCGGTCGTCCTGACCCGCATCGGCCGCAAGGCGAATGGGTCGCTGTTCCCGCTCTTGCAGACCGTGCTACTAACCGACCAGCAAATCAACGCGGTATAATAGCGGCATGGACCGGCGAAAATGGTTTCCAACGCTGCCTCTTTTCCACGCACCGGCCTGCTGTTACTGCGGCGGGCCTGCGGATACCTCCGACCATACTCCGCCCCGGTGCCTGCTGCCGAAAAAGCTGCCGAACGACGTGCAGGCGATGACCATTCCGGCCTGCTCTGCGTGCAACGGAGGGTTTGCCGCGGACGAGATGCGCGTCGCGGCAGTCGTCTGCACGGTTTCCTTCACGCAGCCGGACCGCGATGCTGTTGCCGCCGGCGGCTGGGTGCATTCGGCGCTACAGACGGATTCCGCGCTCAGCGACTTCATCAGCAGCCGCCTCGGCCCAGACGGCATTTTCCGCCCCGATCAGGCTGTGTTCCAGCTATTCTCCCGGATCATGGCGAAGACCGCCACTGGGCTGCTCTTTCACGAGTTTGGACGGCTGATTCTTCCCAATCAAGTAGAAATCCTTGCCATCGAACATGCGCACAATGTTCACCCGCTGGCGATGATCGAGCAGCACCGGCGCGCTGATGCATGCTGGGCCGAAGTCACGCCGTCCGGCCGCGAGTTGGAGAGACAGGTTCTTGCTCTGTACGGGGAGCCGCCGCCCCACATGCCCAAATGGCGCGTGTACATTCCCGATTTCTTCGAGTACCTGTTTATTCGGCGTTCCAACAACGCGCTCCTTACCGCCATGAACCTTCACAACGCGCTGACGGCGCTTGTCGAGTGTCCGTGGCCCACCCGCGCCGGCCCGCGTCGCCGTGGACGACCTCCGAAGACGGGACGGCCAAAGCCTGGACCTGAAGCAGCACCCGACCGCTACGTGTTGAATGGCGACGAACCGAGCCGTTCCCGAAACTGATCCCGTTCAACTAGCTCGATTCGGTAGAGGTCAGCCGTCAGCTCACGCATCCTGTGGGAGCAGCCGGAACCGATCTCCGATATAGCCCGAACCCCATACGATTCCCCGTAGCGCCCGACGCACCGGAAGAGGTATTCCACCGACCGGTACATCAGGAAGCGGGCGAAATATGCGTTTTCTGCCATCTGTCGTGTCTTAAAGTCGTGCGAGACCTGGCCGGGGTGGTGGTGCGCCAGGACACCCAGCGCGAAAGTGTTGAACAGGTCCTCCGCATCGTTGTGGGTCTGAGAACACATGGCGGCATACAGGACCCGGTGATCAACCTCTTCGCCGACGGCCCGGAAGCGCTCGGCGACCTTTGGCCAAGGCTGAGCCGTCCGGGTGATTCCTGCATCACGGGCGAATTGCTGCGTGATGGACTCCTGAAGGCTGACAGCCGGTTCCTTTCGGTCGATCTCCTTCCGATGCACGACGGCTTCCTCACCGGGCATCGCGCCCAGCAGTGCTTTCCACTTCGCCAGTTCCGATCGCTCCTGCGCGACGTATGAAGCGAGGTAGTCGTAAAGCCGGCCGACGCGATCCTGCTGAAGGATGTACAGAACGTTGAGGGCGGACTCAACAACGACCCGCGACACCACTTCAGCGGTTGCGACCGCCCCTGCCGCAAGGCACACGAAGCCGGCATCGGCATGGGCGAAGCCGCGCAGGATCATGGCCCTGACCATCCCCCAGGTCGGCTCTTCCACCGTTAGCAGGTTGTCACAGCAAGCACGACCGAGGGCATCCTCGAACGACTCCATCCCATGAGCCATCAGGCCAATCACCGGCAGATCGGGCTGAAGTGCAGAGACCGAGAGCAAGTTGTGTCGCTGGCAGAATTCTCTACCTGCGTGGGTCAGGTCCGTCTCGGAAAAAGTCATTGGGCGTCGCTCCTGGTAATTAAACTCGTTATTTTGCGCGTGTAGGTAAAGCGCTCGGTCTGGCGCGCGATGTAGCCGCATCCTCGGCAAACTGTCCAGAATCTGGTTATTGTCGTGACCGAAGCGGACACTACCAAGGTTAGCTCCAGCGCATGGTCAGGGGCTTCCTGTTCGACCGGGCGCAGCGCGTCGATGGGATTTGCCGCGCCGCCAAACATCGGCTTAGGATCTGGACAGCTCAGCGATCAACGCCTGTTCCGCCTCCTCCTGCGCATCCATGCCCCCGTTGCCGGCAACCAATCGGTACTCACCTTCGGCGTCCGGCGCCAGCACCGCGAAGTTCCAGTCCTTGTCGGACACGTCCAAGAAGACCGTCCCGATCCGTCCCTTGTCGTCGGCGAACCACGCCTTCTCCATCGCCGGCGCCAGGATGGGGCCGCGCGCCAGGTTGTGGGATCGGTACTCGGCCCGCGAAATACGCCGGACGCCCGCGGGCACCGCCGCTGGCCCGTTAATCCCGCCGCCAACGGGCGGCTGGCCCCTGAACATCTGCATGAAGGCCGGCGACACTGGAGGGCCGACCGTCGGGTCGGGAACGCCGTTCAGAATCTGCGTCACCGATCCGTAGGGGTGGAACGTCGGGACTTCGCTCCGCATCCGATTCTGATCGTCCAGCCAGTGGTGCGCAATACCAGGGAACAACTCCCGAGGCACCGCCACTAGCGCCTTGGGGTTGTGGAACATGGACAGGCCCTCCGCCCAGGTCTCCACCGGGGCCGAGGGATCGCCCACGACGTACATGAACGGAAGCGGCTCGCTCGCGTGCGGCTCATGGTTGTAGCAGCCTCCGGCGCGGATCATACCGAAACCTTCGGGCCGGTAGCCCGCCAGGAAGCCCATCCGGTTGAACTTCGAGATGGTCGCGCTATTGCTGAACAGTACGGCGCTGACGTGCTCCGCGTCCGGCTGGTGGAAGAAGCCCGACGGGATCTGCTTCGCGCCGTGCTGATGTTGGCCGACGGCCTCGGGCACGACGACCAATTCGCCGCTCACCTCGTGATACCAGCCGTAGTCGTAGCCGTACAGGTAGAGTTCGAGGGCCGGCCCGCTCCACACCATCGAGCCGGGGTCGTGGAAGTCCTCGATGGCCAGGATGAACGGCTGGCCGCGGACGTGCTCCTGCTCCCAGTACTTCTTCTTCATCTTCGAGAAGAGTGGACTGCCGAACTTGATCGGGTAGACGTTCTGCATCCGGTGGCTGAACAGATCCCAGCCGCTGAGTCCGCCCGCCGCCGTCTCGGCCTCGCCGGCCACCTTCGCCTCGGTCGGGTTGACGGTCACGGCCTCGATGTAGACCGTCCGGGCCGCCTTGGCGGCGATGTAGTCGGGGACTGCCCTCGTGTCGTCCACGGTGAATCCGTCCGAGCGCAGGTAGGCGTGGAGGTACAGCTCCCACAAGCGGGCGTCGAAGCCGGTGGTCTGGAAGTCCTTGACGAAGTTGCCGTCCTTATCGTTGAAGGTAACGGCGATGTCCGCAAGCATCCGACGCGCGGGCTCGAAGCCGCGATGGGCGAGCGCTTTGAAGGCAGGGTGAAGCCGATCTTCAGGGACGACCGGGGTGAAGAGGTCGATTGCCATTGCTGATCTCCGAACGCCGAGAACAGGAACCGATGGGCGCAGCATCTCCCGTGATATTCCTCCTTTCAGGACACCTGCAGCGCACCGAAGGTTCAGCATTGCAGGCGATTGAGCGGTTCAGCAAAATGGGAAAGCGAAGAGGTCGGACCATGAGCAATCACCAGCACGATCCAGCGATGGACCTGGCGCGGCTGACGGGGCAGCACCTTGGCACTCCCGCCCTGCCCGCGTCGATGCAAGGGGCGACAATGCGTGAGGCGAACGGCAAACGTGCAGCCTTCCTACGGGAGGTTGCAAGCCCGCTGAGGGACCGCGAGATGGCACAGGTGCAGGGGCAGTATGTCAGCCGGCCCTACGACCTGCTCCCGCAGATAGCCGCCCTGGTCCAGCGCCTGCCGCTGGCCTCCGACATCGACCATATTACCAGACGGCACCTGCCTGACGTGCCGGATTTGAATGCCCGCCTCAGCATCGCGCTTCGCCTGTGGGCCGGGTACATGGACGCGGCCAAGATGATCGCGGAAGGCACGAGGTACGAGATGAATGATGCCACGACACGGCAGCGGGACAACCCGGTACTCGAGGCCCGCGCAGCGGCCGATCCTGTCTATGCCGCCGGAGTGGAGGCGGCGCCGCACTTCAAGCACCGGGTTCTGGGTGAGCCCATCTTCAGCGACGGCATCCCGGCCGGCGCGGTCGTTTTGCGGGATTGGTAGACCGCCGAGCTTTCCTACGCGGAAGGGCGGAGACGAGGACGGCGCCCGAGCCTGGTGTCCAGCTCTGCCGCAGAGGCAGGAGTGGACGACGAGAGCCTTGCCGCCAGCCACGGCCGACACCTCACGGTTCCAGGGTGTCAACGTGGTCAATCGCGGGCAATTCCACTAGGTCCCCGAGGCGGAAAAGGATGTCCCAAAGTGGCCGCGAAGCGCCAGCGTCTGGGCGACGGGGACGCTCCTTCTGACCAACGAATTCCGCCCAAACCAGTTCTTGCTCGGCGGTCCTGCACACTGGCAGGATGTTACCGGCCCTGGCGTGGTGCCAGAGGCTTACCTCGAACGCCCAAGCGTAGGTGTCCGTGCCGAGCCCGTACTCGTTCCCGCAATCGTCACGGACAACGACCTTACCGTCGGACTGCCCGCCCTCCATGACCTGCCGCAGTGTCAGCGTGCCGCCCCTTCTGGCGCTGAGGATGCCGATCATCCGCTCGGAAGCTCGCCTGGCCTGGATGCGGGAGCCCGGATCGCGGAAGCGATAATTCAAGCCTTCGGCCAGGGCACGCTCTCCTCGCTCGGTCAGTTCGATCAACAAGTCTGGATTGCTTTTCTGCAAGTGGCCCATGAACTTCTCGGAGGTTTCGGGCCAGGCAAGGCGAAATAGGCCCGGGTCCAAGAGAGACTCGTCAAGGCTCGTGATCCGCACGATGCCGAGATCCTTGAGCTGCCATGCGGCCTCTTGCAAATCAACGCGCTCCGCTCCCCTCTCGACCCCGGCGGGCGTTGGGGTGCCGGCCGGACCTTCGTCGGTCTGGAGCCTCTCACAGAGACGGCTCAAACGGACCGTCTTCTCGGCCTTGAGAGAGTCCAGCAGGTATATCCCCATCGCTCGGATGCCTTTGAGGGTGAGCATACTCGTCCCCTTCGCTCGTATCTCGGATTGATGCATCGCCACCATGTCGCTCTATGCTCGTCGCCAAATTCTTGCGGCCCGATCGAGCCTGTCCAACACCGCGAGCGCCAGCCGCATCAGCAGCACGGCGACGAAAGCAACCAGCAACGGTGGACCGCCGAAGGCAAGGATCGCCGCCTTGCCGAGGACATTGCCCGTTCTCCGGCCGAACCGGCGCCGGAGCCATTTCCGCAGCCAGATGGCGAGCAGCATGGGCACAGCGAACGGCATGATCAGCATGACTTCCGGGCAGACCTCGCCGAGGCGTCGGCCGTTCGCATGCCTGTCCGTCTGCGAGGAGTGCGAATCACCTGACGGTTCAGTCCGGATGCCGGGCGTTGGGCTTTCAGAATCGCTACTCGGCGTGTCACCTTCGCTTGAGGCCGGCATACGAAAACCCTCTGCAAACCGCCAGGCCATGCACTAACGACTCTCGCCGACACCGGCGCCCGCAAGAGGGATAGGGTTTGTTTTCGGCACAAACTCCCAAAAAGCCACCGCAACCATTCCTAAAAACCGTCATGGCGCCTATCGAGCTACACAAAACCATCGAGAGGGATAAAGCAGGGCCGGAGCAGCCAGCCCTGCCCATCCGCACGGTCACTTCCAGCGGCGCTCGGGTCGCTCCCCAGCGTTGCCCTATCCTCCGTGGAAGTGGCTCCAGTCTAGCATGGCCAGCGCCGCTAGCCAAACGAGCGAGGCCATGCGGAGTGCCGGTCAAAGTTCCCACCGCAGCTTCTTCTTGCGGTAGACGGCCTGACTTTTCCGGTGGCGGCTCGGGGCGCTCCACTCTCGTGCTTCGACCCGGCCCACGACCCGCCCTCCCACTGCCCGCAGACTGGCCCCACTCTCCTCTTCAAGGGTGTAGGTGATGACCCGCGTGTACCCGAACAGCCGGGCGATCTTGGCGACCCTGGCGTACAGGAACGAGCAGCAATTCGGCGTGCCGTCCGTGCAGACCCGGAGGATCTCGATGGTCTTGCCGTCGTCGAGCGGCCTCGCCACGGGCCTGCCAGCGACGGCCACGCCCACCAGCTTGCCCTGCTTGATGGCTCCGACCGCAAACTTGCCGCCCACGGTCGGCAGGCTGTGACGGTGGTACTTGGCGACGAAGGCGTTGGCCTCTTTGATGTGGATCGGAACCGCTTCCACCCTCTATCGACTCGTTCGGCTTTCCCTTCTCGAACCCACCTGTTTGATGTCGGCCAGCGGGTGCATTGGGTTTATCGCTTTTCTGGACCATGCGGATGAGGGAGTCTCCTGGGGCCTTGTAGCGGTGACGGGGCGTTGCCGCACCCGGCCTCGGCCGTGTCGGGTGTCGGCGCTGTCATCGACGCCTGGAGCCGGCCGCGGACCTTCCGAGTAAAATGGGCTCCGGAATGCCCACTCGACCGCTTCGGTCCCGCTATGGGCTCGCGTGCTGTGCCTGCGGAGGGTTCGGCCATGCCTATGGGTACGATGCCGCCGCGCCGAATTCTCGTGGTTCGGGACGATCCGGCCTCGGCGAAAGAACTCGCCACGCAGCTTCGTAAGAAGGGACACGAGGTCGAAATCGCCTACGACGGGCCGAGTGCCCTGGCATCAGAGCCTGCGTTCAGCCCGGACATCGTGATCATTGACGTTGCCTTGCGGGGCGTGGACGCCTGCGCCGTCGCACGCTCCCTGCGGGCGCAGATGAACCGGGACGTGCTGCTGGTAGCCGCGGGCGACTCCGCGGAAGGCCATGCCCGCGCAGAGCAGACGGGTTGTTTCACCGACCACTTGGCCATGTGGAAAGGCATGCTCTTCCTTCCACGGCTTCAGCTGAAACTGGCAGACCAATCGGTGGAAGACTGGATGGCGTTCGAGCTTCACGGCTTGTCGAATGATGACTTTGCCCTCCGGATGCTCGCGGCGGCTGCCGGGCAGTTTACGCCGGACGAGATGGCCCCGCTGATTCCGGACGAGCTGCTCCGCGAGATCCGGACGTTGGCGGAATCCCCGCCTGACCTGGAAAATTACTTGGCGCGCGGAGCGCGGCCAGCACAGTCGGGTGAGCTTTTTCCTGAGCAGTGCGGCGGTGCCATCCGCCCACTCCTTGACGATGATCGGGAAGGTGTCTTGGCTGGCGCTTCTATGTGGTTCCGTTTCTTCAACCCGTGAGCATTCCAACCCGCTCCTAGCACCGGCCGTCACCCGACTCCCCCCTCGCAGGCGAATCTTGCATCTGCACGCTCGGCTCGAACGGCCGGCAAACGCGACGCACGAAGCGAAAGCAGCTCTTCGGCACCGGCTCGAATCCCGCCCGCTTCCGCTCCCGGTTGACGGCTCGCAGCACCGCCAGCAGCTGCCTCCGGATCGGTGCGTAGGGCTCAAACGGCAGCCTTGCCAGTTCGCTCCCCAGCCGCTCGGCCGAGCGGTGTGGGGCCAAGTCCAGGAAATACGCCTTGAGCCGCTTGTACTCCTCCTGCTCGATGCGCACGTGCGGGTGCCCGTTGCTGTACCTGATGGCGTAGCCGCGGAACCGGATGGGCGTCTTCCGCGCGTCCCGGATGGAGGACGCCTCTTCCTCGAAGAAGGGGTGCGTGCCGTGCGTGGCGAGCAGGACGAAGAAGCGGTCGAACCGCAGGTACTGGAGGTTCGCCTGCCCGGCCCGCTTGCGTCTGGCCCGCGCCCACTTCGACAGGTCGATCTCGTAGCGGGTCACGAGCTTCTCGTCCACCCTCCGGGGATCCTTGCCCTCCGGAACCTGGCCCACGACGTAGAACCAGTAGCCGTGCGCCAGGTAGGAGACGGCGAGCTGCTGGACGAACCCCTCCACGGACGTGGCCTCGCATCGGTACATGCCTACCCTTCGGCCTGATCCTCCCGCCACTCCAGGCATTCCCGCGTCAGGACTCGCCCGAGCAGCATCCCACGTCTGCGGCGTCCCACACGGACGGCCTGGCGAGGACAGATGCCGCGTAGCCCCAGCCCTCAGCCGGTTCTAGCGTCCGAAAGATAACCCGTTGACGCTTCGCTTTCTTGGCTGTTACAGCTTGAACAAATGCGTACACGCGACTCCTTATGGAACTGATAAGCCTGCCCGACGCCTCACGAATCGCTGAAGTGAGCGTGACTACGCTTCGGAACTACATCCGCGACAAGCGACTGGCCGGCTACGAGAAGGGCGGGCGCCTCATGGTCGAACGCGGCGAGCTGGCCGCCGTCTTCGGGCCGAAACGCCTCACCCCGCAGGGCGTCGGCCAGGGCACGCGCATCATCGCAGTCGCCAACCAGAAAGGCGGTGTCGGCAAGACCACCACCGCCGTGGCGCTGGCCTCGATCCTGGCCCGCGAGGCGCCGGTCCTGGCCCTCGACTGCGACGCACAGGCCAACATGACCCAGGCGTTCGGCTTCGAGCCAGACGCCCAGGACCGCACCCTCTACAGCGTGCTCGTGGAGGACATCGCCCTGGACAATGCCTTCCTCCGCGTTGGGCCGCCCCCACCCGACCTGACCCTGGTGCCGGCCAACCTGGACCTGGCCGACACGTGGCGGCAGGTCGCC
>JAANMY010000289.1_pt1 | contig 72750 bp, 71 predicted proteins | sample 7279691 | NCBI WGS metagenome assembly JAANMY01 (sample SAMN14094543, study PRJNA606508) | bioreactor metagenome | isolation source: A lab-scale SPAN reactor treating ammonium-rich wastewater day 388 | place: Ireland: Galway | collected 2018-02-07 | reverse complement strand
CCCTGGCGGGCATCGCCGAGGCCCACGGGATTGGCCCCAGGGAGCTCGCCGAATACAACGGCCTTCCCACCGATGACCCGGCCCTCTTCGATGCTCCCGTGGTGAAAGGCTCACGAGCGAAGATCCCACCCACACCGCAGTTCCCCGAAGGGCGCATAGTCACCATCTACACCGAGAACGATACCGTCCGGAAGATCGCCACGGCCCAGCACGTGGGCGCGGCTATCCTCGCCGAGCTCAATGGCATCCCGTTCAAGGTCGATGCCAAGCGGGGTACCTTCACCCTCCTGGGGAGCGACGGCCAACCGATCTTCGGGCTCTTCCCGGGTCAGAAGCTGGCACTCCCTAAAGGTGCCAGCTACACCACCGTGGCAGGTGACACGCTCAAGTCAGTGGCCGCCCGGCACTCCATTGAAGTTGCAGCCCTCATTGAGCCGAACAAGGATATGGTTGGCGCCCTCGCCGAAGAAGACCAGCTTCCCCCCGACCTCGAACTCGTCCTTCCTGAGATAAAGGAATACCTGGTCTCGGGGCAATCGCTCGAAGAGGTCGCGGCCGGGTTCGGCAATGTCACCGCCGGCAGCCTCGGAGATGCCAATGGCATCGAAGCCAATGCGATTGTGCAGATCGGGCAGGCGCTTAAGCTCCCCAATGAGGCCTGGGGCACGGCGCCGGCCGATACAAAGAATGATGGCACGGCCTGCGTGCAGTTCGCCGTGAGCACCTCGATGTTCGAGACAATCGTCACTGGCAAGGCCCCGGCGGGAGAGAAGCCCGCCGTGCCCGAGACTCCGTCCACCGAAGTCCGCATTGACGCCCATGCCAACGACTGGACCGTGGTCGCCGACGGAACCGCCCAGGCGATCAACAAGGGGGTCGTCCTCATCGCCAAAGGCACCACGATTCCCTTCGAAAGCGTGGTCGGCCTTCACACCATCACCCTGAATGGGACCAAGGACGGTGGCGACCTGAAGCAGGGCGATAAGCGCACCATCACCTTCGACAAGGAAGGCGAATTCAAGATCACCTGCGACTACCACCCCGACATGCTCGCGTGGGTGTTCGTCCAGTAGCGCTGAACCGCACGCGGCGGCCGGGAGCCCTCCCGGCCGTTCGCCCCCGGCTTGCAGATTGACCGGTTCCAGCCCGCTGCTTACGATCCCGTCATAATCGGGCCGGGGCCGGGTTTGGGCTGCCGGGACGTACAAGAAGAGAGGTTTTGGCCCATGCCAGCACAGACCGGAAAGCGTTACATCTGCCCTTCCTGCGGGTCGGAGTTCATCGTCACCAAGGGCGGCGATGGCGAGTTGACCTGCGGCGATACACCGCTGGAACTGAAGAAGTAGCAGCGCGCCCGGGAGGGACGCGCAAGGAGTAGAACCCGACATGGCCGTACAGCTTGGCAAGCGTTACAAGGATGAGGAGACCGGCATCGAGCTCCTCGTGATCAAGCCCGGGAACTGCGAGCTCAAGGTGAGCGGGCGCCCGATGGAGCTCATGCAGCCCAAGGTGCTCCCTTCCGCCGACTGAAACCGGGAACCCGGAGCGGAACCTGGTGAAGGGGGCGCGGCCCCGTGCCCTGCCCGGGAGACAGGCGCTTTCGCCATTCTCTCCGGGATGCTAGTGTGTTCTGGTTGCCGCCCGCGTGGGCGGATACTCGTGACAAGAAGGCGGGGTGATAGCTGGTTGGCAGAAGTCATCATCGGCGACAACGAGTCGTTCGAAGGCGCCCTCAAGCGCTTCAACAAGCGCGTTCAGCAGGATGGCATTCTTTCAGAGGCACGGCGCCGTGAACACTACGAGAAGCCGAGCGTGAAGCGGAAGAAGAAGGAGGCCGCGCGTCTCCGGAAGCTCCGCAAGAAGCAGATGCGAAGCGAAGCCCGCGCCTTGCAGTCCGCCCGCCGTTAACCAACCGGGCTTAATTCAGCCGCAATCGCAGGCCCGGGCATACCCGGGCCTGCTGCGTTCCCGGAGAACTCCGATGACCACCATGAAGGATCGGATCCAGTCCGACCTCCACGACGCCATACGTGCCCGCGACGAGGTCCGGAAGGTCGCGCTGCGGATGCTTACCGCCGCCATTCGAAATGCCGAGATCGAAGCGCGGCACGAACTCGACGATACAGGCGTGCTTGCCGTGGTTCAGAAGCAGGCGAAGCAGCGCCGGGAGAGCATCACCGAATTCCGCAGGGGGGGCCGCGAAGACCTCGTCGCCAAAGAAGAGGGCGAGCTCGCCTGGCTCGAAGGGTACCTTCCCCGGCAGGCTCCGCGAGAGGAGATCGAGGCGGCCGCAAGGCGCGTGGTTGCCGGGACAGGCGCCAGTGGCCCGCGCGATATCGGCAAGGTCATGCCCGTTCTCATGCAGGAGTTCGCAGGCCGGACCGATGGCAGGATCGTCAGCGAAATCGTCAGGGAGCTCCTGGCCGGCCAGTGAGCATCCGCGCAGTCCTGTTCGACTGGGGCGGGACCGTTGTTCGTGAGCGGCAGCTGATTACCTCATATCCCGCGGGCGCAATCGCTGCCTACGCGCGCAAGCACCTCCACTTCGCCCTGCGCGATGCCGACTTCGAACGGGCGCTGGAGGCGGCCATGCCCGATCGCGAGCCCGCCCCCGGCGACCCGGCCCCGTCAATCCATGCCATCATCGCAGGCGCCTTCACCTGGCTGGGGTGGACCGTCGGAACGGACGACGTGGATGCCTGTGCGCGGCTCTTCTTCGATGCCGCCAACGAGGGCTTCGACGTCTACGACGACGCGCGCGCCCTGCTGCCATCTTTGAAGTACCGCGGCTACAGCGTTGGCATCGTCACGAATTCCATCTTCCCGTCGCGTCTGCTCGAGGTGAAGGCCAACCAGCTCGGGCTCTCCGGCTACCTCGACTGCATCGTGTCATCGGCCGATGTGGGGCTCGCCAAGCCGCACCTCGCGATTTACGAAAGGGCGCTCGCCGAGATCCGGGCCGGGCCCCACGAGGCCCTCTTCGTTGGCGACCGGGTCGAGACTGATGTGGCCGGCGCCCGCGCCGCGGGACTTCGCGCGGTCCTCCTGCAACGGCGCGGGCGCAGGCGCGAAGGAGCCGGCTATCTCGTAATCGAACGCCTTGGCGCCCTCAACGAAATCCTCGGCGAAGGACAGGCCGGGTAGGAGAGCCGGGTCCGCGGGCCGCTCTGTTATCATCGGTTCGAGCCCATGTTTCGACGGCGTCCCCTCCCCGTGGTGTCGCGCACGGCAGCGTTGCTGTTCGGGCTCGCGGTTGCGCTCATTTCCGCTCCCCTGGTCATGCCGCTCTTTCCAATTGGTGACGACCTGGGGGAGGGAAGCGTCGCGCCGCGAACAATCGAGGCGGGCGAGAGCGTCACCTACGCCTCTGAAGCGCTCACCGAGGCTGCCCGCGACCAGGCTGCAGCAGCCGTTCCCGATGTGTACCTGCCCCCCGATTCACTGACCAGCCAGCAGCAGGCGGCCGCACTCAAGGGGTTCTTCGAAGAGGTACGGTCAATCCGCCTTCGTGCCGGTCTGAGCAGCCAGGAACAGGTGGTCGCCATTGGCGCGCTTCCAAGCGCAAGCGGTCTCTCCGCCGCCGGGCGGGCAAGCCTGGTGGCCATCGAACGAGCAGCGTTCGATAGCTTTTCGGCCCGCGCATCGAGCGCCCTCGAAAGCATTATGGCGGCGGGAGTCAAGGATGGCAGCGCTGAGGCGCGGGTCGAGGAGTACCTTGCCATTCCCGCCAATGTCCCCCCCACAACCACCGAGGTCACGGCCCTGCGCGAGCTGATGAAGGCCTTTGCCGTCCCCAACGTCCGTGTCGATGAGTCGGCCACGCGGAAGGCGAAGGAGGAGGCGCGAAAGAACACAGCGCTCGTTTTCCAGACATATGCTCGCGGCCAGGTGATCGTCACGGAGGGGCAAACCCTCTCGGCCGCGGATATCGAAGCGCTTCAGTCGGCCGGTCTCATCGAATCCGGGATCGACTGGTACGACCTTGCGGGGGGAGGGCTGTTCACCCTCGGCGCCGGTCTCCTTCTTGCCATCTTCGTCTTCCAGCTGCAGCCTTTCCCCGCGCCGGCCGGGCGCCGGATGGCGGTCACAGTGGTCACGGCCGCCGGCGTGCTGTTCGCCGCGCGCTTCCTCTTGCCGGAGATTGGCCAGGAAGGGAGCAGCCACTACCTGTTGTTTGCGCTGCCTGTCGCCGCCGTCGCAATGGTCGCCGCATCCTTCACCGACCTCTCCTTTGCCGCCCTCATGGCCATCGTCACCGGGTTGCTTGCGACCTTCATCGGGGTGACAGCACCCGACCTCGCCGGGGCTACCTTCACCGGCCCGATTGAGGCCTTTGAGCTCGCCATTGCCTACACAGCCGGTGGCCTCATGGGTGCGGCCACCGTGTACAGGGCCGAACGGCTCTCGCGCTTTGCCCTGGCCGCCGTAGCTGTTGCCGGGTCAACGTGGCTCGTGCTCGTGGTCTTCTGGATGCTGAGCGAAGTTCGCACACCAGAAGACCTCGGGTGGCTCAGCCTCGCCGCGGGGATCAACGGCGCTGCCTCGGCCGTGCTCACCGTCGGCGTATTCGTCCTGCTTTCCATGGCCCTTGGCGTCACTACCCGCCTCCAGCTAATGGAGCTCGTGCGCGCCGACCACCCTCTCCTCCTCCGGCTCCAGGATGAGGCTCCGGGCACCTACCACCACAGCATGATGGTCAGCGCCCTGGCCGAAAGAGCCGCCACACGCATCGGCGCCGACGCTCTCGTCGTGCGCGCCGGGTCCTACTACCACGATGTCGGGAAGCTCGCCCAGCCCCGCTACTACATCGAAAACTCGCTCGATGGCCAGGCGAGCCCCCACGCCGGGCTCCCACCCACCGAGAGCGCCCGCCTCATCCGCGAGCACGTTACCAACGGCCTTGAGATCGCCCGCCGCTACCGCGTGCCCCCGCTCGTGCGCGATTTCATCCCCCAGCACCACGGGACGCGGCTTGTCACCTACTTCTACCGGCGCGCCATCCAGGATGGACAGGAGCTGTCGCCCGCCGACTTCCGCTACCCCGGGCCGCTTCCCCAGTCGAAAGAGGCCGCAATCGTCATGCTCTCGGACTCCTGCGAGGCCGTCGTTCGCGCTCGCCAGGACCGCGCCCAGGACCACATCGATGAAGTTGTCGACAGCGTCATCGCCGAGAGGCTGGCAGAAGGTCAGCTCGATGAATGCGACATAACCATGAAGGAGATCCAGCAGGTCGCCGCCAGTTTCAAGGCCACCCTGCGCGCTGTCTATCACCCGCGCATCGAGTACCCGGCTGCGACGGTCGATGAAGTTGCCGTCATTGCCCGGCTCGCCGAAGATCCAGGCGCCTCGCGGTCCCATTCTGTGGAAACCGTGTAGACAGATGCACATCTAGCATTGGTATACTGCGCGCAGCAGGGGGACGCGGGAGGATTCATGCGTTTCGCCATCATCCGCTTTCCCGGGACCTGGAGCGACCGGGACTGCCACCATGTCCTGACGGGCGTGCTCGGGCAGAACGCGGACATCCTCTGGCACCGTGAAACAGACCTCGAGGGGTATGATGCGGTCGTCCTGCCGGGCGGCTTCTCCTACGGCGACTATCTCCGCTGCGGGGCGATCGCCCGCTTCTCTCCAGTCATGGAGTCTGTCACCCGCTTCGCCAGCCGCGGCGGGCCTGTCATCGGGATCTGCAACGGCTTCCAGGTGCTCTGCGAAAGCGGCCTCCTGCCCGGCGCCCTCATGCGTAACGAAAGCCTCCAGTTCCGCTGCGAATGGACCCATCTGCGCCGCGAGGGTGGTCGCACGCCCTGGGCCGATGACATTGGCGAAGGAGAGGTGCTGCGCATCCCCATCAGCCACGGCGATGGCAACTACTTTGCCGACGAGGCCACGCTTGCCACCCTGGAGCAGACTGGCCGGGTGGTGTTCCGCTACGTTGATGCTGCTGGCCGGGCCACGCCCGGGGCTAACCCGAACGGAAGCGCCCACAACATCGCCGGCATCATCAACGCTCGCGGCAACGTGCTCGGCATGATGCCGCACCCCGAGCGCGCCGGCGAACAGCTCGTTGGCGGCGTCGATGGGAATCGCATCTGGGAATCCATCATGAAAGAATCGCTGGCCGTAGTCGGCTAGTATTCATCGAGCGGCGGGCAGAAGCGGGGTGGGGCCCACTGACGGGGATCCCGGCGCGGGGCGCGGCAGACGCCCGGCCGTGAAGTGAGGGAAAGGACATGGCAAGCGCTGCAGGCGCCTATCCAGTCGTAGTCGACATTGACCCGGCAGCTCCGCAGAGCCGGCTGTCGGTCTTCCTGCGCATCCTGTTCGCCATTCCCCAGTTCATCGTCGTCTACTTCGTCCAGCTCGCTGCGAGCATCGTCACCTTCATCGCCTGGTTGGCTATCCTCTTCACCGGCAAGTACCCCGAGGGAATGCTCAAGTTCAGCATCGGCGCGCTACGCTGGCAGACGCGAGTCGGGGGCTATATGGCCCTCCTGACCGACAAGTACCCGCCGTTCAGCCTCGAAGATGACGCCGCCTACCCGGTTCGCCTGTCGGTCGATGGCCAGGTGGAAGGCCGGAACCGGCTGACCTGCTTCTTCCGCTTGCTGATGCTCATCCCGGCGGTCATCGTGCTCTACCTCGTGACGATCGCGGCCGAGGTTTGCATCTTGATCGCCTGGCTCGTGGCGCTCTTCACCGGCTCGGTGCCCGAGGGGATCCACAACTTCATCGCCGGTTGGCTTCGCTGGCAGACCCGGGTCTCCGCCTATGCCCTGCTGCAGGTGGACCAGTACCCGCCCTTCAGCCTCAACTAGCGGCTCCGCGCCCCGTGCCACCCGGCGCGGGGCGCCCGGCCATTTCGGCATGCCGGGAGACCGGCCTCTCGCTGGAGGTGATCTGTGACTGAGCCCGGTGGCGGCCAGGACGAGTCCCGCGAAGGGCAACCACTCTTCGACCCGGGCGCCATGGGACGGCAGAAGCCCCTGCACGAGGCCGCACCCTCCGAACAGCCCCCTGCTCTGACCGGGACGGCGCCGGTTCCGCCTCCACCGCCTCCGCCTCCCACACAACAGCCCCCGGTCGCTCCCGCGCCTGAACCGTATCCGATGCGTTTCGACGTCGACTACCCCGAGCGCCTCAGCCGGCTGAGCACCTTCTTCCGCGGCTTCCTCATCATCCCGGTCTGGTTCTTCCTCTACCTTGTACAGACGCTCCAGTACTCGGGCATGCCAGCCGGATGGCTCACGGTCTTCTTCCGCAAGCGTTATCCGCGCTGGCTCTTTGCCGCCAACACCGGCGCCCTTGGGTTCGAGGCTCGCGCCTGGTCCTACGCCATGCTGCTCACCGACCGCTATCCGAGCTTCGACACCGACTCGAGCCCGGTTACGCTCCAGTACGACGAGCCTGTCCAGGGGCAGATCAGCCGCTGGCGGGTGTTCTTCTGGAAGGGCGTCCTGCTCATTCCCCACTTTGTTGTGCTCAGCTTCCTTATGGTCGCCGTGGCGGTGGTCGTCTTCATCTCGTGGTGGGCGATCATGTTCACCGGGCGCTACCCGCGAGGGATGTTCGGCTTTGTCACCGGAGCGGCCCGCTGGTACTTCCGTGTGCTCGGCTACTTCGCCTCGTTCAACGACCGCTTCCCGCCCTTCGCGCTCTCAGCAGAGGCCGGGCCCGCTTCGAACGCCACCGTGGCCATCAGCGGTATCGTTGGCGCGCTTGCAGCGGGTGGCATGGCAATCCTCATTGGCGTACTTGCCGCGCTCGCCAGTGAGCCTCACGAGGAGACGGTCGACTACAGCGAGCTCGGCCGTGGCGTGCCCCAGGCGGGCGTCACCGTGGAGTCCTTCCGCGGGGACATCGAGACCTGGTTGGCGCAGGTGGACGACCCCGGCGATGTCCTCGTTCCGCTCCTCGATGTCGGGGGCGGCGAGCGCGCGGTCGTGTTCGAGTGGCGCATCGACAACCTGAGCGACGGCAACGCCTGGGTCAGGCCCGGCCAGGTCAGGCTCAAGGCCAGAGTCGATGGCGAGACGGAGTCATACGCAGCCGCACTGGTCGTGGTTGGAGGGAAAGTCGCGCCCGCCAGCATTGACGACGGGGAGATCGGCAAGTTGCAGGCGGTCTTCATCATTCCCAGGGATGCAGTGCCCACTGAGCTGCTCCTCACGGCCGACTTCCTGACCGCGGGTGGCATCAGGTACGAATTCCGGTAGAACCGCCGCCGCTGTACCCTGCGCGCATGTCTCGTCCGCTCGAAGGGATAACCATCCTCGATCTCACCTGGGTGCTCTCCGGCCCCTACGCCGCAATGGTGCTCTGCGACCTCGGCGCTGGCGTCATCAAGGTCGAGCGCCCACCCTGGGGCGACATCGCCCGCACCACGGGGCCCTACCGCAACGGCTGGAGCGGCTACTTCTTCAGCGTGAACCGTGGGAAGCGCTCCATTGCCATTGACCTTCGTGGCGAAGAAGGCCGCGGTCTCTTCCTGCGCCTCGCCGAAAAGGCCGACGTCGTAATGGAGAACTTCACGCCGGGAACCATGGAGCGCCTTGGCCTGGGCTACGAAGCACTCGCCGCGCGCAATCCACGGCTCATCTTTGCCCGGACCTCCGGGTTCGGCCAGACCGGCCCCTACCGCGAACGGCCCGCGCTCGACATCATCGTCCAGGCCATGGGGGGCATCATGTCGATCACCGGCGAGCCCGGCGGCCGGCCCGTGCGCCCCGGCGCCTCCATGGGCGACATCTCGGCCGGGCTCTTCACCGCTATCGGCATCCTCGCCGCCCTCCACGAGCGCGAACGCAGCGGAACCGGCCAGGAGATCGACATCAGCATGCTCGATTGCCAGGTCTCAGTTCTAGAGAACGCCATCATGCGCTACTTCGTTACAGGTGCGCCGCCCGAGCCGCTGGGCACCCGCCACCCCAGCGCCACGCCGTTCCAGGCCTTCCCCACCGCTGACGGCTACCTGGTCGTTGCGCTCAGCTTTGGCGAGGAAAACCAGTGGCAGCTTCTTTGCGGGGCTCTCGGCCTGCCAGGGCTCATCGACGACGAACGCTTCGCCACCAGCCCGCGGCGCACCGCCCGGCACGCTGAGCTCGAACCGATCCTCGAAGCCGCGTTCCGCGACCGTACGACGGCCGAATGGCTCGACGAGCTCGGCCCCATGGGCATCCCCTGTGGACCCATCAACACCATTCCCCGGCTCGTGGACGACCCCCAGGTGCGCGAACGCCAGATGATCCAGGAAGTCACCCATGCGCGCGCCGGGACCATCCCCATCGCCAATACCCCCTTCCGCATGTCCCGCAGCGAGGCCGGGATCAAGGGCCCGCCACCAGACTTCGGCGCCGACACCGCGGCAGTGCTTGGCGAACTGCTGGGTCTGACCGGCGCCGACGTGGCCGAGCTCGAAGCGAGGGGGGTGGTCGCCACGTCGGGCGGCCCCGACATCGGCGCCATCACCGGCTGACCGTCAGCGGTCGAGGTACAGCCTGTGACGACGTATGTACTCGGCAACCTCTGCCGCGACGGCCGGATGCTCCTTCCCCCGCGCGGCGGCCTCCCGCGCCTGTGTCGATGAGAGTGAGGCCGGGTGCTCGGCGAGACTGTGGACGAGCACCCGCTCCCTGTAGTCACGCGCCGCCGGGCTACTCTCGATGAAGTCCCGGACGGTGCCGGTATGTGCCTCGCCGCGGTTGGTGGCGATAACGCGATGGTGCGCGAAGAACCCGGCCAGCTCGGCCGCCATGTTCTCGTAGTAGCGGGGGTCGAAGAGCCGCACAAGCGTGTCGAATCCGGCCACGAAGTCGAAAGGCACGCCGGGGTACCGGCGGCGCAGTGCCTCTCCCTGGTCGGCAATCCTCGCAGCGTTGGCCCCCAGGACAGCGTGGTGCTCCCCCCGTTCTGCCACGGCAAGCAGCATCCCTATCCGGTGAGGCAGGGAGGCGCCGTGGAGCCCCTTATCGACATTGCGGGTCGAAAGCATCGCCGCAGTCGAGACCACTCCCGGCACGTTCCGCGCCAGCGCCAGCAGCTCCAGGTGCGCCACGGTCGGCGGGTTGAAGGCGGAGGGAAGGACGGCCACACGCCCGGAAAACGGATGTCCAGCATCGAACCGTGCCACCTCCCAGCGAGGGGCTCGCTCGAGCTCAATCAGCAGGCGGTCGATTGAGGGACCGGACATCTACAGCCATTCTACGGACCCTGGTCCCCGCTAGGCCGAGCGCAGTCCGCCGCCCGGCTCGATCCCCGACCAGTCGATCGCGAAGATCTCCTCCGTCGGTACCCATTCGCGCATGATGCGCCGGCAATGGTGGACGCTCGCGCCCAGGTTGTGTGTAACAAACGTCCAGCCGGGTTCGGGCGTCCCATGCACCCGGCGAAGACAGCGGGCGCCCGGGTCGTAGAAGATGCCGCTCATTGCCGGGCCCCCTTTCGCCCGCTCTCTATACTACGATTCTCGGCTATCTATCCATAGTCTGAATACATCGCTGGTATATCCTGGGTTTTCATTCGTCGCACGGGATTGAACTTCCCGCGTGGGCCGGCAGCGAAGCCCATGATTATCGGCTCCTCATCCGGGTGATTGAGGGGTGCCCGGGCGAGATCAACGCCCCATTCACGTGCCCCCGCCGGGCGCGATTTCGCCCGCAGCGATGGCCCCCGGGTCCGGTATCCCTTCCCCGCATCCCGGGTCTGCCCGCCCACTCGTCATTCCGCCGGGGAATGACGGGGATTGGCGCCGGGAACTGTCCACCCACATTTCACTTTGCCGGTTGCTGCCCGGTGTCGAATCTCAACACATCAAACATGCTTACGGGGATGGTGGCAGATGCCGGGCGCACCAACTTACAGGCAGCGGATTGTGACGTCCGGGGTCGGCAAGAGGCTGGAATTGCACGTGCTTGTGCTTCAGAGTGCCATTGCGGCCACGTACTGCACCCTGGCGCTCGCCCATGTGATCCCTACGCCAGGCGAAGCATGGAAATGGGCCGTCGCCTGGGTCGCCACCTACCACTGCTTCCACGCCTGGTATGTGCTTGCGCGCAGGATGCCGGGACGGCGCGTCAGGGCCATCGAGGTCGCCACGCCGTTGCTCGATATCACCTGCATCACCGCGGGCTGGGTCACTGTAGGTGACCCAGCCTCCGCCCTGACAGGGATCTTCCTCTACGCAATCGTCAGCTATTCACGCCGAATATTCGGAATCGCCTATGTGGCGCTGGTCGTGTTTGTGGCGGCCAACCTTGCGGCTGGCCGGCTCCTCATCGCCCTGACCAATGGCGCCCCCGCCTTTGATGCCAACGCCGGCATTTCGCTGGCGCTATTCCTCGCAGTCTCCTTCGTTTCGAGCGCTATCGGCGCCGCCTGGCGCGATGCCGAGCGGTCTGCCCGCAGGCTCGCCGAGATAGACCCCCTCACGGGCATCGCCAATCGGCGCGTCTTCCACGAGCGAATAGAAGAGAGTGCTCGCCACCTCCAGAACCGTTTCGCGATCCTCATGCTTGACCTCGACGACTTCAAGCGCGTCAACGACGATTTCGGTCACCTCCATGGTGATGACGTGCTCGCCTGCGTCGCCAGGGTGCTCACCGCGAACCTCAGAGACGACGATCTGCTCGCCCGCTACGGTGGCGAGGAGTTCATCATCGCAATGCCCGATGCAGGCGAGGTAGAGGCCAGGGCCGCTGCCGACCGGCTCCGGCTCGCCGTCGCGGCTGCAACGCCAACCACCGTCTCCATCGGCTGCGCTGTGCGTTCCCCTGGCGAAGACTCCGAAAGCGTCATCCGGAGGGCCGATGCGATGCTCCTTGCTGCCAAGCGCACCGGCAAGAACCGCACCCAGACCGGGGAGCCCCTTCCCCGGTCAGCCTGAGCGCGCCGCGCGAACGAACATGACAGTGACCAGGTCCGGCAGCGTGAGGATGGCCCTGCGGATCGCCGCCTCATGCACTCCGTCGTGCTCGGCCCACGAAACGAGGTAGTTGCGCAGCGGCAGCGCTACCGGCTCCCCCCACGGGCCTGTTGCGTCGGGGATGTGGACCAGGATGTCACAGGCCGCTGCGGGGAGCGCAGAGAGCGCCCCCTCCACGTCGGCCCGCGCCCGGCCCAGCGCGGCCCGGAGCGCTCCAATCTCCAGGCCTGCCATCGAATCCATATTCGCCTCGCGCGTGCGAATGAGCGCCCCCCGCTCGCGCCCGCCAAGCCAGCAATCGAACGCGCCACCAGCGGCTTCGGCGAGGAGCGGCAGGAACGGTCTGTCGACGACCGCCAGGTGCGCGACGTGGTCGCGAACGCTCCAGGCGTCGCCTGGGGCCCTTCGCTCCCAGTACTCCAGTGGAAGGGCATCGAGCAGCCCTGCAAGCATCGTGCGCCTGGCGGAGGCCCTCTGAAGAATGACAGCGATTTCGGGCGTCATCGCCGCCTCAGGGGAGCGGCCCGAGCCGCCCTTCGACGGCGTCGCGGGCCCATTCGTGGACTTCGGCAAACGCGCGCAGCATGCCAAAGCAGCCGCTCGCCATCATGTCGCCGAAAGGAGCCGCGAAGTAGGGCGCGATCGGCCCGCCGCGCAACCGCTGGCGCCGGGGCCCCGTGACTGCCACCATTCCCGGCAGGCCGCTTCCCACAATGCTGCGATCGGGGTGATAGGCGCCGTGGCCGCTGGAGTGGAACACCTCCTCGTGTTGCAGCTCGCCAGTCGCCATGCGGCAGGTGAAGTCCGCTATCTGCCCGTCCGTCAACTCGCCCGTGTGGTGTTCGAAGAGGCTCGCAATCTGCCGTCCCCGGAGATGAAATCCGAGCAGGTGCATGTTGCCGAGGTTGACCACCACCTGTTCAGGGGCAGCCCCGACGCGCTCATCGTGGAGCGCGCCAAGCGCGGCCGCGGGCCCGGTGTCCATGAATGCCACAGGCGCCGTCCCATTGGTGGAGCTGACCATCGCCCGTGCCCGCGTGAGGTATGGCGCCAGCCCTTCCGGGGCGGTCGCGAAAGCGAGCAGGTCGTTGCGCCCGGATACCGTCGTTCGCAGATGCTCAAAGCGGAAGAGCCGGTCCGAGACGTCCGGTGGCGCCGCCCCGTGGTCAAGGCAGCCCAGCGCCAGGCCGTCGAAATCGCCCGGTTCCTCGAATGCCGCCAGCGCTGCCCGGATTGCTGCCAGGTCGAGGTCCTGGAGCACGATACGCTCGCCATCCACGCGGGCTGCTTCGTCTTCGGAGATGATCTCAACACCCGATTCACGTACCCGGCTGAGGTCGTCGTTGAAGGTCTGCGCGGCTTCCGGGGTCACAAGTGCGCGGCCCCCGCCCCTTATCAACTCCTCCACGGCCCAGCTGCAGGGGCCGCCCCCGGCCACCGTGCCTGTCAGGACCACCGGCCGCCTGGCCGCCGCCGCCCGCCGGATGCGCCGCGCTGCAACCTCCGTCGCCGAGGGCATGATCATCTTCACGCAGTTCTCCACCGGCCTTTCGGAATCAAAGAGCAGGATGTCCTGCGTGCCCGTGCCCATGTCGATGGCGAGGATGCGCATGGATCGATTTTCAATTGGGGCGACGCCCTTGTCGAACACCCCGTCTGCGGTTGGCGCAATGGCCTGCTGCAACCGAAGCTATGCAGACAACACGGAGGCCGCACGATGACCCGCAAGCTCGCAATCATGATCACCTGGCAGTTCGACATGAAGAAGGAGGATGCCATCGCCCTCGCGAAGATCGCCGACGAATGCGGCGTTGACTCGTTCTGGGTCCCCGAGGGGTGGGCCCGGGATGCCTTCTCGCTCCTCATCTCAATCGCCGAAAAGACGGAACGCATCAAACTCGCGACCGGGATCGTGAACGTCTACTCCCGCACGCCCGCTGCCCTGGCCCAGCACTTCGCGACCCTCGATGAGTGGAGCGGCGGCCGCGCCATCATCGGCCTTGGCGCGTCGGGCGCCAACGTGATCGAGCAGTTCCACGGCATGCCCTTCCAGCCCTCCCTCGCCCGTATTCGCGAGACCGTCGAGATCATCAACATCCTCATGCGGGGCGACCGGCTCGTTCATTCCGGGAAGTGGTTCAACATGGACCGGGGCTTCACCCTCCGCTTCACCCCCACGCGCCCCCACATCCCGGTTTTCATTGCCGCCCTGAATCCGAAGAGCGTGAAGCAGACGGCCCAGATCGCCGATGGCTGGATGCCCGTAATGATCCCCATGAGCGCCCTCAAGGAGGAGATTGACCAGTTCCGCGCCTGGGCCGCCGAGGCCGGGCGCGACCCCGGCCAGCTCATGATCAAGTCCCCCGGGGGCGTGACAGTCAGCGACAACCCCGGCGCCCGTGATGCCGGCCGGGGCATGCTCGCCTTCTACATCGCTCGCATGGGGACGTTCTACTACAACCAGCTCGCGCGGTTCGGCTTTGGCGACGAGGCCGCTGCCGTGAAGATGGCCTTCGACCAGCACGGCTCAGCCGCCGGCGCCGCCGCGCTCACGCCCGATCTCCTCGACCAGCTCGGGTTTGCCGGCGACGCGCAGGCCTGCCTTCGCCGCATCCAGGAAGAGGAGGCGGCCGGCGTCAATATCCACAGCATCACCGTCGACACCCGCGACCCCGTCCAGTTCGGCCGGGCCGTAGAGACGCTGCTCCGATAGGCTCACGTCCAGGCATCTTCCTGCCCGGCGGCAGGATGTTGTCGGAGCCCCCACGCCGTATTGCACAGTGGGCAGCGGATGCCTAGATTACGGTTGTGTTGTGGAGGACGCTCACCTTTCGCCGCGCCCCCGCTGGCGTTGCGGATTCCGATGGGCTCGCCGCCGCAAGCCCCCTGATGCCTCCGGACGAATCCCTTTCCGCCCTTATCGGCGCCGCGAACGATCCCGCGCCCGCGTCTGTGCCCGTCGGCCGTCGCCTGCTCACCCGCCGGCGGATCTTCGCCACGCTTCTCGTCGCGCTGCTAGTGACGGGAGGCATCGCCTATTCGCAACGCCATGCCTTCACCGCCCAGGGCGCCGACCTCTGCCGCCGCCTCATCGGCGATGAAAACACCGCCCGCCTGGAAAGCTGGTACTTCAGCGTTGACGACCGGCTAACAAAGCTGAAATTCCGGGTGCTCGGAGGCGACACCAACCCGTTCGAGACCGGCCGGCCGCGGGTCGACTACATCGCCCGCCCGGAACCGCGCGCCATCCCCTACTACCTGGGCACGGAAGGAAATCCCCCGCCTGCTCTGCTCAGCCCCGATACCCTCGGCCCTGCGCCCATCACGCTGCCCCAGACCCGCTTGCTGCGCGACACTGCCGCACCTGGAGAGGGCCAGTGGACCACCGCCGGTCTGCCCCGCTCTTCGCCCAATGATGTGCTCATGGCCAAGACATTCATCCATCCCGACAGGACGCGCCCGTACGCGACGGTCGCAGTCCTTCTCATGGACGCGCGTCGCATCCGCCTCCACATGAGCGGCGGCACCATCGATCCCGGCGGTGACCGCGGTGTGAAGGGCCCGGGAACCATCCCGGCGGACCAGTACGCGGGCTTGCTGGTGGCCATCAACGGTGGGTTCAAAGGGCCCCACGGGGGTTTCGGCATGTATGCCGATGGCAAGGAGTACCGCCCTTTGCGCAACGGGCTCGCCTCCATCGCCGTGATGAAGGACGGCTCGATCAAGATGGGCGAATGGGGGAAGGACCTCTCCTGGAGTGAGAACATCCTCGCTGTTCGCCAGAATGCTGTCCTTCTCGTCCAGGATGGCCAGGTGAGCCCCAGAACGTCAGAAGGCAACGACACCTGGGGCTACGTGCAGGTCGATTCCTCTGAGTTCATTACCTGGCGTTCTGCAATTGGCCTGACCAAAGATGGCAACCTGCTCTTTGCCGCCGGCAATTCCCTCAGCGCCGAGGCGCTCGCAAGGGCGCTCTGGGCCGCGGGCGCACATACCGCTATGCAGCTCGACATCAACAGTCCCTACGTCCTCATCTCGGCTTTCTTTGCCCAGCCGGGTGGCCATCCCGACGCCGAGCGCTTCATGGACACCATGCCCGACTCCCCCGCCAGGTTCTTGAAGACCCAGGAGCGCGACTTCTTCTGGGTCACGCTTGACGAAACGCGCTACCGCTGACGGCGCGATGACCCGCCTCGTCCTCTGCGATATCGACCTCACGCTCGTCACCACTCACGGCGCGGGCAGGTCCGCCATGACCGAGGCCTTCCAGCAACTGTTCGGGATTGACGATTCCACCAGGGGCATCAGTTTCGATGGACGTACCGACCACGCCATCTTCCTCGAAACGCTCGCCCGCCACGGTCTCGCCACCGGCAATGGCGCCGCCTACCAGCAGGCCGTTGAGGGCTATCTCCATCACCTCCCCGCTGCACTGAGGGCGAAGGGCGGCCAGGTGCTGCCGGGCGTCATCGACCTCCTGGACGCCCTCCAGCGCGAAGAAATTCCCGTGGGCCTCGCAACCGGGAACATGCGCCGCGGCGCCCGGGCGAAGCTCAGCCACTTCGGCCTCTGGGAGAGGTTCGCCGCTGGAGGCTTTGGCGATGCCACGGCCGACCGTTCCGAAGTCGTCGCCATGGCGATCGCCGGGCTTGCTGCTGCCGCGGGGGTCACGGCGGACCCGGCCGCGTGCATCGTCATCGGCGATACACCCCTCGATGTGGAGGCCGCCCACCGTGCCGGCGCGAGGGCGCTGGCCGTTGCCACTGGCTCCCACCCTGTTGATGCCCTGTCCGCCAGCGGCGCTGAGTGGGTGCTGCCCGGCCTCGCTGCCACCGGGGATCTCCTGCGAATACTCCGCGGATAGCTGGCGGCAGTCGCAGAGAGGGACCGTAATGCGAACGCCTTAGTGGTTCCCGGGTGGGGCAACGATGTAGTGGTCCATGCGGTACGGTTCGAAGACGAGCATGGCCCGGTCAATCCCACTGCTGGCCACGCTATTGCCGCGCAACCAGATCGTACGGCCATCGTAGAGTTCGACACTGAAGCGGTCGGGATGGACCTCAGCGACAGTTCCCAGGCGGCGCCCTCGGCGAAGGTGTACCGATTGCCCCCTCTGTACGCGCGGTACCCTGGAGACGCGGGCGAGTGATTGGTCGATGGGCGTCATGAGTGCCTCCTCTCGGTCGTTCGTTGCGGGTGTGTGAAGCCGCTCCGCAGCGCTTGCGGAGCAGTTCCAAACGGCGGGGAGAAGAAGTTCAGGCGGCCTGGCGCACTTCGGCGCTGGTTCACAGGTCGTTGGCTCACGCGGGCCTATCTGCCGGCGAGCGCGATCTTGATGGTACCCACGGTAGACAGAATGAGTACCGGCTAATTCGCTGGCGAAATCATACCATATGTCAGGAGCCCCCGGCCACTTCCCGCAGGCACGGCTGTCCCGTTCGAACCCGGCCGGGGCGCCATCCTGGGAGACCGAAGCGCCGGAGAATGAGATCAGGTGCACACCCCCCGACGAACCGGCGGCGCTGCGCTCGCTCCCCCCTCTCGCTTACCCCGGCCAGAGCCCTGTGCCGCTCCTCTCTGGTCTCCTACAGCGGTGCAGCCTCGCGGCCGAAGAGCGCCCGGGCAACCACCAGCTTGCAGATCTGCGGCGTCCCGTCTCCTATCTCCCAACCCAGCACGTCCCGTAGCCTCTGCTCCAGCGGAAGCTCCTCTGTGTAGCCCACATGGCCCCGCAGGACAATGCACTCCCGGATGACGTCGCCCGCCAGCCGCGGCACCCACCACTTGATCATCGCTCCCTCGGTCGTGTGCCGAAGGCCCTGGTCAGCCATCCACAGCGCCTTGTAACAGAGCAGGCGCGCCGCTTCCATGAGTGTGCTCGCCTCCACCAGCGGAAACGCCACGCCCTGGTTCACCGATATCGGACGGCCGAACAGCACTCGCTCCTTCGCGTATGCCACCGTCTCCTCAACCGATGCCGCTGCCGCCCCCAGGCAGATGAGCCCAATGATGGCCCGGTTCGTGTCGAGGATCCTGCCGATGTGCTCGAACCCCGACGCCTTCATCCCCACGCCGCTCAGCTGGTTCGATGCAGGTACCCGCACGTTCGTCAGCGTCAGCACGCCGCGCGGCGTCGCCCGGTTGCCCATGTCCGCGAACGGCTCGGAAATGGAAACCCCCGGCGAGTCCCGGGTCACGAGAAAGCCGCTCACTCCCTTCGCACCCTCCTCCACCGTGCCCGTCCGCGCGAACACCACGAAGTAGTCCGCGTTCAGGGTCGAGACGCTGTTCTTCTCACCATTGAGCACCCAGTCATCCCCGTCCCGGACCGCCGTGGTCCCGGCGTGCCCCGCGTCGGATCCCGTCTGTGCTTCAGTGATGGCCAGTGCCTGCAGCTTCTCACCGCGTGAAACCTGCTCCGCCAGCGGCGCCGGCAGCCCCATCCCTTCCATCGAACCGCCGGGCCCGGCCCAGAGCGGTAGCAGCGGGTACACGCAATTGAAGTCCGCTCGCGCTATCTCCTCCGCGAAGATCCCCCGCAGGACATTCGTCGGCCCAATCTCCCGGGCCCGCCCCGGCAGTCCCGATTCCAGGAGCCGCTGCATCTGTTCCAGGGGATACTGGCGGTCGTGGTCCCAGCTACGGCGCATGGGGCTGAGCACGCGCTCGGCGAACTCCCGGACCTCGGCCCGGAACATCTCCTCGTCCCGGGAAAAACCAAAATCAGGCATCGTCCCATCCTTTCTGCCGAAGACGCTTCAGGGCCACCGCACCGATGTCCCCGATTGCGCTGTAGGATAACCCACTCTCCGGATGGTGAAAGGAACGGTCCGCCCCATTGCAGCCGGGCCGGGCCGGCCATGTGCGCCGCTCGCTACAGCGCCTCCAGCCGTTCGCGGAGCCCCGCCACTTTCCTGCGAGTCTCGGCAAGCGTGTCTTCCATGCCTGCAATTACATGCCCCGGCGCCTTTGCGCGGAAAGTCTCGTTCGCGAGCTGCCTCTCGAGCCGCTCAATGTGTGCGGCCGCCTCACCGGCCTCCTTCTCCAGCCGTGCCCGCTCCTCGCTCGAATTCACCTCGGGCAGGGCCACAGCCACGTCGGTGTCGCCGATACGGGCGTAGGCATAGTCACCGGCCGGCAGGGAGGTGCCAGGCGCGACTACGTGCGGCTCCACGCGCGACGTGAAGGCCGTTGCCGCTGCCGTCTCCTCCATGGCTGGGGCGAAGGCGCTCGCCTGCAGATACACCCTGGGTCGCATCCCTGCGGGCACTTTCTTCTCGGCACGAATGTTGCGGATGGCGCGGTTCACCTCGATGACGTGCTCCATGGCGGCCTCCGCTCCCGGGTCATCCCAGTTGCCCCCGCTCTTCGGGAACCACGCGACCATGAGCGCGGTCGCCATCTCGTCGTCGATGTGTTCGCGAAGGGCCTGCCAGAGCTCCTCGGTGACGAACGGCATTATCGGGTGGAGCAGGCGGAGGCCGTGGTCCAGCACGTGGGCGAGAACAGAGAGGGGCCGGCCGTCTCCTTCGTTGAGCCGGACCTTGGTCATCTCGATGTACCAGTCGCAGAAATCGTTCCAGAGGAACTCCTCAATGACGCGGCCGGCTTCGTTGAGCTGGTAATCACGGAGGAGCTGGTGCACCTCGCTTTCCAATCGCTCCAGCCGGGAGAGGATCCAGCGGTCCTCGATAGCGAAGGAACGCCGGTCGAGCGGGTGGGGGCGCTTCACGCTCTGCGTACCGAGCTTCATGAGCACGTAGCGAGCGCTGTTCCAGAGCTTGTTGGCGAAGTTCCGCGCCGCCGCCATGCGCTCGTCCTGGTAGCGCTGGTCGGACCCCATCGCCGCCCCGGTCAGCACGGCAAAGCGAAAGGCGTCGGCCCCGTACTCCGCGGCCGCCACCAGCGGGTCGACCACGTTGCCCCGGGACTTCGTCATCTTCTCGTTGTTCGCATCGCGAATGAGGCCGTGAAAGAGCACCGTGCGGAAGGGCACCTCATTCTCGGGGCCCAGGTGCCGCATGTTGTAGAGGGCGAACATTATCATCCGGGCGCACCAGAAGAACATGATGTCGTAGCCCATCTGCATGTCGCTTGTGGGGTAGAAGTAGCGCAGGTCCGCCGTGTCGTCCGGCCAGCCAAGGTCGGCGTGCGGCGCCAGCCCGGAAGAGAACCAGGTGTCGAGCACGTCCTCGTCCTGGCGCAGTATTGCCGAGTCGCACTCGCCGCAGCGGTTGGGATCGTCGACGGCGACGGTCATGTGGCCATCCGGGCAGTACCAAACGGGGACCTGGTGTCCCCACCACAGCTGCCTGCTGATGCACCAGTCGCGGATGTTGTCCATCCAGTTCAGGTAAACCTTCTCGAAGCGCTGGGGAACGATTGCGACCCGCCCTTCGCGCACCACCTTTGCCGCTTCCCCGGCAAGCGATCGCCCCGGCTCGTACTCGCGGTGCACGTCGATCCACCACTGCTCGCTGGGGATGGGCTGCAGCACCGACTTGCAGCGGCTGCAGTGCCCCACGCTGTGGGTGTACTCCTCAATGTGGTCCAGGAATCCCTCGTCCTCCAGGTCACGCAGGATGGCCGCGCGCGCTTCTTCGTCCGTCATCCCGGCGTAAGGGCCCGCCTCATCGTTCATGCGCGCCTGCCGGTCCATCGCGATGATTACTTCCAGGTTGTGACGCTGTCCCATCTCCCAGTCGTTCGGGTCATGCCCGGGGGTAACCTTGACTGCCCCTGTTCCGAACTCGGTCTTCACCGCGTCATCGGCCACGATGGGGATTTCGCGCCCGATAATCGGCAGCAGGAGCATCCGGCCGATCTTCTCCTCGTAACGCTCATCCGCCGGGTTCACCGCCACTCCTGTGTCGGCCACCATCGTCTCGGGCCGCGTGGTGGCCACCACCACGTAGGCCGGCAGCGCCATTCCCCCTTCGCCGACGAGCGGGTAGCGCACGTAGTAGAGCTTCGCCGCGAGGTCGATGTAGTCGACCTCCAGGTCCGATAGTGCCGTCTCGCAGCGCGGACACCAGTTGATCATTCGCAGACCGCGATAGATGAGCCCATCGCGATAGAGGTTGACGAAGGTCGTCCGCACCGCCTTCACGATGCCGGGGTCGAGCGTGAAAACGTCGCGCGACCAGTCGGCGCTCGCGCCAAGCTTGCGATGCTGGTCGGCAATCCGGCTCCGGTACTTCCGCACCCACATCCAGACCCGCTCGACGAACGCTTCCCGGCCGAGGTCGTGCCGCGAGAGGCCCTCTTTGGCCAGCTCGCGCTCGATCACGTTCTGCGTGGCAATGCCCGCGTGGTCCTCGCCGGGGAGCCAGAGCGCGGGCTCACCCTGCATGCGGTGCCAGCGTACGAGGGCATCGGTGATCGCGTCCTCAAGCCCGTGCCCGAGGTGGAGCTCACCGGTCACGTTGGGCGGGGGCATGATGATCGTGTACGGCTTCTGCGACGGATCAATGCGTGGCTGGAAGTAGCCCCGCTCCTCCCAGAACTGGTAGATCCGCCCTTCCACCTTCGCCGGCTCGTAAGCAGGAGGTAGTTCCTTGCGAGCCGGTAGCGTGGTCATGGCCGTCCCTTGCTGGAGGTATGGTTCCGGCGGCTCAACCCCGCCGGGAATCCAGTGTACCAGCCCCTCCGGGTTGGACCGAACCCGCGCCACCCTACCCGGCCGCCCGCAGGAGCATCTGCCGGAAGCGCGGGCGCACCCCCGGTTGCGGCATTGCCTGTTGCCCGGACGCGACGCCAGCTGCATCCCCCCACGCGGGTGTGGCCCGGGGACAGAGCCGTCCGAGGGTCACCCGGACCACGTGCTCAGAAGCGGCCCTGGAATCGCACCGGTGCGATTCCAGGGCCGAAAGCGCGCGTCCTGCATCGTTGACCGGGTTGGCGAATCTCATGGTCAATCGCTGAGCATCGCCATCGCATTCGACCTCGATTCGGAGCCCACGGAAGGACTCATTTCGTGCATCGAGGATGCTATCCAGTCGTGCGAGCGCCTGCCCTAGCCGTGCCCGGGCAGCAGTGGCCGCCAACTCGCCGCCAAACCTGACCCGGATCGAGAGCGACCTTTCGGCAAACGGTGCGACGGGCGGCTCATCGCCGGGATCGCGCGCGTCGAGGGCTGAGTGACCTGCCTGCTCCCGGATGGCCGCCGCCAGGGCAGCCTGGCGCGTGCTCCCCGCGCCCACCCGGACGCTGACCCCTCCCCAGGCGCCTGCCAGGTGCCTCAGGCTGTGCGCAGCCGCAGTCTCGCTGGCGTAGACACCCCCGGGCGAGGTGAGGTCGATGAACAGGTGCGAGGCCCCTCCAACCTCGACAAGAGGCGTCGCCCGCAGCCGAATGATGGCAGCGATGCGCTCCAGCGCCGCGATCTCGGCCCCGGCATTGCCCGGCAGGAATACGCATGCGCGGTCGCGCCGGCGAGCCTCGCCCGCCACCATCCCCGGGAGGAGTCCGTGCTCGCGGGCCTTCGCCGAGACGGCCATCACCCGGCCGTCTGCTCCCGGTTCAGAAAGCAGGGCAACGCTCCGCCCGTGCAGGTGTGGCGATTGCCGGAGGGCCATTTCGATCCCCAGGCGCGGAAAATACAGGCAAAGCAGGCGCATTAAAGGCCTCCCAGGCGGGGGTCTACCGAGGATAGAACAAATGTGCTAATTCCGTCAAGACCCCGGGAAATGACCCTCGCTCAGTTCATCGTGAGCGTTGCCGGCTCGGTGACCAGGACCCAGTAGACCTGGAGCTTGAGCAGCCCGCCGAAGTCGTTCAGGTAACGGGAACGGCCGGGGAGGTGCGTGAGCCAGGCGCCGGTCGAGTTATCAAACCTCATCACCAGCTCAAACTTGCCATCGATGCTGGAAAGGGCGTCGTCCACCGGCAGGCTGGTGCCCGTGTAAACGATGTTGTTCCAGCCGGGCATCAGCTGAACTGTGCGCCCGGCCACCGGGTTCGGGTTCAGCGTCGCCACGTTCGCGGCCGAAGCGTCGATCCAGAGTGCCTCGTATCGCTGGATGGAGGGCCAGTTGTTCACATAGGCCGGGGCGCTGCGGGCGGCGACAAGGAATCCGCTGCCTCCTCCCTCACCGGGGCTGCCCGGGTTCCATCTCATTGCCGCCACCCAGTTGTTCGGCAGATACGAAAGCGCGTTGGGCAGAGGCCCGTCCGCATCGAGGTGGGCGATGTTGCTCCACGAATTGCCCAGGGGCTGAACAACGATGGCCCCCGGGTCGGGGGAGACCGTGCTGATGTCCTTGTTGATCACCGAGAGGTCGGCATTCAGACCGCCCCAGGTGAGGGTTGGCGTGGCCGGCGTCCCGCCGAAGTGCAGCTGAACCGTCTTGCCCGGGGCGCCGCACCCTGCCGATTCGGCTGTTGCCTTCACCCGCAGGACAAACCGGGTCACCGGCCCGAAGCCGAACGAAGTCGTGCTGCCGCACTCTGAGCCATCGACTGTGGCCCGCACCTCCGTGCCGGGCGGCAGGTCCTTCCAGTCGTGCATCGGTGTGCCCGTGACCGCCATTGGCATGCGCTCCAGCGCGGCGCCGATGTTGATAACCCCCGCCCCCGCCCAGTTCTGCCCGTGGCCCGCCGGTGGGGCGGGGGTAGCTGCGCTCGCGGCAATCTGCAGGAGCTCCGAATAGGAGAGGCCCGAATTGCGCGCCATCATCAGCACGAACATGCCCGTCACCAGCGGAGTCGAATAGCTCGTGCCCTTGTCGCGCCCGTAACTGCCAAGCGCCGTGCGCGTGGTGCTGGCAATGTTGAACCCCGGCGCTGCGAAGTCAATCGCCGGACCATAGGCGCTGAAGGATGCCCAGGTGTTGCCCACCGTGTTGTCCGTTGAGCCCACCGCCACCACGTTTGGGAACTGCGTGTAGGCGGCCGGGTACCCGGGCCCGGGCTGTGAAGGGTTCGAGCCGTGGTTCCCGGCCGCCGTCACAATCAGGATCCCCTGGTTCTGCGCCGCCTGGATCGCCTCCCGCAGGGCCGGGTTGTCGGCCTTCTGGTCCCCCGGTGCGCTCGCCAGGCTCAGGTTGATGATCTGCGCGCCCATCCGCTGCGCGTAGCGAATCCCCTCGGCGACGTTGAACATCTCCCCCGAAGGGAGCCCGCCGTGGGCCAGCGTCCCGCAGTCGAGCACCTTGATCGCCATGATCTTCACATCCCACGCCACGCCCGCGATGCCCTTGCCGTTGTTCCCCGCCGCGCCAATGATCCCCGATACCATCGTGCCGTGGCTGTGGCTCGTCGCGCCCGGCTTCCCGTGATCGTCGAGCACCGCACCAGTCCGTTCGCTCGATGTGTAGCCGCAATCGCGTTCCCGGTTCTTGTCCAGGTTGATGAAGCGACAGCCATAACGGTCGTCAATGCAGCCGTTCCCGTCATCGTCGATACCGTTGCTGTTGGCATCGGCCTGGTTCTCCCAGAGACGTCCGGCGAAGTCTTCGTGGGCCAGGTCGAGGCCCGTATCGAGCACGGCCACGGTGATCGTGCTCTTCCCGGTCGCCGTATTCCAGGCCGCCGGGACGCCGATCTGCCCCAGGTAGCTCGCCTGTTCCGGGCCGTAGTAGGGGTCGTCGGGGAGTGCCGTCGCGAAGACGGTCGCATCCGCCTGGGCCGAGACAACCCGCGGGTCGAGCCGCAGCAGCGCAGCGTATTCGTCAGCCGGCACGCCGGGCGGCACAGGAAGCGAACGGTACGCCCGGGAATGCGTCGCCTCGGAAGCATCCCCCGCTGCCAGTGCTTCACCTGGCCCGGGCCGGTACTCGACGATGACCCAACCGCTGCCAGCCTCGCGGGGACTATCAGCCAGCCCCGTGCCGGGGATTGCTGCGGCCGCGAGGAAGCAAAGCAGGAGTCCGGCCCATCGCTTCTGCAAGTTCCCTCCCGTTTGCGTGACCGCTCACCTCGGCAATCCGGGAACGGTTGTCCCGGCCGGAGTGGGTTCAGTTGCCTGGCGCGTACCCAGTGCCCGCTCGTCGATGATAACCGCGATGTCACGTGCTTTGTCTACGGTCATGAACGGTTGCGCCCCGTAAGTCTGGACACTGGCCAGCATGTTCCCGCGCCGGAACACGAACCGGTGATAGACGCCCACCAGGCTCGATGTGCCCACCGGCCCCTTGATCAGCTGCCAGCCCCCCGATTGGTTCGCCAGGCCCTTCGCGGGAGCGCTCTCAGACCCCGCCGTCGAATCGTATCGCGACCTGTAGTAGTCGAAGGCCGCCTTCGCACCAGCCTGGTCATGGAAAAGGTACACCTCGGCCGTCACGAAGTACCCGCCCTTGAGCACCCCGGCGAGGAGGCCGTCCGGTTCCAGCATGACCTGGTAGCCCTCGCCGAAGCCCCAGCCCGTCGCAAGCTCCTTCCCTTCGGTCGCTCCCGGAAAGAACGTGCTGGCCGCGTAGGTGTCGAGCCCCATTCCGTAGGTCTCGTTGGGCGCCACCTTGTAGGCGGCAGTGAGTTCCGCCTGCGCGGGCGCGTACTTCGCCGCCGGTCCGGAAAGCAGAGGCTCCGGGCCTCCTTCGACTCCCCCGGTGCTCGTTCCCGGCGCCGGGGTGGAGCTCCCCTGGGCGGCGAGCGTGGCCGCGTTCCGCGAAGTCGCGCTCGAGCCTCCGCCACAGGCAGTCACGACTAGCGCCGCGCCTGCTCCCGCGATGGTGGCCAGCGCTGCCCTTCGCCCAACGCGGCGCTCACCGCTCATTGGCCACTGGCTTTCGCGATGGGCGTCGGCTCGACCGCCTGCTTCTGGCCGAGCGCCTTCTGGTCGATGATCTCAGCCATCGTGCGCACCGTGTCGACCTTCATGAACCCCTCGGCCCCGCTCGTAAGTACCACGGCCACCAGGGTTCCCCGCCTGAACACCGTCTGGTGGTAGACGCGGCCCACGTTCGAGGTGCCCACATAGCCTTCAGTGAGCGTCCATGTGCTCGACTTGTTCCCCACTCCCTGCGATGGGATGAACTGCCCCCGGCCCGTGCTCCGCAGCTTGGACTCAAAGTTGTCGTAGGCCGCCTTCGCCCCGTTGGTCGACGAGAAGAGGTGAACCTCCACGTTCACGTAGAAGGCGCCGTTCAGTACCGCTGTATCCCGCCCTTCAGGGATTAGCCCCGTCTCGTAGCCTCCCAGGTAGCCCCACTGCTTGAGCGTTCTTTCGCCCTCGGCGGCGGAAGGGAAGATGCTCGTCTTCCCATAGCTGGCGGCATCCAGCACGTACGTGGCATCGAGGTCGGTCATGTACGCAGCGTTGCCCGTGGAAGGGTCAATCCCCATGTCGTCGACGCTGATGGCGAAGCGGCTCGCGGGCATGGTCAGCTGAGGTTCTGGCCGGGTGTCTCCCGTAGATGCGCCACTTCCCGGGGTGGACTGGCTGCCGCCCTCGTCCGGGGGAGTGGCCGCGTCGTCGTCACCACAGGCAGCGGCGATCAGGGTGATGAGCGTGCAGGCGCAAAGGGCCAGCGCAAGCCTGCGAACCATGTCTGCTCCGGGGTTCTTGGTGGCCTGAGTGTACGGTTGTACCCGGTTTGGAGCGAGGAAAGGAGAGGACAAACCCTGCCGCCCGGTAAAGATGCGCGCGCCTTCGGCAGCAGCCAGAATGTTCGCAGCCATGCCCCGCCCCAAGCCCAATTCAACCCCCGATGACCTCGCCTTTGGCATCAACGCCTGCGCCATGGCGCTGGAATACGGCGCGGCCCGTTCCCTCATGTTCCTGCGCGACACCCGCAACCCGCGCGTCCTCGCACTGGCGGATCGCGCCCGCCATGCCGGCCTCTCCGTCAGCGAGGTCGACGAGCACCGCCTCGACGAGCTCACGGCCTCCGGCGTGCACCAGGGGGTGCTCGTGCGCCTCAAGCAGTTCGACCCGGTGGATATCGGCGCCGCCACCAGCGACCTCTCGCGGGCGTCGCTCGTGGTCCTTCTCGATAGCGTCACCGACCCGCAGAATGTGGGCGCCGTGCTTCGAACGGCCGTCGCCGCAGGCGTCCAGGCAATCGTCCTGCCCCTCAGGCGCGGGGCGACCCTGGGCCCCGGGGTACACCGGGCCAGTGCCGGGTTCAGCTTCATCGCCCCGGTGGCGGCCCCTTCCAACCTCGCCCAGGCCGTCCGCAATCTCAAGGACTCGGGCTACTGGGTCGTGGCCGCTTCTGCCGGGGAAGGAGCGCAATCGGCCACCGCCTTCGACTGGCCGAAGCGCACCGCCCTCATTCTCGGCAGCGAGGGTGAAGGCGTCGGCCGCCTTCTGCTTGACCTGAGCGACTTCCGGGTGGCCCTGCCCATGGACCCCCGGGTGGAGTCGCTCAACGTTGGCGTCGCCTTCGGGGCGCTCGCCTACCTCTGGAAGCGCCAGTGGGGTGACGCAGGCTGATCGGCCGCCTGGACGGGCCCTATTGGTCCTGCCTTGCGTTGGCCCGGTGCGTGTACCATCGGCCCGTGGAGCCGGCGATCCTTACCGAAGGCCTCAGCAAGTCGTACGGGGACACCATCGCCCTCGGTGGGCTCGACCTCCGCGTCGAGCGAGGCGAGATCTTCGGCTTTCTTGGGCCCAACGGCGCCGGCAAGAGCACGACCATCAGGCTGCTTCTCGACCTGATCCGGCCCACTGCGGGCCGGGCACTTGTGCTTGGCATGGACTGCCAGCGCCAATCGGTGGCCGTTCGCGCCCGCACCGGCTACCTCCCCGGTGACCTGCGCCTCTACCCTGCCCTCCGCGGTCGCGAAATGGTCGACCTCATGGCCGGGCTGCGCAAGGCGCCGGTCGACCGCCGGTTCGTCCTGGGCCTCGCCGAAAAGCTGGGGCTGGACCTCGAGAAGCCAGCCGGCAGCCTCTCCAAGGGCAACCGCCAGAAACTCGGAATCGTGCTCGCTCTTGTGGGACGCCCGCCCATGCTCCTTCTCGACGAACCCACCTCGGGCCTCGACCCGATCGTCCAGCACACCGTCTGGGGAATCCTCCGCGAAGAGGCGCAGCGGGGAACGGCCGTCTTCTTCTCGTCGCATGTCATGAGCGAGGTGGACCAGGTCTGCGAGCGCGTTGGAATCCTGCGTGCAGGGCGGCTCGTCGCCGTCGAGCCCGTCGCAGGTTTGAAGGCGCGCCAGGTCCTGCATGTCGAGGTCAGCTTCGCCGATGCCACGCCGCCGCCGGATGCCTTCAACCTGCCGGGAGTGCGCGAAATCCGGCGCGAACGTTTGGTGGCCGAGTTCGAAGTAGCCGGCGAGATCGATGGCCTTCTGAAGGCGCTCGCGCCCTTTCACGTCGTCGACCTGCGCACTCAGCAGCCGGCACTCGATGAGATCCTGCTCGGCTACTACCAGGAGGCCACCCGGTGACGCGCTTCGGCTTGCTCCGCAAGACCCTCCGAGAGGTGCGCACCTCGGTCATCGCCGTTGCCCTGGTGATGTCGCTCATGGCGGCCTTCGTGATCGTCCTGTATCCCCAGTTCGAAGATTCGCTGGCCGGCTTCGACGAGATGGGGTTCTACGAAGGCTTCCTGGGTGAAGCAGGCACCTTCGCCTCGCCCGAAGGCTTCCTCTCCGCCGAGTTCTTCTCGTGGATCCCCCTGCTGCTCATCACCGTGGCCATCATCGGCGGGACGGGCACGCTCGCGGGAGAGGAAGCCGCCGGGACGCTTGACCTTCTCCTGGCCCAGCCCATCACCCGGCGCCGGCTCGTTCTCGAAAAGGCAGCGGGGCTCTCCCTCGCCCTCCTCATGGCGGCACTCCTTTCGCTCCCGGGGTTCGTCCTGGGCAAGCTCCTCGTCGACTTCGATATCGGCTATCTCCGCATCCTTGAGGCAGTCCTCAACATGATGCCGGTCACGCTGCTCTATCTCGCGCTGGCGCTCTGGGGCAGTGCTGCCCTGCCGGGGCGCGGCGCCGCGGCCGTCGTCTGTATCGGAGCAGTCGTCGCGGCATACTTCCTCAACACCGTTGGCGCCGTCGTCGAAGTCCTCGAAGTGCCCCGCAAGCTCTCGCCCTTCTACTGGGCCGATGGTTCCCACGTCATGCTGCACGGCTTCGACCTGCTGCGTGCCGGTGGGTTGCTGGCCGTGGCCGCTGCCCTGCTTGTCATGGCAGTGCTTAGCTTCGAACGGCGCGATATTGCCAGCGGCGGTCGCGGGATCTCGCTAAGGAGGTTCCTCCACCGGCAGGCTCCGACTCCGGCTCCCGCTAATCCCGGCGCGGACTAACCCGGCCCGGGCTCACCAGGGGCGCTTCCATTTCCCCCAGTCGAACGGGGCGATGCCATCGTCCGTCAGCTGCCAGATCGTCGCCTCCGCCTTCCCGCCACTCACTTCGAGGAATCCGATTGTGCCCAGCTGGGTCTCAAGATTGTGGGGGTAGGTCGGCGACCCGGGATTCACGCAGAGCGTCCCGTTCAGCTGGTCAATCGCCTCAACGTGGGTATCACCGTAGATGAGCACATCGAGATCGGTTGTGCCGAAGTACCGCTTCAGCGCCCGCTCCAGCGTCAGGTTCGGCGGGTACTCCGGAATGGGGACGTCGTGCGTCATCCCGACCCGAACGCCATCGAACTCCAGGACCCAGGCCTCCCGCAGGCGGCTGTCAAAGGGCTGAATTGGGCGCCCGCCTGAGCCGTCATCACCGTTGCCGCGGGCAGCATAGGTCGGCGCGATATCGTGCAGCTGGTCGATGACGACGAGGTCGTGGATGTCCCCCGCATGGAGGATGGCATCGACCCCGCGGAAAGCGTCGAATACCTGCGGCCAGAGCTCGGACCGCGCCTCGGGTATGTGCGTATCGGATATCAGGCCAATGAGCATCGCTACCAGCGTACAGCCTCGCCCTCAGCGGGTCTTAAGCAGGAGCCTCCCGCCCGTGTCGCGTACCTCAATCCGGATGATCGCGTCGCCCGCTGCGTGTTGGAACACGGCGCGAACATCCTGCACCGTCGCCCCATCCGGCCGGGAGGCCACCTCGTGCCCGTCCACAAACACGCGAGCCTCGCCGTCATGTTCGAACGCAAAGGCGTGCCGCCCATCGAGGGCAAGGGAAACGGTCCCCTCCGCCACGATCTTCCAGGCGTCGTCGCGCACATCGGGGAATGGCGGACCTTCGTACTCGAAGTCCAGGGTGTTGAAGGCGTAACGCGCATCAATAGTCTCGCTGCCCGCCGGGCTGATCGATACGAACATCACCACCCAGGTCGATGGCGGCGGAGCCTCTGCGATGGGCATCTCTGTCGGGCCGGCGGTGGCCGTCGGCGTAGCCGTCGGAGGTGGTTCACCTAGTGATATCGTCGGGTGGCCGCCCCCGGAGGAGCCTTTCGATGGGTCCAGGAAGTTGAACGCGATTGCCAGCGCAACGAGCACGAGCGCCACGGGAACCAGGTCGCGAATGCCGGGTCTCACAGTCTCGATTGAACCACAGAGCGCCAGAAAGGAGCAGCGCGCGCCCGCCGGCGCCAGTTCAGGCCTCCAGTCCGATTCTCCTCAGCCGAAGGTAGGCGAGTCGCCATGTGGTGGCCAATCCCCCGGCTACGGCAATGGCCACAAGCGCCCAGTAGCACTGGCCACTGAAAGCGCCCACCGCCGCAATTGCCCAGCGCGTTTCCTGTGCCTCCAGGAACGAGACCGGGGCGGGGCTCCCCCCGCCCTGACCAAGTGAGGCTCCAATCCTGGCCGCCGCGTAGGCGACGGTAAGGGAGGCTGCGAGTGCCAGCCCCCCGATCACCTCCGGGCGGGGCCAGTCCTCGAAGCGCACAGCATGGACGGTCATTCCTGCCAGGATCGCCGCTTCCGCATAGCGACCCGCCACTGCCTGCAGGACATTCCCAAAGGGAGTGCCCGGCTTTCCCTGGCGAGCAAGCTCCCCGGGCAGTGCGGCCAGCAGCGTTGTCATGGCAATCGCTGCCCCGCCCGCTGCCACGCGCCCGTCCGCCAGCGCTAAGCCCGCCCCGCAGGCGAACACGGCGAGAAGCACCGTCACAACGCCCGGCGGCGCGGGCGTCCCGGCAAGGGCCCGGGCGGCAGGCCTGAGTACAAACCGCGCGAAAGGCGCCTCGCTCACTGGCGAGCCTTCCCTGGCAGTGCGCGTACAGGGCCGGGAGTCACTTCCGTCATGGTACGGATCCCCGTGTGTTGGCGCTCGTCCGGCCCTTCCGCCGTTCCTCCTGATCGGTCACGCTTACGCGGTGACGACTTCGCCCCACCAACCCGGACTCCCTGCAGCTACCGCTCCCGATGCGACGATGCGTGGCCTGACGAGCGCCCAGGTCCAGGTGAAGACCGCCGCCGGGCTGGTCAATGTCGATACCACAAGGAAGCGCACCGACGGCGACGTCATTCGTTCGAACACCATCACGTTCTTCAACATCGTGCTTGGGTCGCTCATCCTTGCGCTCTTTGCCGTGGGCATCGCCGAACGGAAGCTGAGCTACTTCCAGGATGGCCTGTTCGTCGGCCTGGTCGTGGCCGCCAACGTGGCCGTGGCCACCTTCCAGGAGCTGCGCGCCATCCACGCCCTGCGTGAGCTGGTGGCACTCACCGCCCCGCGGGCTCTCGTTGTGCGCGACGGGGTGGAAGCGCCCATCCTCGCCGAGCACGTTGTCCAGGGCGACCTGCTCCATCTCAAGCAGGGCGACCAGGTCGTTGCCGATGGCAGGGTTGTCGCCAGGGAAGCCGAGGTTGACGAGTCCCTCCTCACGGGCGAATCCGATTCCGTGCGCAAGAATCCCGGCGATGAGCTCCGATCGGGCAGCTTCTGCACTGCCGGGGATTGCTACTACACAGCCGAACACGTCGGCGCCGATGCCTACGCCATGCGCCTCACCGGTGAGGCTCGCCAGGTAGTTCACCGGCAATCGCCCCTGCAACTGCGTTTCAAGCGCCTGCTGAGGGTCCTTCTCACTGCGACTGGCGCCCTCGGCGTAGCCCTGATGATCTCCTACAACGTCGAGAGCAAGGGCCTTGGCGAATCGCTGAGAAGCACCACTGCAACCCTCACCACCGTCGTTCCTGAAGGCCTGCTGCTGGGACTCACGGTCGCCTTTTCCGTCGGCGCGCTCCGCGTCTCCCGGGCTGGCGCCATCGTGCAGGACATCAATGCCGTCGAAGCGCTGAACTACATCGATGTCATCTGTCTCGACAAGACCGGCACAATCACCGCCAATCGCCTCACCCTCGACAACGTGACCTGGGCTCCCGGCGAGGCGGCCCTTCGCCCCTGGCTCGCGGCCTTTGTAGCCGCCAGCCAGGGCGAAAGCAAGACCTCCGGAGCGCTCGCCGGGGCGCTCACTGCTGAGAGCAACGGGGCCCGTCCCGATGGCGGCGTTCCCTTCAACTCTGAAAGGCGTTGGAGCGCGCAACGCCTGGTCCTCGGACGGGAGCGGCGCATCTTCATCCTCGGCGCCCCCGAAACGGTGCTTCCCCTCTGCGATGGTGGCGAGGAGCTGCGCGCCGCCTACGACGATGCCGCCGAGCGCGGCCTCCGTGGCGTTCTCTTCGCCGAGAGCGACCGCATGCCCGACTTCGGCGTGGCCCTCACCGGGCTAAAGCCACTCGCCCTCATCACCCTCGCCGACGTCCTTCGGCCGGAGGTCAGGGCAGCCTTCGCGACCATGGACAGGCTCGGCATCGAACCCAAGCTCATCAGCGGCGATAACCCGCACACCGTGGCCGCCCTCCTCAAGCAACTTGGCATCGAGATGAAGGGCGGCGCCGTCTCCGGCGCGCAGCTGGCGGGGCTCGATGAGCCGGCCTTCAGCGAAACCGTCCACGAGAACTCCGTTTTCGGCCGCATCGCTCCCGCGCAGAAGGCGGAGATAGTGCGCGCACTCAAGGCGCGGGGGCACTTCGTCGCCATGGTCGGCGACGGCGCCAACGACGTTCAGGCCCTGCGCGCCGCCGACGTCGCCGTTGCCATGGAGTCGGGTACCGGCACGGCACGCGCGGTCGCCGGCATCGTCCTCATGCGCGATTCCTTCGAAGCATTCATACGAGGCACGAAAGAGGCTACCGCCGTCCTTGGCAACTCCGCCCGGCTGAGCAAGCTCTTCATCGCCAAGAGCCTCTACGCCTACCTGCTGATCGTGGCCACCAACATGCTCGGCCTGAACTTCCCCTTCCTTCCGAGACACGGCTCCCTCACATCGCTGCTCACGCTCGGCATCCCGGCCGTGTTCATCTCAATCAGCGTTCCCCCACCCGACGCAGGCCGTGACTTCAACCGCAATGTGCTTCGCTTCGCCATCCCCGCCTCCCTGGCACTGGCAAGCGCGGCGATCATCGTTCACCTTCTCGTCGAGGGACTGATGGGCGAAGACGTCGAGCGCGCCCGGACGCTCGTCTCCCTGACAATCGGCATCACCGCGCTCTGCTTCATGGTCGAAGTGCTCGGCTTCGAAGGCGCCTCGTGGCGTAGCCTCACGAGGCCGGTGCTCACGACGGTGCTGGGCACCCTTCTCGTTGGCGGCTTCCTCCTGACCATCTACACCCCCTTCCTTCGCAGCTTTTTCGACTTCGTCGAGGTGCGCCCCGGCGACTGGGTGATCGTCGGCCTGGCCGTGCTGGGCGCACTCGCCGGCCAGTACGTGATAAGCCGCTACTGGCAGCAGATCATCGATGTCCTTATCGCCCGCCCAGGCGAAACGGAGTCTCTCCGGGGCCGCGCCGGCTAGCCTGCCCGGCCCGGGCGCGCGTGCGCGTTGCGTTCTCCACCTTCCCCGGCTCCCCGCTGCTCCAGCACCTCCAGGACCCAGTCGAGCCAGGCGATGTTCTCCTGTTCGAAGATGAGCCCGCGCTTGAGCGCCAGGTACGGGCCCACGCGCCGGGCCGTGCGGAAGTACTCCTCTTCTGCGCGCCCCTTCAGGAAACCCCGTTGCACGTCCAGGTAATGCTCGAGCTTGGCGCGCGCATGCTCACGGCGGGCCATGAAGCCCGGCAGGAGGCGCGAAGCCTCCACCAGGTCGGCCGCGAAACACCGCACCAGGGCCTCGTCCTTCACTGCCGACGGGCGCGAATCCCCGGCCACCCATTCGATCAGCGCGTCCCGTCCCCTCTCGTTCAGCGAAAAGAGCCGCTTGTTGGGGCGCGACTCCTGCACCACGACCTGCCCGGTTATGAGGCCCTGCTTCTCCAGGGCCGCCAGCTCCGCGTATATCTGCTGGGGCAGAGCGTGCCAGACGTTCGACACTGAGACGTCGAACCGCTTCGCCAGGTCGTACCCGCTTGCCTCACCGTCGAGGAGCGCCGCCAGCACCGCGTATTTCAATGCCATCGTGGGTGCCCCGATCGTACTCGCAACGCGCCCCCGGTGCAGCGATGGGGATAAGTGCTGCCGGTTGCCCTGATGCGCCCGGTGCGCCACGATGCCCGCACCTCAGGCCGGGAGGCGGCTGCTTGGCATCGAATGACTGGGATGTGATCGTTATCGGCTCCGGCCTCGGAGGTCTCACGGCCGGCGCCTACCTGTCTGCACTGGGTAGGCGAACCCTCGTCGTGGAGAAGCACTACCTGGCAGGCGGAAATGCCAGCGTCTTCCGCCGCATGCACAGGTTCGAATTCGACGTGGGAGTCCACTACCTGGCGGAATGCGGGCCGGGCGCCGCTATCCCTTGCATCCTTGGCGGCCTCGGGCTCGATGAGCGCATCGAGTTCCTGGAGCTCGACCCGGAAGGTTTCGACACCATCGTCGTGCCCGGAGCCACGGTGAAGGTCCCCTACGGCTGGCACAACTACCGCCGCAACCTCATCGAGGCCTTCCCGGATGACGAGTCGGCGCTCCACCAGTGCATCGACATCCTCGAAGCCGTTGTTCGCGAAGGTCAGGCGGTTCGCGCACTGCCAGACCCGAACGACTTCGCCCGTGTGGTCGAGGTCGCCCCCACCCTCGTGCGCTGGGCAATGCGCCCCGTAACCGAGCTCTTCGATCACTGCGAGCTTGGTCCCCGGCCCCGCGCCGTCCTGCTCGCCCAGGGGCCTGCCTACGCTACCCCTCCTTCGCGCACTGCCGTCGCCCTCGAAGCTGGCTTCCTCGATGGCTACCTGAAGGGCGCGCACTATCCCAGGGGCGGCGGCCAGGTCATTGCCGCCAACCTGGTCGAGGCGCTCCGCGCTACCGGCGGTGAAATCAGGCTCCGCACCGCGGTTGAGAAGATCCTGGTCGAAGATGGCGCCGTCAGGGGCGTGCGCCTCGCCGGCGGCGAAGAACTGCGCGCCCCGGTCGTCATCTCCAACGGCGATCTGAAGCGCACCATGCTCGACATGGTGGGCCGCGAGCACATCTCCGCCGCCACTGCGGAACGCATAGCCGGCTATCGCATGGCGCTGCCGTTTTTCGTCGTCTACCTCGGGCTCGACATCGACCTCCGTGAGCGCTGGCCCCGCACCAACTACTGGCTGAGCGAGTCGCTCGATATCGAGGGCATCTACCAGCAGACCTTTGCCGGCGAGGTCCCCGAAAAGCTCCTCCTGCTCGTAACCGCCGGTTCGGTGAAAGACCCCGATACGCACACTCTGGCGCCCAGGGGCTGCTCCGCGCTCCAGGCTATGACCCTCGTCCCGCCCGGCCACGCTCTCTGGCACGTTGGCGAAGGGCCGGTGGCCGGCGAACGCTACCACCGCAACCGCGACTACCGCTCCCTCAAGGATGATCTCACCGAACGGGTGATCGATGCCGTCTCCACCATCATCCCCGACATCAAGGAGCACATCGTCTGGAAAGAAGCGTCTACGCCGATCACCCACGAGCGCTACACCTCCTCCACGGGTGGAACCTCCTACGGCATCGAGATCTCGCCTGACCAGCTCGGGCCAGGCCGGCCCGGCGTGACGACCGAGATCGGCGGGCTCTATCTTGCTGGGGCAAGCACCGGTACCGCACACGGCATCTCGGGCGTCATCAAGGGCGGGATTGCCACCGCCTCGGCGGTCGCAGGCCGCGACCTCATGGCCGAAGTCCGCGCGGGGACCCGTTTCGTTGACCCTGGAACCCTGCCTGGCCATGGACCCGGGTGGGACCCGTGGGAGGCCAGCCGGGTCTCCGGCTGACGCCGGTGTCCGGATCGCCTCGCGGGCAGTGTGCATAGTCAAGAATTTGAGTATATGCTGGCCCGCGCAAGGGGGTGTTTGTGCCATGAGCAGTGATTGGGACGCCATCGTCATCGGTTCCGGGCTTGGAGGGCTGACCGCGGCTGCCTACCTCGCCGCGCTCGGCAGGAAGACCCTGGTGCTCGAACAGCACTACGTGGCCGGGGGCAACGCCCACGTCTTTCGCCGCATGAAGAAGTTCGAGTTCGACGTCGGCGTCCACTATGTGGGCGACTGCAACCCGGGCGGCACGCTCCCGGCCATCCTCAGAGGCCTCGGTGTGGACGGCCGCGTCGAATGGTTGCCGCTCGACCCCGATGGCTTTGACACCCTCTTCTTCCCCGGCATTGAGTTCAAGGTGCCCGCAAGCTGGGATCTCTACCGTCAGCGCCTGGTGGAGACGTTCCCGGATGACGAGACGGGCATCCACCGTTTCCTCGATATCCTCCGCGCTGTCGTCCGCGAATCGGGCGCGGTGCGGCTGCCGGTCGAGCCCGCCGACCTGCCCCGGCTGGTCGAGGAAGCGCCCAGCTTCCTGAAGTGGGCCCTGCGCCCGCTTTCTGACCTGTTCGATGAGTGCGGCCTCGGAACAAAGGTGCGGGCTGTGCTCGCCGCCGAGTGCGGCGACTATGCGATGCCCCCTTCCAAGACCCCCGTTGTGCTCCATGGAGCCGTCATTGGTGGCTACATGAAGGGCGCCTACTATCCGAAAGGCGGCGGGCAGGTCATCCCCGCCGCCCTCGTCGCCGCCCTGCGCGCCAACGGTGGCGACCTTCGCACCCGCACCCGCGTCGAGCGAATCACGGTTGAAAACGGGAAGGTCACCGGTGTCCTGCTTGAGGGTGGTGAGGAGCTGCGCGCCCCGCTCGTGGTCTCAAACGCCGACCTCAAGCGCACCATGCTCGACATGGTCGGGCCGGAGCACCTTTCGCCCGCCACCTGCGAGAAGATCGACGACTACCGCATGGCCCTGCCCATCTTCGTTGTCTACCTGGGGCTCGACATGGACCTTCGCGAGCGCATGCCCAACACGAACTACTGGTACTACTCCTCATTCGACCTTGAGAAGCTCTACGCGGAAGCATCCAGCGGGCAGCTTCCCGAGGATACCTTCCTCTTCATCTCGGTGGGCTCGGTGAAGGACCCCGGGACCGAGGCAATCGCGCCCAGGGGCTGCACCAGCCTGGAGATCATGTCTCTCGTCCCCGCGGACTATCGTCTCTGGTCCGTGGACGAGGGCCCGGCGCACGGTGAGCGCTACCACCGCAACCGCGACTACCGGGACCTCAAGGGCGGCCTCACAGAGCGGCTCATCGACGAGGCTGAGAAGATCATCCCCGGCCTGCGGGAGCATATCGTCTGGAAGGAGGCGGCGACCCCCGTCACGCACGAGCGCTACACCCTCTCCACCGGTGGCACCTCCTACGGAATCGAGCTCGCCACCGACCAGTTCGGCCCCAACCGCCCGTCGCCAAAGACGGAGATAGAGGGCCTCTACCTCGCTGGCGCCAGCACAGTCTTCGGCCACGGCATTTCCGGCGTCATGCGTGGCGGCATCCTCACAGCCAGCGCTATCGTTGGCCGCGATCTGCTGGCAGAGGCCGCATCCGGTACGATCTTTGGCGACCCGGCGAAGCTGGGCCCTCCCCCGGCTGACCCGTGGGAGGCGAGCCGCTAGCTGCCGGGCAGAAAACCAGCCCGCAGGAGTCACTCTTGTCCCTCTACGAGTTCCTCGTCATTGCCCATATCGCGGGAGCATTCCTCATGGTCGCAGCGGCGGGAATCAGCACCGCCGCCGCTGTCATGTCCGGCCGTGCCCAGACCCCCGGCGAGCTGATTGCGTGGCTCAGTTTGCAGCGCGCCAGCGAGCTTTTCGTCAATACGCCCGGCGCCATCATCGCCATCGTCTTCGGCAGCTGGCTCGTCTCAGAGGCTGGCTACGAGTTCAGCGAGGCCTGGATCTCCGCCGCCTACACCCTCTGGCTCGTCGCCATGGCCGTCGACCACGGCTGGTTCCTGCCCTTCGTGAGAAGGCACCGCGCCCGTGTCCTGGAGCTCCAGGCCGCCGGCTCAAACGACATCCGGGAGATACAGGCGAGCCTTGGCTCGCCCCTGGCAATGGCCATTGGCCTGGCGCTCAACCTCTCCTTCGTCGTGTTCCTCGTGCTCATGGTGCTCCGCCCCGGCGCGTGAACGGGCCTTCCGCACCGGGAATACGGCCGTTGGACCGTGGCGTCCCCGGCTCCACCCGGTAAGCTGGCCGTATCTCCCGTGCGGAGGGAAGCCATGCCCCATCTCTACCGTGCCGCCACCGGCCAGTCGATCTGCGCCATTTCTGACGTACAACTCCAGCAGGTCATCCATGCCCTTGCCGGGGAATCGGCCGAAGACGCTGAGTACTACATCGACGAAGACACGCTCACTTACATGGCCGAGGAGGGGGTAGACCAGTCCCTGGTTCAGCTCCTGCAGGCGGCCATTGCCGAGGATGGCGGCCTCAACGTGTCCTGGGGTCCGTAGGCCTCGCGCAACCCGGCCCGCCCCTTCTTCTCCACCGCCTGGCACTCGTGCCGTTCCCCATCGGCGACGTAGTTGGAGGCAGCCCTATTCGTGAAGAGGTTGCCTGTGAAGCGTTCGCTCCTCCCCGCGGCGGTCACCGCTGCTGGACTGCTGGCATTCGGGGCGTTTGCGGCTCTTGCCGCAAGCTCCGGTACTACCATCCATGCCGGTGACTCGTTCCGGCTGACCTGTGACGGCACGAAGCTCTCGATTACTCGCGTCAATTCGAAGGAGGTGCTCGCCGCCTGCAAGGGGTCGGCTGCGACCCCCACGCGAACGCCAACAAGCTCCCCTACCAAAGCGCCGACAAGCACCCCCACGCGAACCCCCACCAGCGCACCTTCCCCAACTCCAACTACTGCCCCCGGGGGCGGTGGTAGCCAGGCAACGATCGGCAATTGCCCGGTCTTCCCGTCTGACAACGCCTGGAACATGAGGGTGGACACGCTGCCCGTGGATTCGCGGTCGCCGGCCTACATCTCCTCGATCAACGGCAGCGGCGGGAACGGGTTCCTCCACGCGGACTTCGGCGCCGACCCCACCTATGGCATTCCCTACGTCGTCGTTCCCGGGTCCCAGCCCATGGTTCCCATCGTCTTCAACGAGTACGGGGATGAGAGCGACCCCGGGCCCTACCCGGTCCCGTTGAACGCGCCCGTTGAGGCCGGGAACGACAGGCACGTGCTGGTGGTCCAGCAGGATGCCTGCAAGCTCTATGAGCTCTACCACGCCGCCCGTTCGGGTTCCGGGTGGTCGGCCGGCTCGGGCGCTGTGTTCGACCTCCGCTCCAACGCGCTCCGTCCTGATGGCTGGACCAGCGCCGATGCTGCCGGCCTGCCCATCCTTCCCGGGCTGGTGCGCTATGACGAGGTGGCCGCGGGTCGCATCAACCATGCCCTCCGCTTCACCGTGTCGCGTACCCAGCGCGGCTACATCTACCCTGCGACGCACTTCGCGTCGTCATCCACCGACCCGAATCTCCCTCCCATGGGTCTCAGGCTCAGGCTGAAGCCCGATTTTGATATCTCGGGCTACCACGGCCAGGCGCGGGTCATCCTCGAGGCGCTCAAGACCTACGGGATGATCGTCGCGGACAACGGGAGTTCGTGGTTCATCAGCGGCGCCACCGATAGCCGCTGGAACGACGACGACCTGAATCAGTTGAAGACGGTCCCCGGGTCGGCCTTCGAGGCGGTGACCACCGGGTCCATACACCGGTAGCCCGTCACGGAACTGCGTGGGCGCCGGGGTCTCGTGATCCTGGCGCCCACGGTGTATCGTCGCAGGGCGGCGCGCGAGCTATGCCCAACCAGCTTCCGGCGAGTATCCAGTTGACGACTGCTGCCGCTGCGGGCATTGAGCCCGAAGCCCCGGTCATCATGGGCCACGGTCTTCAGGTCCGCCTGTGGGACGGGGACCTGCTGCTCCAGATGTCGGCCTGGGGCGAACGCGGCTTCCCCTTCAGCGCATTCGACATGGGGTTTCTCAAGGAGCCCGCGAGGATGGCCGAGTTCACCGGCTGGCTCGGCCGCGACAACCGGCACCTCCACCTCGCCGCCATCGAAGCAGACCGGGCAGTCGGGCGCGTGTCGGTCAACTTCCGCGACCCGGCAGGTATCTACATCTGGGGCGTTCATGTGCCTCCCGAATACGAAGGCCGCGGTGTCTGCACGCGCATGCTCCAGGCGCTTCTCGGCTGGCTCGATACGCGTGACTGCGGCGAGCTGGTGCTCTCCGTGAACTCCTTCGCTCACGGTGCGCGGCGCATCTACGAGCGGCTCGGCTTCGCCCCCGTCGAAACGCGCTGGCAGTTCGATCCAGCTCTTGACGCCGATCTCCGCAGGCTTCCGCCCGGCCAGCACGGCCCCGTGGAAGGGCACGTGCGCTTTTCCCTGGGCCGCTGGGAAGTCCGCACCTTCCTCATGCGGAGGCCGGCGCCGGGCCGAAAGTAGCGCCCTCAGGCGAGCCCCAGGCGACGGTCATTCTCGCGCCACGCCTGGTCAACCAGGGCCATCAGGCCCCCGGACACGAGCGAGTGCCCGCCGAGCAAGACGGGCTTCGGCGCCCCTGCCGCTCCTTCCGTGAAGCGCCGCAGGAAGGGGTCGGAAATCCCCTCAAAGTTGAGAAGGTCACTCTGAAAGCGGTCCTCGCGCGACGGGGACACCCCCATGTGCGCCTCGATGACGCGCGTATCGAGCACCAGCGCATCGCCAAGCTCGCCCATCTGCGCGAAGAAGCGCTCCACCCCCACTGCTTCAAGCAGGAAGCCCGCTGTCGAACGGGCCCGGTGACCGGCCGGGGCGGTGGCAAGCCCCCGTTCTTCGCTCAGCATGCGCACCCGGCATGCAGTGTCCCGTTCCAGGTGCTGCCACGCCTGGCTGCCCACGCGGCCTGCCACCACCACCTGTGCCTGGGGGTCGCAGAAGAGCGGCATGAGCGCCCGGTAGCGGCTCGTGTCGATATCCGGTTCGCGGACCGCCTCCGCAAGCCCGGCTGGCAGGCCTTCCAGGAGCCCCAGCACGGCCAGGTCCGAAGGTGTGTCTAGGTCGAATTGCGTGGCCGTGGTCCGCGGCAGGACTGTGGGCTCAAGCCCTGCCTCGTCGCGCAGCCTGCGCGGCAAGACGTTGTCGCGTTCGAATGGACGAAGCCGGTCAAGGGCCGCCCCGGGCGTCCACGCCGTGACGTCGGCGGAGAAGAAGTTGTTGGTGACAACCCGCCCCTCGCCTGCTGCGAGTTCGCGCACAACCAGGGCGAACTCGCCGATGCTCAGCAGAGGGACCGCGCCCGACCCCATCACCGCCGGCTTCTGGACCCCGTGGCGGGTGACAATGCCGCGCAGGCGGGCCGCGTAGTCGAACGCCTCGCCCGGCCGGTCAGCGTCTACGATGGCGCCTTCGGGAAGGGGCTCGAAGTCTGCTGGTGTGCCCGTGGCGAGGATCACAGCCTCAAAGCCCGCCGCCAGCGCCGAGGTGGCAGTGACCCGGGCCGCGGCCACGCGAACCCGCGCCATCATTGACTCGGCCTCCCCGTTGCCCGTTCCGCCGTGGAAGATGATCAGCACCGGGCCCTGGAATGCCATTGCGCTAGGGTAGGGCGCGGGCCGCCGCGGCGCGAGGGAGTCTTCCTGCATGGTTGACGAAGCCGCACAAACGTTCTAATGTCATAAGCGCCCGAAGGGGTGAAGAAAGCGCCAATACTGTGCAGACGCGACGATAACGCGTTGAGTGGCTACCATGAGTGTTCTACGTTGCCCCCGGTACGGTCCCGCTCCGGGAGGCCGCGTCCGCCCCCGCCGTCGAAGCGGGGGCAGGCAACCCCGAATACTTGAGGTCTCCCCATGAAGGTCGTCTTTTTCGAAGACGTTCAAGGCACTGCGCAGGTTGGCGACGTGAAGGAAGTGAAGAACGGCTTCGCCCGCAACTTCCTCCTCCCACGCGGTATTGCCGGGCCCACCAGCAAGGACAACCTGCAGCGCGCCCAGGCTCTCGCCCAGAAGGAAGCCCGCCGCCAGGAAAAGCTCGATGGCGAAGCGCGCAAGGTGGCCGAACGGCTTGCCGGCTATACAGTCACCCTCGAAGCGCGCGTGGGCGAAAGCGGCCGCCTCTTCGGCTCCATCACCAACCGCGATATCGCCGAGAAGCTCAATGCCGCCACACAGCTGGCGATCGACCCGCACATCGTGCTGCTCCCCGAGCCCATCCGCGAGCTCGGCGCCCGCGAAGTCACCATCAAGTTCACGCGCAACGTCACTGTCGACGTTACCGTCGACGTGCAGCCTGACGAGGAATCGAAGCCCGTGGTCGCGAAGCTCCTGGCCGAACGTGAAGCAGCGGAAGCTGCCGAAGCGAAGCGCGCTGCCGAGGCCGCCTACGCTGCCGAGGCCGCTGCCAGGGCCGCCCATGGCAGCCACGAGACTGAGGACGCCGAGTAGCGCCGGGAGGAGGTGACAGGTAGCCGGCCCCTGCGCTGCTAATTCGGCGCACTGTTCTCTGCAGCCGGCTTCCTCCTTCGCCCATGACGCTGCCAGTTCTCGAACGGCTGCCCCCGCACGATATCGAGGCCGAAGAGGCCGTCGTCGCCGCTCTCCTCGTCGACAGCGAGGCGATCTACCACATCGCTCCCATCCTCAAGCCCGAGGACTTCTTCCGCGAGAAGAACGGCTGGGTCTACGAAGCCTGCCTCGATCTCTGGAACCGCGACGAAGCGATCAACCAGATCACCGTCGCCCACGAGCTGGCGCGCAAGGACCGCCTCGAACCGGTCGGCGGCCAGACCTACCTGGCCGAGACCATCCGCCGCCTGCCCACCAGCGTCGGAGTCGAGTTCTACGCCCAGATAGTTCGCCGCGACAGCACCTACCGCGGCCTCATCCACGCCGCCACAGCCATCCTCCAGATGGCCTACGAGGCGCCCGCAGAGATAGAGACCGTCTTCAGCCGCTCCGAGGACCTGCTCGCCCGGCTCCGCGGCGGCGAGAACTTCCGTGACTTCGTCCACATTCGCCAGCTTCTCCAGGCCTACCTGGAAGAAGATATCGAGGCCGTCGAGCGCCGCGAGCTGGCCGCCATCCGCACTGGCTACAGCGACCTCGACGTTCTCCTTGGTGGCCTGAAGCGGTCCGACCTGGTCATCGTCGGCGCCCGTCCCAGCGTTGGGAAGTCCAGCTTCGCCCTCGGCATCGCCCGGAACGCGGCCGTCGCCCAGCAGGCGAACGTCGCCTTCTTCTCCCTCGAAATGTCGGGCGAGCAGCTGGCGATCCGCCTCCTTTCAGCCGAATCGGGAGTGGACCAGAACCGCCTCCGCCTCGGCCAGCACAGCGAGCTCGAAGAGCGCCGCATCATCCGCGCCTCCGGTGAGCTGGCCGAGGCGAACATCTGGTTCGATGATTCCCCCGTGCTCACCGTCGCCGAGTTGCGCGCCCGCGCCCGCCGGCTGGCCGGAGAGCGCGGCCTCGACCTGGTCGTCATCGACTACCTCCAGCTCATGCAGGGCGAGACAACCGGCTCCCGTGAGAACCGCGTGCAGGAGATCAGCTACATCTCGCGCACCCTCAAGGGGCTCGCCCGCGAATTGAACGTGCCCATCATCGCCCTCGCCCAGCTCTCCCGCGCCATCGAGAGCCGCCATCCCCGCATCCCCATGCTCTCCGACCTGCGCGACTCCGGCTCCATTGAGCAGGACGCCGACGTCGTCATGTTCCTCAGCCGCGAAGAGATGTACACCACCCCCGAACAGTGGGCCCAGCAGCACCCCGACCTTCCCATGAGCGCCTATCCGAAGGGCGTGGCCCAGGTGATTGTCGCCAAGCACCGCAACGGCCCCACAGGCTCGGTCGAGCTGCGCTTCCGCGAAAAGCTCGCCAAATTCGAAGACTGGGTGCTGCGGACGGACGAGTCCCATGAGCCACAGTGAACCGTTTGGGGGCTTCCCGGGGGTCGCACGCGCAACAGCCATCCCCAACCTGTTCTTCGCTGCCGTTCTGCCCGGCATGCGCACCGCCGGCGAACTGCTCGCCTTTCTCTGGGTATCACGGCTTGTCCAGGAGCAGCGCGGGGCCGTCCGTTTCGTCACCGCCTCCCAGGTGTGGGCGGCCGAGGGCGGGGCGGAGTCGTTCAACCAGCTCGGTGGCGGCCACCAGGGACTTGCGGCCGGCCTTGCAGGCTGTCTCGAGCTGGGCGCCCTCCTCGGCCTGCGGCTGACGGGCCCCGGCAGCGATGAAACCATCTACTTCGTCAACAACCCGGGCTCTCGGCGCGCCGTTGCCCGGGCCCGCGCCGGGGAGCTCACCCTCAAGCCCGAGACGGTTGCTCACGAGCTCGTCATCCATACCAGGCCCGGCATCTTCCGCCTCTACGAAGAGAACATTGGCACCATCACCCCGCTCGTCGGCGAACGGCTTCTCGAAGCCGTCGAGAAATACCCCGCTGAATGGTTCGAGGAAGCGTTTCGCCATGCCGCCGAGCTCAACGTGCGCAACTGGCGCTACGTCGAGCGCATCCTGATACGCTGGGCCGAGGAGGGCCGCGGAAATGAGGGAGCTGAAGGAGATACTCTCGAAGACCGCAAGAGAAGGTATCTTGGCGGAAGCCTCAATCCCATCAGCCGCCGCGCCTGAGGAGCGCGCCGATCCCCCCTGCGCCCAGTGCGGAGGCGCCGGCTTCGTCCGCCGCGAACGGCCCGTTGATGATCCCCTTTTTGGCAAGGCAGAACCATGTGCCTGCGTCCTCGACGAGGCCGAGGACGCTCGCCGTGCCCGCCTCGAACGGATCAGCAACCTCGGGTCGCTGACCAGATTCACCTTTGAGAACCTGGTCCCCGGCGGCCGCGATGGCGAGAGCGAGTGGTTTCGCGCTGCCTGCGAAGCTGCCCGCACCTTCGCACAGGAACCTGCTGGCTGGCTCGTCTTCTCCGGGCCCAGCGGCAGCGGCAAGACACACCTTGCCGCTGCGATCGCCAACGCCCGGGTCGCCCTGGGCGCGCCCGCGCTCTTCATGGTCGTTCCCGACCTGCTCGACCATCTCCGCGCCAGTTACGAGGCCTCCGAAGAGGATCTGAGCTTCGCGCAGCTCTTTGAGCAGGTCCGCAATGCCCCGCTGCTGCTCCTCGATGACATCGATGCAGCCTCCGGCACGCCCTGGGCGCGCGAAAAGCTCTTCCAGGTGGTGAACCACCGCTACAACGCCGAGCTGCCCACCGTTTTCACCGCCTCGTTGCGCCCGCGCGTGTTAGATGAACGCCTGGCCACCCGCCTCTGTGACGAACGGCTCTCCCGGGTCTTCGTCCTCGAGGGCGCCGGCCCGGCCACCTACCACCAGGTAGGGGGAATGACCCGCGACCGCCTCGCTGCCATGCAGTTCCACAACTTCGACCTGCGCGGCGCCGGTCTCCACGCCGAGGAGCGCGACTCACTCGACGCCGCCTTCCGCTCCGCCCTGGCCTACGCCGACGACCCGCAGGGGTGGCTCGTGATGCTCGGCCCCAACGGGTGCGGCAAGACGCATCTCGCGGCCGCAATTGCCAACCGCGCCCTTGGCCGGGGCCACAGCGTCTTCTTTGCCGTCGTTCCCGACCTTATCGACCACCTGCGCGCTTCTTTCGCTCCCGGCAAGGAGGTCGGCTATGACGAGCTGTTCGACCAGGTTCGCAATGCCGGTCTGCTCGTGCTGGACGACCTCGGGGCCCAGGCAGGGTCACCCTGGGCGCAGGAGAAGCTCTACCAGGTCGTGAACTACCGCACCGTTGCCGGGCTTCCCACCGTCGTTACCAGCGACCAGTCGATGGCCGAGCTGGGGGCCGTCCACCAGCGCATCGTCGCCAGAATCGCTGACCCCCATGCCGGCGCGCTCGTGAACATCATCGCCCCCCATTACCGCCTTGGGCGCTCCCTGGCGCCGAGGCATCCGGCCCCCGCACCCCGCCGGGGGCGTTGAACCCGGCACGTCAGCGGCTATGCGCCAACTGCCGTTCACCTGCGCGTTCCGCGGGCGGGAGGCGGGTACTGTCGACGATCTCCGCTATCAGCCTGGCAGCCGCAATGGCATCCAGGTGGTCCGAGTTGATGCTCAGGTCGTAGCTGCACGGGTCAAGCCATCCGCTCTGATAGAACTCGTGGAAGTACTGCACCCGTTCCCGGTCCGACTCCAACGCCAGGGTCCGTGCTTTCTCAACGGTGATTCCCTGCTCGGCTGCCAGCCGCTCGGCCCGCCGCGAAAGCGAACCCGTCACCAGCACCCGGAGGGCATCGTCTTGGCCGGCCAGCAGGAGCTGAGCGCCGTGCCCAATGATGACAGCATTCCCTTCATGAGCGATATCCAGGATGACCTCCTCGATGAACCGCCTGTAGTCCGCCGAGGTGTAGTGCGGTGCGGCCTGCGACACGAGCGGCGGGGTCCAGGCTTCGCCAAATTCCGGCGGCCGGTATGCCATGCTCTCCAGCGCACGCTCTATGAATGACTTCCGGCGGGTGTTCGCTGCGAGGACCTCGGGCGTGACCCCCGCCGACCGGGCGGCTTCGCCAAGTACCTCCCGCCCAATTGGCCGCCAGCCCAGAATAGACGCGACACGTGAGGCGATCTCGTCCCCGCCTGTGCCTGCCTGCCGCGCTACCGTCACGACTCGCACACCTGATAGCCGCTTTTCGGCTCCTGGCCCTCGTCTGCCGAGCTCCAGTGCGATCGCCTCGATGGGCCTCACGGGGGCGCGAACGAGTGGCAACACAAGGGTTCCCTCAAAGGCCTCACCGGGGCCCGGGTGCAACTCGGCGCGGCCGGAAACCGGCGCTTCGTTCGCGAACAGATCCTCCAGCGCCCGGGCGGTCTGCGGACCATCGGCGAGGGCCACGCCGGCAGCAAGCACGATAACGCCGCCAGGGACCCGGTCCAGGGATACCCCGGTATCGGGATGGGGTGCGGGTGGCTCCCCAACAGGCAGGTGCACCCGCGTGATGGCCGGGCCGGCAAACTGGACGAAGGCCTCCCCTTCGACGGGCACGCCTCTTATCAGCGCCCACGATCGCAGGCGCGTCATCGCCTCGCTTAGCGCGGCCGCATTGGACTGGCTTACCACACTTACCGTCTGGATTGGCTCACGCCGGTTGAGGCTCAGTTCGATCTTCATTCACGGGCTCCTTTCCGGGCGCTGATGCGCACCACGCGCCAGGCACGGCCAGCGCAGGTTGCCGGAGAGGCAAGGGGCAAGGGCAGAGTCCCCAGGATGGCGCGGCCGCCGGCGCGAACCCGCTTCCAGGCAGGAAGTGCGACCTGTGGCTGACAAGGGCGCGCCGCGCCACCTTCCGCATGAGCATGGCGGAAGCTACCTCCGGCTGTCTGCGGGGTTAGCTGACGGGTTCGGCGCTCGGAGTCGCCTACACGCTGACGGTGATTCACCCCAGGGACTGGGTCCCCCGCTCCCGTGGGTCACGGGATTCGACTCCTTAATGATACTCCCCCGGCGCAACCCCCGGTCCCGACCGCCTCTCAGCCCCCTTCCAATGGGAGGCCTTCGATGAACCCGCGAATGGCGCTGGCGCGCTCATCCGGGGCCACGAGCGTGACCATGTCGCCCAGGCTGAGCGCTGTTCGCCCGGTGGGAATGAAGCTCGCCGCACCGCGCCTGACGAGCACAATTAGCGCCCCGTTCAGCGCGGCCATGTCCCGTATCCGTCCCTGCGCTTCCGGGTTTTGGACAACCGCGCGAAAGACCGAGAGATCCCCCTCGACCGCCGCCATGATATCGATGAGCGGCGATGGGCCGGCGAGTGCCGCCAACTCCGAAGCGACCGCCGCCTGCGGGCTGACCACCGTCACCCCCGCGCGTTCGAATGCCGGGATGTTCGCGGGTTCGTCGACACGCGCAAGGATGCGCTGGCAACCGAACTGCGCCTGGGCAAGTTCAGCCGCCATCAGCGACCGGTCGTCATTGCCCGTCACGAGGATCAGGGCGCGAGCTTCGTGCACATCCGCCTTTGCCAGGGCGCGCGGGTCGGCGATATCACCCAGCAGCACCTCGTACCCTGCCTCGCGGCCGGCCACCGCAAGGCTACCATCGCTTTCCACGACCAGGACGTCCTCGCCCGCTTCCCGGAGCCGCTCGGCGACACGCCTGCCAACCTCTCCGTAACCGGCGACGACCGTCCTCATGGGGAAAACACGCAGCGCCCGTGAAAGCCGGCCCGCATAGGCCGATTGTAGCCCGATGGTAACAAGGATGACGACGAACACGAGCGCCACGAACTGCTCCGAATCCCCGCCCAGGTGGGCTCCGGCCTCAATCGCTACAACGCCCGCCATCGATGCAGCCACTACGCCCCGCGGTGCAACGGCAGCAAGGAAAACTGCATCGCGCAACGGCACACCCGTACGGAAGCTGGCCAGCCAGACAAGCAGCGGCCTGCCGATGGCGATCAAGATGAGCACCACGGCGAAGCCTTCGGGCCAGAGGTCACGCACGCTCTGGATATCGATAGACGCCGCGAGCAGCACGTACACGGTCGCTACCAGAAGGGATGCAATTGATTCCTGGAACTGCTCCATCTCCTCGCGATGAGGAAGATGCAACTGGCCCAGCCCGATCCCCATTACCACCATTGCCGTCAGGCCAGATTCGCGAGCGATTGATTCGGCCGATGCAAAGGCGCCTATCGCGCCCGCCAGCACCAGCAGCGAGACCTCCCGGCTTGTGAGCCGCTGCACCCCTCGGGCTACGCCGTATACGAGGCCCGCGCCCGCCACGCCGATGATCACACCGGCACCCAGTCGCGATGCCACCCACCCCGCTGGTTCTGCAGGGTCGAACGTTTCGGCTACCGCAACCTCGAGCAAGAAGAGCGTGAGCAACGCCCCCAACGGGTCAATGATCACGCCTTCGCCCATGAGCGTAGTGCGGATGCGGTCATTCACCCTCACCGCTTGCAAGAGCGGGATGATCACGCTTGGGCCGGTCACGCAAACGAGCGACCCGAAAAGAGCCGCCAGCCGCCAGGGAAAGCCAAGTAAGAAGTGCGCAGCCAGGGCGCCAACAACCGGCGTAACCACAAGGCCGCCAATCACCAGGTTGCGCAAGAGCGGCGCCGCGCGCCGAAGTGAGCTTGCCCGCAGCAGCGAGCCGCCCTCAAAGACTATCAGCGCGACGGCAACCATTACGCTGACCCGGCCTAGCTCGCCCAGCTTCGCCGGCTCAACCAGTCCCAGGCCATCCGTGCCCGCGATGAGCCCCACCGCCAGCAAGAACACCGGCAGCGGAAGCGGAAGCCTGCGCGTGATGATTCGCCCAGCGGCCGCCGCCGCTGCCACAACCGCGGCCGCCTGCAGCCCGTCTTCTACGCCCATCGGCTGGCAGGATAGCAGCGATGGATCAGAAAGACTCCCCTGCCGCGCTCCTCATCCGCCAGTGCACATAGTCGCGCAGTGCCATTTCGGTGGAATCGAAGGCCAGCTGCTCCCAGGGGATCTCACCGGGCCGGAACCAGGCTATCTCCGATGTCTCATCGCCCGCCTCGGCCTCGCCCACGGCGATTGCGCGGTAGACGATCACCACCACCCCGGGACCGGTGCGCGTGTATACGCCCAGCAGCGAAAGGTCACGCACCTCAAGGTGAGCTTCCTCCAGCGTCTCGCGGATGGCCGCCTCTTCTGCGGTCTCGCCGGCATCCATGTAGCCACCGGGGAACACCCAGGTTCCACGGCGCGGCTCGATCGCCCGGCGAGCGAGAAGGATCCGCCCATCGGCGCGCATGGGAATGGTTGCTGCCACCGGGCGCGGATTCACGTAGTGAATGAACCCACAATCCATGCAGACCAGGCGGCGCTTTGTATCGCCGCCGGGTATCGCCGATGCCAGCCGTTGGCCGCACAGCATGCAGTACCGGCCGAAGCTGTGGGGGTGGCTGCTCACATTCCGGCCCGGCTCTTTCCGAGAGACTCGGGGCCTTCAATCCACTCCTCACCGTCTTCCCACACTTCCTTCTTCCACACGGGCACCCGCTTCTTTATCTCATTCACCAGCCAGTGGCCGCCTTCAAACGAAGCCGCCCGATGCCCGCTGCTGATCGCGATAAGAAGGCTCGTTTCGCCGATTTCGAGCCGCCCTGTCCGGTGCAGCACCGCGCAGCCGATCAGCTCGAAGCGCTCCCTGGCTTCCTCCGCGATCTCGCGCATCACTCTCTCTGCCATCGCGTCGTACGCCTCATAGACCAGGTGGTCCACTGCCCGGCCCTGGTTGTTATTGCGCACCACGCCGAGAAAGACACTGATTGCCCCCGCTTCCGGCGAACCTACGCTCGCAATCGCTTCAGCGGGGTCCAGCGGGTCGCTCGTGACCCGGATGAGCATCCCTAACCTCCAGAAACCGGGGGAATGAGTGCGAGGGTCGCGCCCGGCGGCACCGGGTCGCCAGGGCGCACGTACTCCTCGTTCAGCGCATAAAGCAGCGCCGGCTTGAAGCTCAGCAATGCCGGGTGAGCCTCCATTACCCGCTCACAAACCGAGCGGACGGTGTCTCCCGGCTCGTACCCAATCTCCATCCGCCGCGTCCCCGCACGGTCGGCGAGCGATGCGAAGAGCAGCACGGTGACGTTCACAGTGCCATTGTAGGCGATGCATCCTTCCCGCGATGACGCTACCCTTGGCCCATCGTGGCCGGTTCGCTGGCGTCCTCTCTGCTCAATCTTATCTACCCGGAGAGGTGCGTCGCCTGTGGTAGGTTCGGCCCCCCTCTCTGTAACTGCTGCGAAGCCACCATGACCCCCTGCGACGGCGGCGACCGCTGTCGTAACTGCGCCGGGAAGTGGGAAGGCAGCGGCAACTGCCCACGCTGCTATGCCTGGGATGCGCTCGATGGCGCAATCGCCGCGTTCGACATGGAAGGCGCAGCCCGCCGCGTTGTCCATGGTCTCAAGTACCGCTACATCGAGGCCCTGGCAGCGACAATGGCCCACGCCGTGGCCAGGCTCCCCACCGCGGGCTCCTTCGATATCGCCTACCCGGTGCCGCTCCACCGCTCCCGCGAACGCGGGCGCGGCTTCAACCAGGCGGCCCTCATCCTTTCGGGCCTGGGCTGGAACCCCGGCCCGGGAAGCCTGGAACGCATCCGCAGGACGGGAACCCAGGTTGGCTTGCGTCCGGCCGAACGCCGCGCGAACGTAAGCGGCGCCTTTCGCTACGCGGGCCCACCGCTCGATGGCCTCCGTGCCGTCCTCGTTGACGATGTGGTGACCACCGGCGCAACGGCCAACGAATGCGCGCGCGTCCTCAAGGACTATGGGGCGCGAAGCGTTCGAATCGCCGTCTTTGCCCGGGCGAACTACGACCACTCCCCCGGTGCAGCCATCCCCGACTGGTGAGGTACGGTTAACCGCCCTTTTCTCACGGCGGGGGCCGGTGGGCCCTACAATTGAGGGCGCCCGGCCTCTGAGCCGCCGGAGTCCTGCTGCCGGAGCCGCAATGACCGCCGGAGCTCGCACGCTATCCCCGCGGGGAACCTCCGCCGTCGAGGCCCTTTCGCGCGTTCGTGAACAGGTGCATCAGGTCATTGTCGGCCAGGATGCCCTCATCGACCGCCTGCTTATCGGCCTGCTTTGTAACGGCCATATCCTTGTCGAAGGGGTGCCCGGGCTTGCCAAGTCGCTGGCCGTCTCCACGCTTGCGCGAACGCTCCACCTTGGCTTTGTGCGCATCCAGTTCACCCCCGACCTGTTGCCTGCCGATGTTGTGGGGACCGAGGTCTTCAGCCCCGCCGATGGGCGCTTCCAGGTACGCAGGGGACCCATCTTCTCCAACATCGTCCTCGCCGATGAGATAAACCGCGCCCCGGCCAAGGTCCAGTCCGCCCTCCTCGAAGCCATGGAAGAACGTCACGTGAGCATCGGCGGCCAGACCTTCCCTCTCGATGAGCCGTTCCTGGTCATGGCCACCCAGAACCCCATTGAGCAGGAGGGCACCTACCCGCTGCCCGAGGCGCAGCTCGACCGCTTCCTGCTCAAGGCGCGCGTCGGCTATCCATCGCGCCAGGAAGAGCGCCGCATCATGGAGATGGGTCTCGATGGGCGCCTTCCCGCCCCCGCTGCCGTCGCCTCGCGCGATGACATCATCGCTGCGCGTGAAGCGCTGCGTGAGGTGGCAATGGACGACTCACTCAAGGAATACATCGTCCAGGTTGTCCATGCCACAAGGCAGCCAGCCTCTTACCAGCTGCCCGCCCTCGAACCGCTAATCGCCTACGGGGCCTCGCCGCGGGCAAGCATCGCCCTTGCCGCTGCGGCGCGTGCCCGCGCACTCCTCATGGGCCGGGGCTACGTAACCCCCGACGACATCAAGGCGCTCGCCCACGACGTCCTCCGCCATCGTATCGTCACGACCTACGAAGCCGAGGCCGAAGAGCTGACCAGCGACGACCTCATCGACCGCGTGCTCGAAAGCGTCGCCATCCCGTAGTACGGGCAAGGGGGGCATACTCGTGAAGCTCTGGAGCAGGACGTCCCCGGCCACCGGGACCGAATCGCCTGGCGATGGTCACGCTCCCGGCATCCCGCCCGAACTGCTCCAGCGCGTGAAGCTCATCGAGATCAAGGCCCGCCGCCTCGTGGACGACCTCTTCCTCGGCGAGTACCACGCCATCTTCCGAGGGCGCGGCATCGAATTCGATGAGCTCCGCCCCTATGTGCCTGGTGACGATGTCCGCTCCATCGACTGGAAAGCGTTCGCGCGCACCGGGGAGCCGTTCATTCGCCGCTACCGGGAGGACCGCGACCTGACGGTCATCTTCGCCGTCGACGTGAGCGCCTCGCAACGGGCCGGCGCCCTGCCCAGGACCAAGGGCGACCTCGCCGCTGAAATCTGCGCGGTGCTTGCCCTCGCGGCCATCCGGAACAAGGACAGGGTCGGCCTGCTGCTCTTCGCCGCCGAACCCGAGCTGTACATACGCCCTGCAAATGGCGCGGGTAATGTCTTTCGCGTGGTCCGGGAGATGCTCTGGCCACAGCCCCGAACCTCAGGAACCAGTATCGGCGCCGCGTTGCAGTACCTGGCAGACGTGCAGAAGCGCAGGGCGACGGTGTTCCTGGTTTCTGACTTCCTCTCGACAGGCTATTCGGCGTCCATCCGTTCGGCTGCCCGCCGTCACGACCTCATTGGTATCCGCGTGCGCGAGCCAATCGATGAAGCCCTGCCCGCAGCCGGTCTCATCCGGCTCGCCGATTCCGAAACCGGCGCGATGATGGAAGTCGATAGCTCCAGCGTCGCGGTTCGTGAGGCCTACGCGGCCCACATCCGCCGGCTCGATGCTGAGCGCAGGCTCCTTTTCGGCCAGGCCGGGATAGACGAGATTGAGGTAGAAGTTGGCGTCGACTACGTGCCCGCGCTCCTGCGCTTCTTCCGCAAGCGGGCCCTGGCGGTGGCGGGATGAGGCGTTTCGCGTTCGCGCTTGCTGGCCTGGTGCTCGCCATTGCTGCCGTTCCCTCTGCTGCCGCCGACGAACCTGACCGGGTCACCCTCTCCGCCACCTCGGCCATAATCGGACAGCAGCTCTCCCTCACCGTGGAGGTCTTTGCCCCGCGCGGCGCGACGGTCGAACCCGACCCGATCGCCCGTTCCTGGGGGAACGTCGAGCTGGTCCGGGTGGTCTCACGCAGCTCTCGCGACCAGGATGGCGGCACGCTGCACGTGCTCGAAATGATCGTGGCCCCCTTCTGGCCCGGCGACGTCCGCTTCGCACCCGGCGTCATCGTGCTCAACGGCCCGGCGGTTGAATCCCGCACGCTCCCGGCCGTGTCGCTCGCCGTGAACCAGACCCTGAGCGTCGATGAGCCGGACGAGCTCACGCCGCTGCCCGCCCCGCGACCCATAGGCGGGGCAGAATCGCCCCTGCTCCGGCCAGCGATCGCGGCCGGCGGGGCGGTGGCCGCAGCCCTGCTCTACCTGGCCGGGTTCACCGCCGTCAGAAGGTGGCGAACCCGGGCTCGTCCCGGGGCGCCCTCCCCGGCGCCTCTACCTCCAGCGCCGCCCGACCTGGCGACCGTTGAGGCGGCCATGCATACAGACCCAGCCTCGGCCTACAGGGACCTGGCTGCGAGCGTCAGGGCGGTGCTCGCGGGCCGCTACGGAATCCCGGCGGCGGCCTTGACCGCTGCTGAGATCGCGGCGCGAATGGAGCGCCTTGGGCTCGATCGCTGGCAGGCGAGGCTGGTCAGCGGTCTGCTGGACGAGTGCGATGCCGTGATCTACGCCGGCTATCGTCCCGCTGCGGAGCGCCGCCTCTCGGACCTGAACATGGCCCGCGAGATAGTTGAGGGTGGCGTCTGATGGAATTCGCGCAGCCTTACTTCCTGCTGCTTGCCCTGCTTGCCGTTCCCGTGGCGCTGCTCGCCGCGACGCGGCGGGTCGCCGCCCATCCAGTCCCCTCCCTCGCGGGGATCTCAGGCGTGCCGCCGACCTTCCGTCTCCGCGCGGCCCGCTGGCTCCCCGCCCTGCGCGTCGTCGCCATCCTGCTGCTCGTGGCCGGGTTGGCCCGGCCGCGGGCCGGCCGCGCCGAGGCGCTCCTGCCTGCCGAAGGCATCGATATCGCCCTTTCGCTCGACATCTCCAGCTCCATGGACACGAGCTTCCTCGCCGGCGGACAGTCGCGGCTTGATGTAACGAAGGAGGTGGTCCGGGACTTCATCCGCAGCCGCACAAACGATCGCATCGGCCTCGTCGTCTTCCAGGAGGACGCGCTCCCCATGGCCCCACTAACCCTCGACTACCTCGCGCTCGACAGGGTGGTCGCGGAGATCGGCAGCGGCATTCTTCCCGATGGTACCGGTATCGGCGTTGGCCTTTCTGCGGCGCTCACCATGCTCAGGGAGTCGCCCGCCCGCAGCCGCATCGTCATTCTCCTTACGGACGGCGAACATAACGCTCAATCCATCCATCCCAACGATGCGGCGGCCCTGGCCGAATCGCTGCGCATCCGCGTCTACACAATAGGCGTCGAAAGCGCGACCGGTAGCCGCGGGCGCGGATTCGATGAGGAGCTCCTGAAGTCCATTGCCGGGCGCACCGGCGGAAAGTACTTCGTTGCACGCAGCGGCGGCGAGCTGGCCGATGTCTACGCCGAGATCGGCAAGCTCGAAACCAGCCACCTCGACCAGGAGCGCTACGAGAGATTCGTCGAGTATGGACCATGGCTCGCGCTCGCCGGGGCCGCCTTCCTGCTCGCCGAGCTCGCGCTTCGCGGCGCCTACTTCAGGAGGCCCACCGGATGATCGGCCTGGACTTCGGGCATCCCCTTGTGCTGCTCGCACTGCCGCTGGCGCCGCTCGCCCTGGTCCTCTGGGAGTTCGGGACTCGCCGTGCCGCGATGCGGGCGCGCGCGGTGGCGCGCGTCGCGCCGCCACGGCGCGGCACGGTTAGTGCGGCTCTGCTGGCCGCGGGCGCGGCCGCACTCATTCTCGCCGCGGCCCTGCCACGCTGGGGAAGCGAACAGACAGCGCTTCGTCGCGAGGGCGCCGACCTGGTCGTTGTGCTCGACGTGTCGCGCAGCATGGCCGCCACCGATGTCGCTCCCAGCCGCCTCCAGGCCGCCAAAGATGCCGTCACTCACTCGCTCAGCCTCCTCGCCGGCGACCGGGTTGGGCTGGTGGTGTTCGGAGGCAGCGCCCGCCTGCGATTTCCGCTCACTGGCGACCTCGATGCAGCCGCCAACGTGGTCAACACGCTCGAGGCCGGGCCGGTGTTCGTGACCGGTGGCACCGACGCCGCTTCCGGGCTCGACCTGGCGCTCAACGAGCTCGGCCCCGAAAGCCGCGCCGGGCGAATAGTTCTCCTCATCACCGATGGCGAGAACCTTGGACCTGACCCCGCGGGGTCGGCCGCCCGGCTCCGGGCGGCGGGGATTGAGCTGCTCATTGCTGGCGCCGGGACCAGCACGGGCGCCGGCATTCCTGAATTCGACAACTCCACCCGCCGCTTCACCGATAAGCTCGACGCCGATGGCAGGCCGCTCCTCTCGCGGCTCAACGAGCCCTTCCTTCAGGCCCTTGCCGCAGCGTCGGGGGGGCACTACCTGGGAGCGGACCTCCGCGTGGTGCCCGGCCTGGTCGCCAGCAGTGTCGGCGCCCTGGAACGTGCGCGCCTCGATGAAAAGACGGGCACAATCCCCATCGAACGGTTCCAGTGGTTTGTTGCGGCCGCGCTTGCGCTCGTGGTGCTGGCCGCGCTCGCCGAGCGCTGGCCGCCGCGGACGCCGGTCCGCAGACAGGCCCTCGCCCCAGCCCTGGCGCTGGTCTTGGTTGTGCTCCTTCCCGCCTGCGCGACCCGGGCCCATGGTCTGAACGGCCAGGCCCGTACTGCTTTCGACGAAGGCGACTACAGCCGTGCCGTTGACCTCTTCTACGACGCGCTCGCCGAGAGCCCCACGGACCCTGTTATCGCCCTGAACCTCGCTGCGGCACTTGAGCGGGAGGGCCGCTACGACGAGGCCATACAGGCGGCGCGCCGCGCGCTGCTCTCGCCCCATACCACGGAAAGGGCGAGGGCGTATGCGAGCATCGGCCACCACCAGTTCAGCGCCGGGAACCTCGATGCCGCCCTGGAAGCGTTCAAGCAGGCACTGCTCATCGATCCCGGCGATGCGGCCGCGCGGCATGACTACGAGGTGGTCCTCAGGGTCATGGGTCCAAAGGCCCGGCAGGACGGTGAGCCAGGGCCCGGCGCACCCGGGGAGGGCTCTGAGGGCGGGGACGGCCAGGATGCGCAACCCGGGAGCGGCCAGCCCGGCGATGCTGGCCAGCCCGGCGCCGGGCAACCGGGCGGTGGTGGCGGTTCAACCCCCGGCAGCGACCCCGAGACCATCGCTCGCCAGCTCGCCGCTATCGACCGGGAGGTCGAAGGCATCCTCGCCGAAGCCGGGGAGGAGCTTTCCCCCTCGGAGGCGATGCGCATCCTCGAGCTGCTCGCCGAGCGTAGCCGCATCGCCGCCCTGCGCGGCGCCTTTGCGGGCAGCTCCGACCCAAACGACTACTGACAGGAGCACCGGGAGCGGCACGCCACACAACTCCCGGCGCCCTGCTGGACTACTTCTTAACCGGCATGCGCACGGGCTTCGCGCCGCCAGCCCCGGCGCTCTTGCCCGGCCTGGCTGGCGTTGCCGGTGCGCCCTGTGGCCCCTTACCGGGCTTTGGTTTCGGTTGCTTTGCCAAGAGTCACTCCTTCGTCGGTGGTCATCGCCACCATGCTGATGTCTCACACGATCCGGATGGGGACCTGGCGCATCGGGGAGTGCCTCCTTCATCGAATGGGTACCTGACCCGCGTCTATCGTAGCGCGGATCACCCGGCCGGGCTGCTGCTCCGCCACGGGTTGCCTTAGACTACGAAGGTGCGCGCTGTTTTCGTGATGGTTAAGACCGACCCGGGACACGGCGCCGCCGTGGCCAATCGCATCGCCGAGGTCGAGAGCTTCTCCGAGGCGTTCAGCATCACCGGCCAGTACGATCTCCTCGTCAAGCTCTACATCGACGATATCGACGGCATTGGCCGCCTGATCGAACGGGACGTCCACTCCATCCCCCATGTTCGGGAGACGTTCACGATCCTTACCTTCGAGGCTTTTGGCGGACGCTGAGGACCCGCCCCGGACACCTCACACCACCACTTGCTCGCGGTACTCCCCGAAGACGCGCCGCCAGAGGTTGCAGATCTCCCCCACCGTAGCCCCTGCATTCACGGCGTCGATCACGTAAGGCATGGTGTTCTCTGCGCTGGCGTGGCTGGCCACTTCGAGCCTCTCCATAGCCGCCGCCCACGCGGCACCATCGCGCGCCGCCCGGTGTGCGCGCAGGCGGGCAAGGTGGCGCTTCTCGCCCTCGGGGTCCATGCGGAGGATCGGGATCTCCAGCTCTTCTTCAAGCTGGTACTCGTTCACCCCCACGATGATCCGGTCGCGGGTCTCGATCTCCCGTTGGAAGCGCGCCGCCGCATCCGCGATCTCCTTCTGGAAGAACCCCGTTTCGATCGCCGGGATTACGCCGCCGAGGGCCTCGATCTGCTCGAAGTAGCGGTTGACGTCTGCCTCCATGTCGGCCGTGAGCCGCTCCACAAAGTAGCTCCCGCCAAGCGGGTCGATCGTGTTGATGACACCGCTCTCGTGGAGGATAACCTGCTGCGTGCGCACCGCCAGCCTCGCTGCCTTTTCTCCGGGGAGGGCGATGGCCTCGTCCATCGCATCGGTGTGGAGCGATTGGGTGCCACCCATGACTGCCGCCAGCGCCTGGATCGCCACACGGACCAGGTTCACCTCCGGCTGTGCCTCCGTGAGCGATACGCCGGCAGTCTGCGTGTGGAAGCGCATGTACCACGACCGCTCACTCCGGGCCCCGAACTTCTCGCGCATGAGCCGCGCCCAGATGCGCCGCGCTGCGCGGAACTTGGCCACCTCTTCAAAGAAGTCGTTGTGGCTGTTGAAGAAGAAGCTGATCCGCGGCGCGAAAGAATCGATGTCTAGCCCGCGCGCAAGCGCCCATTTCACGTACTCCACGCCGTCGGCAAGGGTGAAAGCGAGCTCCTGGGCGGCCGTCGCACCGGCCTCGCGAATGTGATAGCCGCTCACGCTGACCGAGTTCCAGAGCGGCAACTCCCGGGTCGCGAACTCAATCGTATCCGTCACCAGGCGCATCGACTGCGCCGGCGGGTAGATGAACTCGTTCTGGGCTATGTACTCCTTGAGGATGTCGTTCTGGAGCGTGCCTGCCAGCTTCGCCCGCGGTATCCCCCGGCGTTCGGCAGCCGCGATGAAGAGCGCCCAGAGCACGGGTGCAGGGCTGTTTATCGTCATCGATGTGGAAATGCGGTCCAGGGGGAGGCCATCGAGCAGAATTTCCATGTCCGCGATTGAATCGACTGCCACCCCGCAGCTGCCGAACTCGCCTTCGGCCCACGGTTCATCGTGGTCGTACCCCATCAGCGTGGGCATGTCGAACGCGACCGAGAGGCCGTTGTTGCCGGCCGCGAGCAGGTCCTTGTACCGCTGGTTGGTCTCTTCCACCGACCCGAACCCGCTGAACATCCGGATGGTCCATGGTTTGCCGCGATAGCCCGTGCGGTGAATGCCCCGCGTGAACGGATACGACCCGGGGAGGTTGATGTCAGCCTCGTAGTCCAGGCCGGCCAGGTCGGTCGGGTCGTAAAGCCGCTCGATTGGCCGTCCCGAGACGGTCATGAACGGCCCGGCCAGCTCTTTCCCCTCCTGAACGACGGTCTCATCGTACTGCCCCCGCAGCTCTCGGGCCCTGTCACTTCCGTCTGCCATGCTCGCATCCCTTCGCACGATCTGCTCTCAAGTTTACTGGCTGACGGTCCAGTTTGCGTTTCCCGAACCGCCGCTCCGCGGATTCGCGCAAGGCGACAGGAGCTGTCGCCCCGGGAAGAGAAGATCGAGCCACCAGTGGGCTCAGTGCCCACACACAAGGGAGGTACCGGGTGGCAGCAGTCGCAGCCGCAATCGAACGCCTGGCCGTAGGCGACCCGATTGCATTCCAGAACCTCGTCATGTTTCCGCTCCTCGGCGAGGAGAGCGCGGAGGCGTCCTACCTCACGCTCGACGCCGCCCTCGCCAGCGGCGGGCTTGCAGTGACCGAGGTCTCCCACGGAGGCAGCGTTCCTGACCTCCTCGTCACCAACACCCTCGACCGGGCCGTCCTCCTCCTGGACGGCGAAGAGGTAATCGGCGCCAGGCAGAACCGCGTGTTCAACCTCACCCTCCTTCTCGCAGGGAAGTCAAAGACGGTTGTGCCCGTGTCATGTGTCGAAGCGGGGCGCTGGTCCCAGGTCTCCCCGCGGTTCTCTTCGGCGTCGCGCACACAGCATGCCTTGGGACGGTCCGCGCGCCTTGCGCAGGTGAGCCACTCGCTTTTCGCCTTCATGTCTCGCCGCTCCGACCAGTCACAGGTCTGGGACGAGATCGCCCGCAAGCAGCGGCACATGGAGGTTGCATCCTCAACCTCTGCGATGGCTGACATCTACGAGCGGTACGCCGTCAGCGTCGATCAGTTCGTGGCGGCGCTTGTTCCCGTGGAATGCCAGCGAGGAGCTGTCTTCGCCGTGAACTCCGCCATCACCGGGGTCGAGCTGTTCGACTGCACGGCGACCCTGAAGGCCCTCCTGCCCAAGATCGTTCGCAGCTACGCACTTGACGCTATTGAGGTCGCAGAGCCGGGCAAAGCCCAACCTGCGGCGCCGGCCAAAGACGCTGCGGCCGCGTTCCTTGCGGAAGTGGGCGCAGCGCCCGCCGAATCATTCCCGGCGGTTGGCCTGGGCGAAGACCTGAGGCTGCACAGCGACACGGTAGCAGGGGCCTGCCTCGCCGTGGACGGCAAGCTCGTCCACCTCTGCGCCTTCCGCATTGGCTCGCCCGGCGCGGCCGAATCGGGCCGGGCCGAGATGGTCCGGGCCGCCGCCCACCGCCGATACGCTGAACGCCGCCACGACTAGGAACCTGCGGCAGGGAGGACTGATGCCAGGTGTCCGCCCTCCCTGCGACCGATTGCGATCGCCCCTCCGGCCGCCCGCGTGACGGCAAAGGACGTCTTGAACCAATACAACTGGTGGCGAGAACCCGCCCGAGCCGCTATCCTGAATCCTCGTCCGGGGGCGGTTAGCTCAGTTGGTTAGAGCGCTGCGTTGACATCGCAGAGGTCACTGGTTCGAATCCAGTATCGCCCACCATCCCCGAGCCGACGCATTGGAAGCGCGCCATTCCCGCACCCCTGCCGCTGGCTCCTGGCCCGCAGTGCGCCTTTTCACACCATCCCCCACTTGACACTTCTTTAGCCCTCCGCTAAGCATAAGGCAGATGTTCTCGGGGCGAGGTGCAACTCCTCACCGGCGGTAAGAGCCCGCGACTCCGCTTCGGCGGACTGACCCGGTGGAATTCCGGGGCCGACGGTTACAGTCCGGATGGGAGAGGACACAGCGAAACCGCCTGTCGACCAGGCGGCGCAGCCGCGCATTCGTGCGCCCTCCTTCCGCTCCCGGCTCGTCAATACACACGAGTTAAGGAAGCGAACATGAAGCCAGCAGGACGAACCAGCGTCCCCTCCGCCGGGTATCGGCCCCGGCGCCAACCGCCAGCCACCGGGGTCTGCATTGCGTTTCCTTCCACCGCCACGAGGGGGGTGCGCTAGCATGTTCACCGGCATCATCGAAGAAGTCGGCGAAGTCGTGGAGGCCGGTGAAGGGACGCTTCGAATCCGCGCCCCACTTGTCCTCGCCGATTCCAGGCTCGGCGACTCAATCGCCATCAACGGCGTGGACCTCACAGTCGCCAGCATCGACGGCGACACCTTCTTCGCCAACCTCATGCCCGAAACCTACCGCCGTTCCAACCTGGGAGACCTGCGTCCCGGCGACCTCGTCAATCTCGAACGCAGCGTGCGTCCTTCCGACAGGCTCAGCGGCCACATCGTCCGGGGAGTGGTCGAAGGCGTGGGCACGCTGCACTCCCTCACCCCCGAGAGCGACGCGATCATCGCCCGCTTCCTGGCGCCGCCCGCCCTCCTCCGCTACATGGTGGTGAAAGGCCCCGTCTGCATCGACGGCATCAGCCTCACAATCATCGCCAAGGACCCGGAGAGCTTCTCCGTCTCGCTTGTCCAGTACACCCAGGAGCACACCAACCTCGTGAACCGCAGGCCCGGCGACCGCATCAACCTGGAGACCGACATCATCGCCCGCTACGTTGAGCAGTTCGTCACCGGCGAACGTGGGGACGGGAAGTCATGACCACCCGCGACAATGTCATGGCGACCGTGGCCGAGGCTATCGAGGAGTTCCGGCGCGGGCACTGCATCATCATCACCGACGACGAAGGCCGCGAGAACGAAGGCGACCTCGCCATTCCCGCCCAGTTTGTGACCCCCGAGTCCATCAACTTCATGGCGAAGTACGGCCGGGGACTCATCTGCGTCTCTCTCACCGAGGAGCGGGTCGAACAGCTCAGGCTCCCCATGATGGTGAAGGAGAACGACTCCCACTTCGGCACCCCCTTCACCGTCTCTGTCGAAGCGCGCCTGGGCGTCTCCACAGGCATCAGCGCCCCCGACCGGGCTCGCACGGTGCAGGTGCTCATCGACCCCGAGACGACGTCCGAGGACCTCGTCCGTCCCGGCCACATGTTCCCGCTGCGGGCCCGTGCAGGCGGAGTGCTTGTCCGTGCCGGCCAGACCGAGGCGAGCGTCGACCTCTGCAAGCTTGCCGGCCTTTATCCCGCTGCTGTCATCTGCGAAATCATGAAAGCTGACGGCGAAATGGCCCGCATGCCCGACCTCCGGCGCTTCGCCCGCCGCCACGGGCTCCGCATCCTCACCACCAACGAACTGATCAAGCACAGGCTACGCACCGAGCGGCTCGTCCATCGTGTCGCGGAAACGCGCCTGCCCACGCCCATGGGCGATATGACCATCATCGCCTATCGCGCCGACCACGACCCCGATGAGCACGTCGCCGTCGTGAAGGGCCCCATCGACCCGGAAACGCCCGCCCTGGTCCGCGTGCATGACCAGTGCGTAACCGGCGACGTCTTCGATTCCCTCCGCTGCGACTGCGGCGAACAGAAGGACCGAGCCCTTCGCATGATCGCCGAAGAAGGCGGGGTGTTCCTCTACATGCGCCAGGAGGGACGCGGCATCGGCCTGCACAACAAGCTTCGCGCCTACGAGCTCCAGGACAAGGGGCTTGATACCGTCGAGGCCAACCTCGCCCTCGGTTTCCCGCCCGACCGGCGCGACTACGGCATTGGCATGCAGATCCTGGTCGACCTGGGTGTCCGCAAGATGCGCCTCCTCACCAACAACCCCGCAAAACGCGCCGGGCTCGAAGGCTATGGACTCGAGGTGGTCGAGCGCGTGCCCATTGAGACCGAGCCCAACCCCTTCAACATCCGCTATCTCGAAACCAAGCGCCGCCGCATGGGCCACCTGCTCGATGGCCTGGAGTCGCTAGGCTCCGGGGGTCAGTAAGCCGTGCCCGAGCTCTGCGGCTCGTCCGAAGGCGCCGGCTTGCGCGTCTGCGTGGTTGTCTCCCGCTGGAATTCCTTCGTCACGGGGAAGCTGCTCTCCGGTGCGGTTGCCGCGCTCCAGCAGAGCGGGCTCGCTGACGAAGACATCACCGTTGCCCACGTGCCCGGCGCGTTCGAAGTGCCCACCGCAGCCCGCTGGGCGGCCGAAAGCGGCCGCTTCGATGCCGTTGTCTGCCTGGGCGCGGTAATCCGCGGCGAAACGGCGCACTTCGAATACGTTGCCGGCGGCGCCGCCGAAGGCATCGCGCGGGTGGCGCTAGATACTGGCGTACCAGTCATCTTCGGCGTGTTAACGGTCGAGACTGTCGAGCAGGCGCTCTCCCGCGCTGGCGGCAAGGACGGTAACAAGGGCGAGGAAGCAGCGCTTGCCGCCATCGAGATGGCAAACCTTCGCCGCCTGCTTTCCCCGCGCGCCTGAGCGCAGGCGCCCGCTTTCCCGGCGGCCCCCCTTAGAGCGGGCAGATGTCGCGATACCCCTTCAGCGGGTGGTTCGCGAAGCCGTAGTCGAACATCCGCTCGATCATCTCCGGGATCCCCGGGGTGCCAAGATACTGCGTCACCTCAAGACAGCCGGCATTCACGCTGAGCTGGTCCTGCAGCCCCTTCCGGAAGGCAATGGCAGCATTCACGAACAGCTCCGACTTCCCGTCGCGGATCACGGCGTCCAGCTCCCGGGTGGGGTCCTGGCCGCGCGCTGCCGTTGCCACCGCAATCCGGAAGAGCGCATAGGCAACCAGTTCATCCCTTCCCCCCGGCAGGCCCGTCTCGGCACGCCAGTCGCGAAGGTCCCGGGACTCGATCGCGGCGGCATATGCCTTCGTCGCCTCCTCGAACTTCCCCTCGGCGAACAGGGCATCCGCGTCCCGGGTCGCATGGAAGAGGTAGACGGGCCTATCCGGGATAACCGTCTTCTTCCCCCACCGAACGCCATCGAACGTGTACGCCGTTGTTGAAGCGCGCTGCGGTCCCGCGCCCGGCGAGGCGATGATCCCGCCGTGCATCACCAGCCGTCCGCCCGTCCCGCTTCCCTCGAAAACAACGCGTTCGAGCCCGCTCATCCCTTCTCCGGGGCCGATGTCACGCCACGCGCTCCCGTCCCACGACTGCACATAGACGCGGCTCGAACAGGTCGATGCCCCGCACAGGTTCGCCAGCAGGACCACCTCCGCCGTTCCGTCGCCCGAGCGTTCTGCCAGGGTGAAGATGCTTCGCCCCACGATTGAGGCATCGGCCTCGCCCGATTGCGGGAATCGCTGAAGTCCCGGGCTCACCGACCGCTGGACGAAGACCACCCCCGGGTGCGGAGACTGCCCCGTGCTGGCTGGAAGCGGCACAAGCACCGCCACATCAGGCGTCCCGTCTCCATCCACATCGCCCCAAGCACAGGCCGCGCCCCAGGCGAGGTGCATCGCGGCCGCGTCAGCGCATGGCCCTGCCGCCCGCCCCAGGGCCGTCGCGAGGCGGGCAGCCGCATCCTGTGCGTCGCGAGGCGGGTTTCCGAACGGCTCGGGCGTGGCCGTTGCGGTCGCCCTCGCCGTCACGTCCGCACCTGCAGGCGTGTGCGCCGGAGATGCCATGGCGCCATCACCATCGGAGCCGCACGCCGCTGCCGTGACGGCCAGCAACAGCCCCATTGCTGCCGTTACGGCTTCTTTGCAAGGTAGTCTTCTGCTGCCCATCCTTCACCGCTCTTGGTATTGACCTTCCACCACTGGAGCCCATCCTTCCCCTCTGGACCGCCAGTCACGGTCACCTGTTCGCCATCGGCCAGGCAGACAATAGCGTCATTGTTCAGTCCCGCCTTCACGCGCACGTTCAGGCAGTCTCCCGTTCCCACCACCACGGCTGTGTCACCAGCCCTGAACTTCGTAGATGTCCCGCCCGTGATCGTCGGTGTGGGGCGGGCAGTGTTCTCACCCGCCGGGGTCGACTTGCCTGCCGGTGTGGCCGGTGAGGTCGCGTCTCCCGCTGGTGAGGCGCCCGGGGTGTTCTTCGCGGCAGGGCTTGCCTCCGCGCCACCGTCTCCTCCGGTGAGCTGTTCAGCGAGCCAGATCACCCCCAGCGCAAGGACAACCGCGAGACCCACTGCCGCCGGGATGTACCAGTAGCGCAGGACCTGGTGGTGCCTGTACACGCTCGGGAGCGGCTTCTGCGGGTGATGGCCGTCCGGGGCGCGGCGCCTCGATCGCCTCTGCTCGCCGGCGGGCGGAGCAGGCTCGGGGTTATAGGGCGCACGTGGCCGCCGTACGGCCTCCTCATCCACGATCATTCCCTGCGTAAGTGACGCAGCGGACGGATGGTGCGGCTCGTTCAGGGAGGGCTCACGCTGCTCACGCCCGCCGCGCTGGATGAGCGGAACCGGTGTGCGATCGCCGGGCTCCTCCGCTCCGCTTTCCTCGTTCGGCGGCAGCGGTTCCGGCCGGGGAATCCGCACGCGCGTCCCCTCGCCCGGGTGCGGGTTCGAAATCGGAGGCCCGCCGCCAACCCCGTAGGCCAGCGCCACCGCGCTCGATTCGTGCTCACGCTGGGTGGCACATCCGCCGTGCTTCACCCAGCAGCCCGGGTGGTGCATGACTTCGCACCCGCTGCAACGAAGCACGGCTTCGCCCTCGACGAATGCGCGGTCGCAGAGCGGGCAGAAGCGTTGCATTTGCGCAGTCAAGTGAACAATCCGAAGGCCGCCACCAGTATCGGCGCGCTCATTGGCGCCATCAACCTATACGACCGCGCGCGCGCCCGGGTTCCCCCGGTGGCCATCATCTCCCGCCTCCCCCCTGGCCGTTCTCGATCAGCTCGATGAGCTTGATGAGAACGTCGTAGGTCGCGTAAGCGTCGGCCAGTGCCCCGTGTTCGCCCAGCCGCCCGATCCCGAGGCGGTCGGCAACATGTCCCAGATTGAACCGGTCCACCTGTTCCCCGGCCTTCAGCACGGCCCGCGCCACCGGCTGAACATCAAAGGCAAGCGGCGCGAACGGCCACGGCCGCGCCAGCCGCCGCAGTGACTCGACGATGAAAGCGATGTCCTGCGTGATTCCCCAGCCGGCGACCACGGCGCCTGCCCCGACGGCGGTGAAGTCCTCCATGGCCGCGCCCAGGTCCACCGCCCCACGCCAGGCCCTCGGGCTGTAGCCGATCACCTTCAGCGCCGCGGGCTCGGCATTGCCGATGTGGCGCGGCCGGACCTTCGTTCCCCAGCTGGCCATCTCCGGCAGGCCCGGCTCGAATCTTGCCCGCACGCCAGCGACATCCATCACCTCGTGCATCTGCGGGTTGGCCCCGCTCATTTCGAGGTCCACCACAAAGACCGATTCCACCCTCATTAGCATGTCGCGGCTGGCCAGTTCGCCCGTCAGGCGCCCCTCCTCGTCGAGGAGCCGGAACCCCGGCAGCAGAGCATCGAAGAGCCGTTCCATCGCCGTCCTTCCTAAACCCTCCGCATCTCGCGCGAGGTGATTGCGAACATCAGTGTGAGCAGAGCCGCCACCACCAGCCAGGCTCCCACCACCTCGGGCGCTCCCCACGCGTCTATCATCCATCCCATTATCAGGCCCGCGAACGGCGTAGCTCCCCACATCATCGTCTGAAGTGACATAACCCGGCTCCGATACTCCAGTTGCGCCTCCAGCTGCATCAGCGAGGCGTTGAGCGCCGAGTAGATGCTGTGAAACACGCCCGCCACGACCAGCGCTGCCACGCCTGGCCAGAGGTCCCGCATGAACGTGAAGCCGAGCACGGCCAGGCAGTAGAGCAGGCACGACCACATCATCCCCGGTCCGAGCCGCCCGCGTCCCGAAGTCGCCGCCACTATGGTTCCCCCCAGCAGCGAGCCAAGGCCCACTGCCGCTGCCAGGTATCCGTATCCCTGCTCGTTTGAGTGCATCACGTCCCGGGCGAACACGGGCAGATAGGTCACGTACGGGTAGACGAGCACACTCGGGATCAGCCCCATGAGCACGATGGTCAGCATCTTCCGATCGCGAACCACGTACCCCAGGCCATCGGCCACGCTCCTGAAGATCCCCATGTTCTCCGCCATTTCGGGCGGGCTGGGGCGCAGACGCACGGTCAGGACTGCCGCGAGTGCCAGGCATGCGGCCTGCATCACAAACGTGCCCTGCGTGCCAACAAGGCCAATGAGCGCGCCTCCAATCGCCGGGCCTATGACCCGCATGGCGTTGCCGCCCAGCGAGTTCAGGGCCACGGCGTTGGTGAGGTCCTCCCCGCCGACGCTGTCGTAGACGAGCATCGTCCGGATTGGCCCCGCCAGGGCGTCCACCGCCCCTGCAACCAGGGCCGTGGCGAAGATCATCCAGATCTCGATGGCGCCGGTAGCCACCAGCACCGCGAGTAGCGTTGCGATTGCCGCACTCACCGAAGTGTAGGCCACCAGCTGCCGGCGCCGCTCCAGCCTTCCCGCCAGATACCCCCCTACCGGTGAGAGCAGGACCAGCGATGCGCCCCTGATGAGGGCAACCGCCCCCAGCTCCGTGGCCGACCCTCCCAGGTCGTGCAGCACGAGCCACCCCTGTCCGATCGTTTGCACCCACGAACCGATCTGAAGGGCCATCGTGCTGAAGAGCAGCACACGAAAATCACGGTGATTGAGCGCTGCCAGCGCTCCGCCGGGCGCAGTCAGGCCGCGTGACGCCAAGAGTGTCCCCGGGAAGCAGATGCTTGCCAGTCCAGAACCTACCGGAGGCCTGCCCAACGGGCCACAATCGGAGCTGTCCTCGCTGGATTCGCTACCATAGGTGCTAACGGCGCGGCCTTCCGCGCGGAGCATTGCGTGTCCGATCCTGCCGCCGAGGCCATCAAGCTCTTCGCCGAGCGCTACAACATCGATTCCGCGGTCATGTCTCGCGTGCTCGCAGCGGCCCTGGGCCATGGCGGCGATTTCGCCGAGATCTTCTTCGAACACAGCACCCAGGGCGCCATCGCCTGGGAGGACCAGCAGGTGAAGTCCGCCTCGCGCAACGTCTCCCAGGGGGTGGGCATCCGCGTCGTGCGCGGCGAGGCGATCGGCTACGCCTACACCGAGAACCTCGAGATGGCCGCCATGCTGCGCGCTGCCGAGACCGCCGCCCGGATCGGCCCCGGCGCCGCCCGGCCCGGCCCCATCGATGCGACGCTCCACTCAATCGCCCGGAGCGCCTACTCGGCCGAAGACCCGCTCGCTTCCCGCCCCGCGGCGGAAAAGGTCGCCCTGCTCGAACGGGCCGACCGCGCCGCGCGCGCCCTCGATCCTTCCGTCAGCCGCGTCGATGCCAGCATCGCCGATGAGCTGCGCTACATCGCCATCGCCCGCAGCGATGGACGCGTTTCCGGCGACGTGCAGCCGCTGATCCGCCTCAATGTCGGCGTCCTCGCCGAGCGCGACGGCGAACGCCGTACCGCCCGGACGGGGGGCGGCGGCCGCCTTGGCATCGAGTACTTCGATGCCGTCCCCCCGGAAGAGACAGCGCGCGACGCCGCTCGCAAGGCGCTTCTCCAGCTCGACGCCGGCGAGGCCCCGGCCGGGACTCTTCCCGTGGTCCTCGCCGCCGGCGACAGCGGCATCCTCCTTCACGAAGCGATCGGCCACGGCCTTGAGGCTGACTTCAACCGCAAGGGCACCAGCAACTACTCCGGCCGTATAGGTCAACCCGTCGCCAGCGAGCTGGTCACCGTCATCGACGACGGCTCCATCCCCGGCTCGCGCGGCTCAATCAACGTCGACGATGAGGGCAACCCCGCGGGCCGCAACGTCCTCATCGAGGACGGCATCCTTCGCGCCTACCTCCACGACGAGATCAGTTCTCGCCATTTCCGCGTTAGCCCGGGCGGCTCTGGCCGCCGCGAGTCCTTCAAGCATTGCGTGATGCCGCGCATGACCAACACCCTCATGCTCGCCGGCGAAAGCCACCCGGACGACATCGTCCGGGCCGTGGACCGCGGCATCTACTGCGTCTCCTTCTCCGGCGGCCAGGTGAACATCTCCAACGGGGACTTCGTGTTCACCGTCACCGAGGCATACCTCATCGAAGGAGGCCGCATCACTCGCCCCATCCGCGATGTGAACCTCATCGGCAACGGCCCCGATGTCCTTTCGAAGGTCACGATGGTCGGCAGCGATTACTCTCTCTCCGATGGCCGCTGGATGTGCGGCAAGGCCGGCCAGTCGGTCCCCGTGGGCGTGGGCACGCCTACCGTGCTGGTCTCCGGCATCACCGTTGGAGGGACGAAGGTTGGCTGAGCCCGCTTCCGATCTTGTGAACATGGAGGGCGTCCGCATCCCCCTCCCGATGGATGCCATCGCCGCCTGCTGCCAGAAGTGGATGATCTCCGAGCTCGCACTCTTCGGCTCGGTCCTCCGCGATGACTTCCGGCCCGACAGCGACGTCGATGTTCTGGTTTCCTTTGCCCCGGAGGCACACTGGACCCTTCTTGACTTCGTCGACATGCAGGACGAGATGGCGGCCATCCTTGGCCGCGAGGTTGATCTGGTGAGTCGCAGAGGAATCGAACGCAGCCTGAACATCCCACGCCGCACTCACGTCCTCCAGTCCGCCCGAATTGTCTATGCTGCAGCGTGACAGCGACTCGTTGCGCGACATGCTGATTTCGGCTCGCCTTGTCGCTCGGTACGTGAGTGGCAGGACGTTCGACGAATTCGTGGACGACATTCAATTCCAGGACTCCGTCATTCGCCGAATCGAGATCATCGGCGAGGCTGCGCGGCGTGTCTCTGAGGAGGTACGGAATAGCCTTCCCAACCTTCCGTGGGGTCGCATGGCCGGGATGCGCAATCCCCTCATCCACGGATACGACGGTATCGACCTCTACCTGACCTGGGACACCGCGACAAGCGATGTCGCGTCGCTCATCGAACTTCTGGAGCGCCTGCTCGAACGTGAGGATCCCGCGCCATGACCCCGCTCCTTGATACCACCACCCGGCTTGTCGAGCTCGCCCGCCGCCACGGCGCCGAGCAGTGTGACGTCTACGCTGTCTCCTACGACGAATCCAACGTTACCGTCCGCCTCGGCGAAACCGAGAAGCTCATCGAAGCCGGTTCCCGCTCGCTCGGTCTGCGCGTCATCAATGGCGGACGCACGGCCGTCTCGTCCACCTCCGATCTCTCCGATGCCGCGCTCGAACGCCTCGCTCGCGAGACCGTCGAACTGGCGAACATCTCCGCCCCGGACCCCTTCACTGGCCTTCCCGAACCATCGCTCTTCGCCCGCGGTGGCGCCGATGGTTTGCAGCTCTTCGATGAGAGCCTGGAGGGGCTGACCACCGAAGCGAAGCTGAGCATGGCCCACGCCTGCGAGGCCGCCGCCCTGGGATTCGACCCCCGCATCACCAACTCCGACGGCGCCTCGCTCTCCACACGCGTCGGGCAAGTGTCGCTCGCCAACTCCCTCGGGTTTGCGGCCAGCTATCCCGCGACGGGTGTTTCCATCACCGCCCAGGTCATGGCCGATGATGCCGATGGGAAGAAGCGCAACGCCTACTGGTACGCCAGTGAGCGCAGCCTCCATCGCCTCCCCGACCCGGCCGAAATCGGCCGCATCGCCGCGCGCCGCGCCATTGACCAGCTCGGCGCCCGCAAGGTGGGCACCAGGCAGGTTCCCGTGGTCTTCGAGCCCATGATGACAGCCGGGCTCCTTCGCGATGTAGCCATCGCGGTCAGTGGAGCGGCGCTCTACCGGAGGGCCACTTTCCTGGCGTCGCGCGCGGACGAGACCGTGGGGTCTCCACTCGTCAACATCGTCGATGATCCCTCAGTGCCCGGCCGGCTCGGTTCGCGCCCCTTCGACGGCGAAGGCGTGGCTTCACGCGCTACCCCGCTCTTCGACGCGGGCGTCTTCCAGGGATTCCTTTTCGATGTCTACACTGCCCGGCGTGCGGGTGCGGCCACCACTGGCAGCGCCACGCGGAGTGTCGAATCGCTGCCCCAGCCAGGCAGCTCCAACCTCATCTTCCGGCCTGGAACAGCCTCCCCTGCGGACGTCCTTGCCGGGGTCGATGAAGGCTTCTACGTCACCGCCGTAATGGGGCCAGGATACAATCCCACCACCGGAGACTACTCGCGCGGCGCTGCCGGCTTCTGGATCGAAAACGGCCGCCTCTCTTTCCCGGTGACCGAGGTCAACATCTCTGGCCGGCTGCCCGGCATGCTCGCCGCGGTTGACGCCGTCGGCGATGACCTCGCATGGTTCGGTTCGGCGGCTGCTCCCACCGTACGGGTCAGCCGGATGACCGTTTCCGGCCTCTGACCCTGCTCGCGCCGCTCATCCGTTGCTCTTGCGCGCGAAGGCGAGCACGTGCCCGTCGGGGTCCAGGCTGTAGGCCGCATCATCTCCCCAGTCCCGTCTCAGCAGCGGGCTGACCCCGGTTGCGCCTGCCGCCAGCGCCCGCGCGTGGTGGCCGGCCGGGTCGTCGACCACCAGGTATACCTCGGCTCGAGGGGTCCCGGTCCCCCGCACGGGGTCGGGCAGTCGCGACCCCAGGATCCGCTTGATGCCGTCCTCAGGCATCAGGCCCAGCAGGCAGCCGGGGAGCGCGAACTGGGTCATCCCCGGGACGTCAAGTACGGGCTCGGCTTCCAGCACGCTCGCGTAGAACCTGGTGGCCGCCGCCTGGTCACGCACGTAGAGCACAAACAGCGTTTCGCCCATGCGCCCGTTCCCCTACCGCGGCGCCATTTCGCGCATCGCCTGCAGGATCACCTCGCGCTTGCGCTGGGGGTCGGTCTCGCCGGTGAGGAACATCAGGAAGGCCGTGTCCACGCCGGCGTCGAGGTAACGCTGCACGTGCTCGCGCCGCTCCGCGGGCGTCCCCCGCACGATCACCTCGTCCACTGTATGGGCCGGGATCGCCGCCACGGCCCCCCGCCGGTCGCCGGCGTCCCAGGCGTCCCACATCGCCTGCAGGGCCGGCCCGCGCCCCAGCCAGCAGTGGAACTCCTTGTAGACGGGAACGTTCAGGTAGCCGTTGATGTGCCGCCGCGCGAAGAGGTCGGCCTCTTGCGTTACGGGGTCGATCACCATCATCAGCCGCGCCGTTATCTCCACGCTGGCAGGGTCACGGCCCGCTGCCTTCGCCGCCTCGCGCACCACGCCCACCGACTTCCTGACGTCCTCCGCGGAAAGCCAGTTGATGATGCATCCGTCCGCCACCTCGCCCGCCAGCCGAAGCATGTTCTCGCGAAGCGCGGCCACCTGGATGGGAATCGGCGCCGGCGCTGGCCGTGATAGCCGGAACCCGTTCACCGAGAAAGTCTTCCCTTCGAACATCACGCGCTCGCCCGCAAGCGCCTGCCGCAGGAACGCAACCATCTCCCGCACCCGGGTCAGGGGCCTATCGAAGGTACCCCCGTTCCACATCTCCACGATCGGCTGGGAACCGGTGCCAATTCCCAGCACGAACCGTCCGGGGGCGGCCTCCGCCACTCCGAGGGCGCACTGCGCGAGGGTCGCCGGGCCGCGCGTATAGACGTTCGCGATCGCCGTCCCCACCCGCAGATTGGTTGAAGCGCCGATGACCGCCAGCGGCGCGAAGCAGTCTGTCCCGTCCACCTCGTACGACCAGGCGTCGGTATACCCCAGTCTCTCCGCCTCTCGTGCAAGCTCCACGTGTTCCGAGATAAGGAAGCCGTCCATCGGCACCGAAAGTGAGATGCGCTTTTCTG
>JAANMY010000285.1_pt1 | contig 73575 bp, 56 predicted proteins | sample 7279691 | NCBI WGS metagenome assembly JAANMY01 (sample SAMN14094543, study PRJNA606508) | bioreactor metagenome | isolation source: A lab-scale SPAN reactor treating ammonium-rich wastewater day 388 | place: Ireland: Galway | collected 2018-02-07 | reverse complement strand
AGGGCCGCTGGTGCTGACGGCACGCCACTGCCAGGGGTTGTTCCAGCTGCAGCGGGGCAACTTCGCCGACGCGGAGCGCGCCTGGGACGACATCGAGAAACTGCACGGGCCGAAGTCGCCGCTGCGGCCGCGCACCCTGAACTATCAGGCGCTGACCCGCGAACTGCAGGGGCGGAACGCCGACGCCGAGACGCTGTACCGCGAGGCGCTGGGGCTGCACCGGCAGAGCCCGCGGGCGTTCCCGGTGGTCCACTTCATGACCCTGTGGCGGCTCGCCAACGTTGCCGATCGCGGCGGGAAGCGTGCGGAGGCGCGCGCCCTGCTGGAGGAGGCCATCGGGGTTGTGGAGAAGGCACGCATGCGAACCTACGGCGACAGCGAGCAGCGTGCGCTGTTCTTCGCCCAGTTTGAGGCGGCGTTCGAGCAGCTGGTGGCCTGGTGCGTCCGCGACGGCGACGTACCCGGGGCGGTCGGGGCCGCCGCGCGCAGTCGCAGCCGCACCCTGCTGGATCAGTTGCTGCTGGCCAACGTCGATCCCCGCAAGAGCCTGCGTGGGCCGCGCGGCGAGGCGCTGCTCAAAAAGGACGACGAGCTGCGCCGCCGCATCGCGGCCCTGCGCGGCCAGATCCAGCTGGTCCGGGAGGAGGACGTCAAGAGCGAGGCGGTCCAGCGCAAGCTGGCGGACCTGGAGAAGGCGCAGCAGGAGTTCACCGAGGTCTTCCGCGAGATCCTGAACCTGCACCCGGTGTACCGGAGCCTGACTGGCCAGCAGTTCGCTGCCGCCGACCTGGACCGGCTGCGCGACCGCGCGCTCGGGTCGAAGAACCTGCTCCTGGTCTACCACGTCGGCCGGCGGCAAAGCTACCTGCTGCTGCTGGGCGGCCGCAAGCACGCCCCGGAGGCGTTCGCCCTGACGGTCCCGGAAGACATCGCGAAGAACGTGGCCCCGCCGCCCGCCCCATCCCTGGAAGAGACGCTGGGAAAGACGCGCGGCATCGTCCTGCGGGCGAAGGGCGCGGGGCAACCACCCCTCCCCGCCCTCCGCAAGCCGGCCGCGTCGGTGCCGCTCGGCCAGCAGGTGCTGCGTGCCCTGGTGGGGCACTACCTCGAACAGATCGGCAAACCCGGCTTCGAGCCGGCCCGCGGCGTGTACCTGCGGCCGCGCGATCCCGCCCGCCCGCCATCGACGCACCGGCCCGAGCTGCTCGCCGACGTCCTGCTGCCCGCCGCCGCCCGCGAGCGGATCCGGCAGCTGGCGCCGCAGTGCCTGATCGTGGTCCCCGACGGCGCCCTCCACAAGCTGCCGTTCGAGGCGCTGGTGCTGCAGGCCGGCAGCCAGCCCGTCTACGCCCTCGACGTCCTCCCGCCGATGACCTACGCCCCGTCGGTGGCGATCCTGGCCCTGCTCGCCGACCCGGCCCGTCGCGGGGGGGAGGCTCCCCGAAGGCCGTGGTCCCTCCTGACCGTCGCCGACCCGGCGTACCCAAAGGTCGAAAAGAAGGCGGACAAGATCGAGCGTCCCGCCGACCCGCCCGACCACCCGCCGGTACTGGGGCTGTGGAGCCGGTTCCGGTCCCTGCCGGGGACGAGGGTGGAGGCCGACGCCATCCAGAAGCTATTTCCTCCGGAACGGGTCACGTCGCTGCGCGGGATGCATGCCACCGAGAAGGAGGTGGTGGGCGCCCTGGCCGGGCGGCACGTCGTCCACATCGCGGTTCACGGACTCGCGTTCGACGACCTCGACAAGAAGCTGTTCGGCGCCCTGCTGCTGACTCCGCCGTCTCCGGGCCGGGATTCCTCCGAGGACGACGGCATCCTGATGCTGCACGAGATCTACACCCTGCCGCTGAAGCGGTGCGAGCTGGCGGTGCTGAGCGCGTGCGTGACCAACTTTGGCCCGCAGCCGGCGCTGGAGGCGGGTGTCACGCTGGCCGGCGGATTCCTGTCGGCCGGCGCGGGGCGCGTGGTGGCGAGTTGCTGGGGCGTGGACGACGAGGCGACCGCCGAGCTGATGCGGGTCTTTTTCGCGGGCTTCACAGCCGCCGACCGGCCCGCGGGGTTCGCCCAGGCGCTGCAGCAGGCGCGGCGACGGGTCCGGGCGTGGCGCGACGCCGACGGGAAGCAGCCGTGGGCGGCCCCCTATTACTGGGCGCCGTTCGTCCTCGTCGGGCCGGCGGATTGAGAGGTCAGCGACGGACAGTACAAGCGTCCGTCGCTGGCGCTCCAGGCTGGTAGAGCGCCCGCGACCGCGGACAAGTCCACTTCGCCCAGGCCGCGCCGGTCTGGTATACTGGCCAGTCAAGGCGTCTGCGGCCCCTGATCGGCCCCAGGCCAGCGCCATACGATAACGAACTCCCACCCGAACCGCCTGCGGGCTCACCCCTTGCGGGCCGGCGAGGGACGCGAGCGCTTTCAGATCAAGGAGACCAGGATGAAGAACGGACTGCTCCGGCGAGCCGTCTGGCTGTTGACCCCCCTGATGCTCTGCGGCACTCTCGGGTGCGGCACCGACGAGCAGGATAACGAAATCCAGCGCACCTTCACCGCCCTGGACGAGGTGACCAGAACCGTGGGCGAGGTGGGCAAGCCTCTCAAGGACGCCGTCACCAACCTTAAACCCGGCGAACAGATCACGGCCCTCGACGCCAAGGGGCAACCGAACCCAAACCTGAAAAAAGCATTCGAGGCGGCCGAGAAGCTCCGCAAGGAAGGCGAGAACCTGCCGCGGTTCAAGGAACTCACCGACCGGCTCGAGACGCGGACCACCGCCGAACACCGCAAGGAACTGGCCGCACGCTACCAGACCAGGTTGCGGGATCGCCTCAAGACCCTGATCGGAGAGGAGAACAAGCTCCAGCAGGAACTGAATACCGCCGAGGCTCGCGCCGACGAGGCCGCCAGGGCGGAGATCGACAGGATTCGGACCAAGCTGCGCGAGGCTCGCGAGGCGTTCGAGGTTCTCACAAAGGAACGCTGAGCGCCGGCCCACGGAGGCCGGGTCCGACGGCGACCCCACGCGGAGAGACGGAATGAGGTCGGCAACTGTCTGCGGGACTGCGCTCGCCGTGTTCGCTCTGCTGCTGCCGGCCGTGCCTGGCGGGGGCAAGGCCGCCTCCACCCAGGAGGAGGTGGTCAAGGAAATGCTCGCCACCCTGGAGCAGGTTCTCAAGGTTCTCGGCACGATTCAGGACCAACCGTCCGCCGTGGCGGCGCGGCCGGAACTGAAGAAGTCGGCCGACCGGCTGGCGGACCTGCGCAAGCAGGCGCGCGAAATCCGGCAGCCGACCCGGGAGGAGAAGGACCGGATCGAGAAGCAGTACCAGGGCAAGTTCGATGCTGTCCTCCAGAAGCTTCGTACCGAGTCCATCCGCGTCAAGGGGATCCCGGGCGGGGCGGAGGCGATCAAGGAACTCGCCGTCGCCCCGGAAAAGAAGCAAAAGAACCCGGAAAAGACCCCGGAGAAGAAGTAACGACGCTCTGCTCTGCTGCCCCTCGACCCGCCCGGAAAGCCGAGGCCATCGTGCCATGAACCAGCGCCGCTTCCTGATCCTGTTCGGGTCCGTCACCCTCGTCATCCTGGGCTGCGGCGACACCCCCCACGTCCAGCTGCGCGAGAGTATCACCAACTGGAACGAGCTGGCCGACCTCGTCGCCAAGATCCCGGACAACGAGAACGCGGAGGAAGTTGCGTTCGACGTTTACAAGAACCACGTCGAGCCGCTCGAGAAGCACTGGGAAGGTCTCAAGAAGCGGCTGGAGAAGCTCTCGAAACTGGACAAGGATGGGAAGAAGGAACTCGAACAGGCGGTGGGCGACCTCGCGGACGACGCCCGGTACGCCATCGGCCGGCTGGAGGGGCTGTTCGGCGTCATCAAGAAGACGGCGGACAAGCCCCCGAAGTCCCTCAAGCTCCGCGGGCGCCTCAACGAGATCCTCGACAAGCAGATCCAGGCGGAGCAGATGCGTAGCCGCAAGGGGCAGGTGGACGTGAAGGAGAAATTCCCGGGTCTGTATGGGTGCCTGATGGCGCTGGAGAAGTTCGCCGTCTCGCTCCCGGCGCCGCCGACGCCGACTGGCCAGCCGACGGAGAAGGGCAAACCCGAGCCGCCGAAATCGAACCTCGAGAAGTTCGCCTCCTCGTGGCAGTTCCCGCGCTCCGGTTCGGGCGGCCAGTCAACGGGCGGGTCCAGTGTCGCCCCCCCAATCGGCCCGCCCGGAGCGGTCAAGGCCTCGGCGCCGTCCGGCGGTGGCGGCCCGGGGCCTGGCGGGCCGTGACCCACCCACCCCGTCCTGCCAACCCGAAGCGTAAGCGAGGGTCTTTATCGCTCCCCTCGCTTACGCTTTGGGCTCGGACGGCGCTGGGCGCGTGAGGAACTCGCGCACCGCGACTGCGTAAACCTCCTGCAGCCGGCGCGTCACCGGACCGGGTCGTCCGTCCGCCACCGGCCGGCCATCGACGCGCACGATCGGCAACACCTCGGACGTGGTCCCGGTCAGGAACAACTCCGTCACCTGCCCCAGGTCGTCCCGGCGCAGTGTCTGCTCGCGCATCGGCACGCCCGCCCGCTCGCTCAGCCGCAAGGTCAGGGCGCGCGTGATCCCGGGCAGGATCGCGCTGCTGTTGGGGGCCGTCAGCAACACCCCGTGCAGCACGCCGAAGAAGCTGGTGTGCGTCCCCTCCGTGAGCGTCCCGTCCGGCAGGTACAGCAGCGCCTCGACGCATCCCGCCTCGGCGGCCGCCTGCGCCGCCAGCACGTTGCCCAGCAGGTTCGTGGACTTGATGTCGCACCGATCCCAGCGCAGATCCGGGTGAGTGAGGGCCGCCGCCCCGCTCGCGCGCGCCGCGACGTAGGGATCCACGAACGATTGAACGTAGAAGAACTCCAGCGGCGTCGCTCCCTGCAGGAATGCGTGCTGGCGCGGCGCCACTCCGCGCGTCACCTGGATGTACGCGGTCGCCTCCTGGAACCCGCCCGCCGCAATCGTCTCGTCCACGCGCCGGCGCAGGCGGGGCACGTCCACCCCACGGATGCGGACCGCTTCCAGGCTCCGCTCCAGGCGACGGTAGTGGTCGTCGGCCAGCCACGGCCGGCCCTGGTAAATCCGCAGAACCTCGTAGACCGCGTCGCCCAGGAGGAACCCGCGGTCGAGGACGGGAACGCGAGCCTCGTCCAGGGGCATCGTCTGGCCGTTGAGGTTGGCGAGAGCGGCGGGAAGTGTCATCGGTCGTCCTGGAGGGAGAGAGCGTCGGCGAACCTGGTTGACGCGGCCGGCAGGCGCAGCGTCACGCGGGTGCCGCGCCCGACCTCGCTCTCGATCCCGATCGTACCGCCGTGGGCCTCGACGATCTTGCGCGTGGTCGCCAGCCCCAGGCCGGTCCCGCGCGGCTTGGTCGAGAAGAACGGGTCGAAGACGCGGGCCAGCGCGTTCGGCGGGATCCCCTTGCCCGTGTCGATGAGGCTCAGGCACACCGTCTGGTCGAGTTGGCCGTCCCGCGCGGTCGGCGGGTCATCCTGGCCGCCGGCCGCGCCGCAGTGGGCCGCCGGCGGGCCGGCTTCGGTCGCGGCCACGATGGTGATCTCGCCGCCCTCCGGCATGGCCTGCTCGGCGTTCAGCATCAGGTTGAGGAGAGCCTGCTTGAACAGGTCGCGATCCAGCGCGACCGGCGGGAGGTCGGCGGGGAAGTACGGCCGGATCTCGATGTCGGCGGCGCGGGCGGTCGGGCCGAAGAAATCGACCATCTCCTCGACCACCTTGCCCAGGTCGGTCGGGGCCAGGTCGAGGTTCGCGATGCGGGCGAAGCGGAGGAAGTCGTTGGACACTTCCAGCAGGCGGTTGCACTCGGCCTGCAGGCGCTGGATGCGGGTCAGACCCCGCCGCTCGCGCTGGGACCGCGGTTCGTGAAAATCCTCGGCCAGCAACTGGAGGTTCAGCCCCAGGGTGCTGAGATGGTTCTTCATCTCGTGAATGAAACTGCCGGCCAGCTCCGCCAACTCGGCGTACTGGTCGCTCGGTGAGGCTACCACAGTTTCCACGCGACACGCTCGGGCCAGAGATCGGTTCCACCGTGCCGGGGCACCCGGATGGCCCCGGCCAATGTCTCATTGTAGCGATCCGGCATCCGGGCGGTAGGTTCCGCGCCGGCCGGACGGGTAGAAATCGCGCCGGCCCGGGGGTAAGATAAGACGGGTGAGCGGGCGTGGCCGTCCCAGGACGGCGAGGACCCGTCCGCCCACGTTGTTGGGCTCGTAGCTCAATGGCAGAGCAGGGGACTCGACGGCGGCAGCGGCCGCGGCGGTGCGGGGCGCGGCGACGTGCCAGAACCCACCCCGGTCAGCCCGGCCGAACCGCAGCGCGGGTCGCGTCATGCGAAATCATGACGAAGAACCTCCGTAAAGTCGGCGAAAGCTACCGGGCCAGACCCCACGCCAACGCCGAGCCAAGCCCCGCTCAGGGGAAGGTGTAGAGACTGGACACGGAGGCACCGGCCGGCCCTGTGCGCGTCCGCCCGTCGGTGACGGGTTGGCCGGCGTACGGGCCGCGGTGAAGGCACAGTCCAGACCACGAACGAGGGCACGCTCGGCGGCGAAAGCCGAAGTGGCAGGCATAATCCCTTGGTTGCTGGTTCGAATCCAGCCGAGCCCACTGCCGCGGGAGAGGATCCGAAGGGTCGCCACGGATCGAAAGATCTGGACCAGCGGAGTTGAGAACAGGGGGCCGGGAGCATCTCCCGGCCCCCGTCTTTACCGTCGCGGGCACGGCGCTTACCTTGCCCGCGTTCTTCTTTGTCGCCCGCCGACCAGGCCGACCCCGGAGCCGCCCGCGGAGGGGAAGGGGTTTGGTCGCAAAGCCTTAACTCCTCACTCCCCTCAGCCTCACGGCAGCTCGCGGATGCGGATGTTGCGCAGCCACAGCGGCAGGCCGTGGTCCTGGAAGCCGATGTACCCGGTCGGCGGCCGGTTCTTCAGCCTCGGATTGTCGAGCCGTACCTCGTTGACGACCGCGCCGTTGAGCTTCACCGTCACCGCGTTGCCCTTGCTGATGACCTGCATGCGGTTCCACTCGCCGGCCGGCTTCGCGGCGTTCTTCGTCGGCGGCAGGCCCGGGATGATGCCGCCGGAGTCGTGGTCGTTCAGCTTCGCGCCCGGCTTCTTGCTGGCCGAATCGTAGAGCTGGACCTCGATGCCGGTCGCGACCGGGCTCTTCTTGTCGCCGACGTGGAAGTAGAAGCCGCTGTTGCCGCCCTTGGCGACCTTGTACTCGAAGTCCGCCTCGAAATCCCTGTACGGCTTGTTCAGCCACAGGTAGGCATCGTAGCGCTGCCACCCCTTCTCCCCCGGACGCGGCTCCAGCGCCACCACGTCCCCCTTCCCCAGCTTCCAGTTGCCGGTGGTCGTCCAGTTCTGCTTCAGGTCGCCCCCCTTGAGCAGATCGACCCCGGCGGCCTGCTTACCCCCCTGCCCGACCGCGCCTCCGACGGCGAACAACCACAGCGCCACGGCGGGCGCGACGATCGGGAACAGACGGCGGCGAATGGACTCCATGTGTACCTCCTCCACGAGAAGCGGCCACGGTTGCGGTATCAGGGGGTAACGTAAACGCTCGCACGCGGAGGGGCAAGCCTTGTATCGTCCACGGGGCTACGGGGTGGGCGGTCGCGTTGCTATCGTAGGGAAAGAAGGTTGGCCCAGTCCTTCGCCGGGAACGAGGAATTCGGTGCAGGTGCCCATGACCGCCGCTCGCGCCAGCGTCGCACTCACCCCCGCGCATCTCCCGCGCCGGCGGGTGGTGCTGCTCGGCGCCAGCAACCTGACGTTCGGCCTGCCCGCGGCGCTCGACACGGCGCGGCGGATCTGGGGCGCACCGCTCGACGTGCTGGCCGCGCTGGGCCACGGGCGCTCGTACGGTCGGTGGCACCGCCTGCTCTTTCGCGACCTGCCGGGCATCATCGAGTGCGGCCTGTGGGACGCCCTCGCGCGGTGCGGGCCGGCTCCGACGGCGGCCCTGCTTACCGACGTCGGCAACGACCTGCTGTTCGAGGAGACGCCGGCGCAGATCGCCGCCTGGATCGAGGCGTGCATCGACCGACTCCTCGCCGCCGGCGCGCGCGTGGCCCTGACGCCGCTGCCGTTGTGCAGCGTCGCCCAACTCTCGCCGCGGAAGTTCCGGCTGCTGCGAACCGTCCTCTTCCCCGGCTCCCGCCTGCAGTACGCCACCGCCGTGCAGCGCGCCCACGAACTGGACGAACGACTGCGCGGCCTGGCACGCGACCGCGGGCTGCAACTGGCCGAGCACCGGCCGGAGTGGTACGGGTTCGACCCGATTCACATTCGGGGGCGCCACCACGCAAGGGCGTGGTACGACATGATGGCGTGCTGGGTAGACGCGCCGCCGCGCTTCGCCTCGGTCGGCGGGTCGCTGCGGCGCAAGGTGTACCTCGCCCTGCTCGCGCCGGATCGGCGCTGGCTGTTCGGGCAGGAGTACCGCAAGGTACAGCCGGCGGGCCGGCTGGAGGACGGAACGACGGTGGCGCTGTACTGAAACCTCACGCCGCCTGCGGCCTGGCGCCAGCACGCGGAGCCGCAAGCGGCACACTTACCGCACCCACGGATATCGTACCCATGAAACGTACCCTCGGTGTTCTGCTCGTCCTCGCGTTGATCCTGGCTCCCGCGCCGCACGTCGAGTCCGGCGCCCCGAAGAAGAGGTCTGCCATGCTGACCCAGCAACAGGCGTCGGCGTTCGCGCGCCTGGCGCTCAAGGGTATCCAGAAGGAGTACCCGAACAAGCTGGGGATCGTCCTCAACGGCGCCGCCGACGTCAAGGGTCCGAAGGCACTGCACCCGGCGTTCTACGGCTGCTTCGACTGGCACTCGTCGGTCCACGGCCACTGGATGCTGGTGCGGCTGCTGCGTCTGTTCCCCGACTTGCCCGAGCGCAAGCAGATCCGCGCCGTCCTGGCCGAGCACCTCACCGCCCAGAACCTCAAGGCCGAGGCCGAGCAGTTCACCAAACCGAACCAGCAATCCTTTGAACGCCCCTACGGGTGGGCGTGGCTGCTGAAACTCGCCGAGGAGCTGCACACCTGGGACGATCCCGAGGGCCGTGTGTGGTCGAAGAACCTGAAGCCGCTGGCCGACACGCTCGTCGCCCGCTACCTCGCCTTCTTCCCGAAGCAGACGTATCCGATCCGCAGTGGCGTACATCCGAATACAGCATTCGGGTTCGCGTTTGCCCTCGACTACGCGCGGGCGGTCGGCGACAGGCGGCTGCGCGAACTCATCGAGGAGCGCAGCCGAACCTACTACGGCAAGGACGCGGACATTCCCGCGCGGTGGGAGCCGGACGGGGCCGACTTCTTCTCGCCGAGCCTGATGGAGGCGGACCTGATGCGGCGCGTGCTGCCGCCGGCGGAGTTCCAGGCGTGGTTTCGGCGCTTCCTGCCGGGCGCGGCGAAGGCCGCGCCGAGGCCGCTGTTCGAGCCGGCGACGGTGGCCGACCGCACCGACCCGCAGATTGTCCACCTCGACGGGCTGAATCTCAGTCGCGCCTGGTGCATGCGGAGCCTCGCCGCGGCGCTGCCCTCCGACGACCCGGCGCGCCAGGCTCTCGCAGCGTCGGCCGCCCGCCACGCCGCGGCGGGGCTGCGCCACATCGCCAGCGGCGATTACGTCGGCGAGCACTGGCTGGCGTCGTTCGCCGTGTACATGCTTGCAACGCCTGCGCCGTGACGGTGCCGGCTCGTTTCCGACGAATGGGCTCACACGGTCGGCAGGGCCGGCGCCTCCGCCGCCATTTGGCGGATGTCCTGCGTGACCCGCATCGAGCAGAACTTTGGCCCGCACATCGAGCAGAACTTGGCCGACTTGAACACGTCCTGCGGCAGCGTCTCGTCGTGCATCAGCCGGGCCGTCTCCGGGTCGAGCGCCAGCTCGAACTGCCGGTTCCAGTCGAACTCGAACCGCGCCTTCGACAGCTCGTCGTCACGCTGCCGGGCGTGCTTGCGGCCGCGGGCGATGTCGCCAGCGTGGGCCGCGATCCTGTACGCGATCACGCCCTGGCGCACGTCGTCCCGGTTCGGCAGGCCGAGGTGCTCCTTCGGCGTGACGTAGCACAGCATCGCCGCCCCGGCCTCCGCCGCCAGCGCCGCCCCGATGGCGCTGGTGATGTGGTCGTACCCCGGCGCGATGTCCGTCACGAGCGGGCCGAGAACGTAGAACGGCGCATCGTGGCAGAGTTCGCGCTCCTTCTCGACGTTCATCTTGACCAGGTGCATCGGGATGTGGCCCGGACCCTCGATCATCACCTGACAGCCGTGCTGCCACGCCTTGAGCGTCAGCTCGCCGAGCGTCTTCAGCTCCGCGAACTGGGCGGCGTCGTTCGCGTCGGCCAGGCACCCCGGCCGCAGCCCGTCGCCGAGGCTGAACGTCACGTCGTGGGCGCGCATGATCTCGCACAGCTCGTCGAAGTGGGTGTACCAGAAGTTCTGCTCCCGGTGCGCGAGCATCCACGCCCCCATCAGCGACCCGCCGCGGCTGACGATGCCAGTGATACGGTTCGTCGTCAGCGGCAGGTACTCGCGCAGCACCCCGGCGTGGATCGTCATGTAATCGACGCCCTGCTTCGCCTGGTGCTCGACCATGTCCAGGGCCAGACGCGGGGTGATCTCGGCCGGATCCTTGACGTGCTGGATCATCTGGTACACCGGCACGGTGCCGATCGGCACCGGCGAGGCGTCGAGGATGGCCTGGCGGATGCCGTCGATGTTGCCGCCGGTGGACAGGTCCATGACCGTGTCGGACCCGTAGTGGACGGCGGTGTGCAGCTTCTCCAGCTCGTCCTCGACCTTGCCGGTGACGGCCGAGTTGCCGATGTTCGCGTTGATCTTGCACCTCGCCGCCACGCCGATGCACATCGGTTCGAGCTTCTTCGTGAGGTGGACCTTGTTGGCCGGGATGACCATGCGGCCGCGCGCCACCTCGGCGCGGATCAGCTCGGGGGCGAGATCCTCGCGCTGGGCGACGTGGTTCATCTCGTCGGTGATCGCGCCCTGGCGGGCGGCTTCAAACTGGGTCATGAAAGCGGCTCCTTGTTCTCCCTCCCCTCTCCCCTTGTGAGAGAGGGGCCGAGGGTGAGGGAGAAAAAACGGGATCAGGGTTCGAGTTTCGGCAGCCAGCTATCCGCCAGCGCCAGCGGGGCGGTGAGGCCCATCAGGTCGAGGGCTCCGAGCAGCAGTCCGGGCAGGAAAATCCAGATGACCAGCACGCTCAGTCCTTCGAGCAGATCCTCGTAGGCGAACAGCACGGCCAGCAGCCAGACCGCTACCGGGATGTAGCCCATGAACAGCGTGAGGAGGACCATCGCCGCCGGCAACTCGGCACCACGGACCAGGAACGCGGCGAGGCCGCACAGAACCAGCGCGAGGACCGCCATGCCGAGGGCGGCGAAGGTGCTCCGCGTCCAGAAGGCGGCGGCCGGCATCGGAATCGGGTCCGGACCGAGGCGCACCTTGTACGCCAGCGCCGCGAGAGGGACCGTCAGCGGCCAGTACAGAGTCACCGACACGGCGATGACCAGCACCCAGCGGAAGAAGTTGAAGAACTCCACCGCACGCGCCCTCCGACCGGGAGGAAGAGCCGACCAGGGAACGGGGCCGGGAGACACGTCGGTTGAAGAGAAAACAGGTCGCTTTCCCACGCCGGTATGACCCGGATCAGGTCCCAGGGTGTGCTCTCAGCCCGCCGTCGATCCGTGCGATGGTGCGCGGCTCCGCGGCAGGCACCCCTAGCGATCTGCCCCTCATTGTACGCAGTAACGGCGCGGATGGTCAGTGGCAACGGGTACAGCGTCGCGCCCGCCCCTATGCGGACACCAGGCGCCACGGCGCGTCGTCGCCCGCGCCGTTCGCTTCCGCCCGCCCCTCGCGTCGCAGCTTGAGCAGACCGGCCAGGAGTTGCAGCCGCGCGAAGCGCATCACCCCCGCGGGCAGGCCGCGATACAACTCCGGCGCCAGGTCGGCGATCGTGCGCGGCCCCGCGCGCAGCGCGTCCACCAACTGCGCCTCGCGCCGGGCGCGGTGGTCGAGGGCGTCACGCAGCGTCTCCGCCGGGCGGGCGCTGACGTTGCCGTGCGCCGGCAGCAGCAGTCGGCAGTCGTAGCCCTGCAAGCGGCGGAGCGAGTCGAGGTAGACGGCCAGGTCGCCCTCCGGCGGCGCGATCACGATCGACGAGGCGGTCGAAACCATGTCGCCGGCCAGCAGCAGCCGGTAGCGCGGCTCGTAAAACGCCAGGTGCCCCGCGGCGTGGCCGGGCGTGTACGCCGCTTCCAGGTGCCACGTCCCGCTGCCGCCGGGACTGATGCCGAGGTCGAGCCGCTCGCCGTCCTCGATGAAATGCGCCACGTCCACCAGCCCGCGTAGCCGTTCGGCGGTCAGGCGGTGCGCCCAGACCGGCATGCCGTAGCGACGCGCGCATGCCGCGGCGGCGCCGACGTGATCCGGGTGGTGGTGAGTCAGGACGACGGCAGCCAGTCGCAGTCCGTCGTGCCGGCGGGCATCGAGCAGGTCAAAGAGACGCTGCTGCTCGACCGGGTCGGAGGCGCCCGGGTCGAGCAGGTACGCCGGGGCGCGGCCGACGAGGTAGGCATTGGTGTGCGTGCTTGGCGGCAGGACGACCGTGCGCAGCGGGATCAGCTGCACGTCGGGGGCGAAGAAGATCGGGTGGATGCGGCCCGCCGTCAGCGCCTCCAGCAGCGGGCCGAGTCGGGCGGGGGCTTCCTCGGTGGACCGGCCGCGGATCGACTCCAGCGTCATCACGGTCGGTGGCGATACCAGGGACTCGCCGCGCACCCACTCGGCGAGTACATCTGCGGCCGGCGCCCAGCGGCCGCAATCCAGCTCACCCGGCCAGACGACCGCCTCCTGCCCCGACGGCAGCACGGCGACGAAGAAGGTGGTGTCGAACCGGATCGGCGCGAACGCGGGCGTGGTCACGCTGCCGATGAGGTGCAGGTCCGCGGCGTGGACGACCAACCCCAGACGTACCAGCAACTCGGCGAACGACAGGCGGTCGGCGACGACCTCGCGGCGCCACCGTTCCAGGTCGGGAATGGGGGCGGGCTGGGAGCCGTCGGCGGGGCGGGCGAGCAGCACGCCGGTCTCCTCGAACAACTCGCGGGCCGCGGTGGCGCGGCGGACCGCAAGCGGATCGGCGGCGGGTTCGACGGGGATGGCGCAGTCGGCTGCATCGACCTTGCCGCCGGGGAAGGCCCAGAAGCCGCCGAAGAAGCGAAGGGTCTCACTCCGGCGGACGACGAAGACCTCGGACGAGCCGGGAGCCCGCGCCAGCAGGACGCTGGCGGCCTCGGCGATCCAGCCTGGTCCTTCGGGTTGCTCCATCTCGGTCAGGGGTGTCGGAGAAGATCTCTCCCTCCGGTCCCCTCACAGAGGGAGGGCCGGAGGGAGAGGTTGCGCGTCGCGTCGCTCACTCCTGTCCCTCGGCGGGAGTGGTTCGCGAGCGGGGGGTGGACTTTTTCGCGGCCGACGGGGGTTCGGGCTTGGTGAACTCGCCGGCCAGCCCGCGATGGACCGCCTCCATCAGCCGCTCCATGGCGAACGGCTTGCGGATGTAATCGACCACCCCGAGGTACTCGGCATACGCCTTGTGGCGGCTGCCCTCGTTGGCCGTGATCATGATGATCGGCGGAGCGTCCGCCTTGTCGCGGAAGTGCTCCAGCACCGGGTAGCCGCCCATGCGCGGCATCATCATGTCGAGGATGACGAGGTCCGGACGCTGGTTGTAGATCGCCTGCTTGCCCTGCTGGCCGTCCCGGGCCTGAATGACGCGGAAGCCCTGGCGCTCCAGCACGGTGCGTAACCCGTCGCTCAGTTCGGTGTCGTCGTCCACGATGAGAATGATTTTGTTGTCTGCCATGGCGGTAGCCCTCGGTCTGGGGATTGGGTCGGAGGCGAGGTTTGTCCCTGTCAGATTACCAGGGAGAAGTCGCATCTACAAGCAACTGGTCGAACCTGCCAGGGGCGAGGGGAGATCAATTCAACCGCTCGCCTTACCCGCCGATGGCGTGCATGGTGCGCTGCGGTTTGACGAAGCGGGCCGTGTTGATCTCGTGCCCTTCCCACTTCGCCCACACGTTGCGGCGAATCACCGCCGCAATCGCAGCATCGCTCGCGCCGCCGCGGAGGAGTTGTTTGACATCGTCCTCCTCGATGGCAAACAGGCAGTTGCGCAGCTTGCCGTCAGCGGTCAGGCGGACCCGGTTACAGCTCAGGCAGAACGGCTGCGAGATCGACGCGATGATGCCGACACGCCCTCCCGGATCGTCCGGCACACCGGAGGCGTCGGCGTACCGGAACTCCATCGCCGGCGCCCGCGGGTCGTAATCCTCGACCGGGACGAGCGGCGCCACCTCACGCTCGATCAGCTCCAGGATCTCGTGGGCGAAGAAGACCTTGCCGCGCTCCCACTGGTCGGCGCCGATCGGCATGTACTCGATGAAGCGGATCTCCAGCCGGTGTTCGCGGGCGAAGCGGGCCAGCGGCACGACCTCGTGTTCCGTCACCCCGCGGATGCTGACGGCGTTCACCTTGACCGGGTCGAACCCAACCCGCTTCGCCGCCAGGATGCCAGCGAGAACCCTGTCCAGCCCGTTGCGTCGGGCCAGTTCCCGGAACCGCTCGGGGCTAAGCGCGTCGAGGCTGATGTTGATGCGCCGCAGGCCGGCGTCGTACAAAGCCCGGGCGTGGTCGGCGAGGAGGATGCCGTTGGTGGTCAGACCGACGTCCCGAATGCCGTCGATGGCGCACAGCATTCGCACGAGGTCCGGAAGTTCGCGCCGCATCAGCGGCTCGCCGCCGGTGAGGCGCACCTTGTCGATCCCGAGCGGGGCCGCGATCCGGACGAAGCGCGCGATCTCCTCGAACGTGAGCAGTTCGCTCCGGTCCATGAAGGCCACATCCTCGTCCATGCAGTAAGTGCAGCGCAGGTTGCAGCGATCGGTCACGCTGATGCGCAGGTTGTTGTGGAGGCGGCCGAAGGAGTCGAGAAGAGAGGAGGGGCTAGAGACTGGGGGCTGGGGGCCAGGAAGGACGGACAGCGGCGCAGTCATCCCCTTGCCGGAATCCCCGCACAGCGGCAGCGACAATCTGCGCTCGCGCCTGTTTGCTTCGCTCATCACTCCTCCCTCTCCGCCAACTCCGCGCGCTGGCGCGCGCGGCTGGTTAACACGCCCCTAACCCCCGGTTCCCGGATGTACCCACTCGGTCGAGCCGTCGGCCCAGTTTTCCTTCTTCCAGATCGGCACGAGTTCCTTGAGGCGGTCGATGGCGTGGCGGCACGCCTCGAACGCCTGTGCCCGGTGGGGGCAGCTGACCGCGACCGCGACGCTCACCTCCCCCACCGCGAGCCGGCCGAGACGATGAATCAGCGCGATCTCGCCGACCGCCCAGCGGGCACGGGTGTCGGCCTCGATCTCCGCGAGTTTTTTCTCGGCCATCCCGGGGTACGCCTCGTAGTCGAGGGCGACGGTGACACGGTCGCCGGTCAGGTCGCGCACGGTGCCGAGGAACGCGACGACGGCCCCGCAGTCGTTGCGCCGGACCTGCTCGGTCAAGGCGTGGTGGTCGATCGGCTCTCGCGTCAGGCGGATCATGGTCGGTGGCGGGCGAAGGTGGGGTGGGTGCGGCCGGTCCGAACCCGCAGAGAATATTATAGCTGGAACGAGGCGGGGCACCCCACGTCGATCCGCCGCCCGTGGGCTTTGGAAACACTTCTGCACATCGCTTCCCTTGCCCCTGCCACGAGACCGCCGCCGCTCACCGGCGGCAGCACCGCCACCTCAGCAGACCGGGGCAGGCGGAGGCTGTCCTCAGCGAACTCGTCGTTGACCGCGAGCGCGCAGCGCTCCAGCAGTCCCGCCAGCGCCGGCACGTCCGCCGCCAGGCGCCCGCGCAGGTCGGCCACCGTGGCGCCGTCGGCCAGTTCCACACGCACCGATTCGGCGCCCGCCAGATCCTTCGCGCGGGCGAACAGGCGAACCTCGACAATCATCGCAGCACCAGTTCGCGGATGGGTTCCCTGAGGCGGCGGGCCACGTCCGGCAGCAGCCCATAGGCGAGCGCGAGGTACTGGACCGGGTGAAGGGTGCGCTTGCCGGCCCCGTCCTCCATCTGCATCCGGCAGGCGCTGCACTCGGTCGAACCGAACAGCACCCGCGGGCGCTTCAACTCCTCCAGCATCGGCCGGCCGGCTTCCAGAGACGTTTCGTAGTTCTCCGCCTTCAGGCCGAACGTGCCCGCCATGCCGGAACAACTCACGTCGATTGTATGCACCATCAGACCCGGTATCAACGCGAGCAGTTGCGGCCCGGCGGGGGGGCTCCCGAGCGCCTTCAGGTGGCACGGAACGTGATGGCCGACCGCGAAATCCAGCGGCCGGAAGTCGGTGCGCAGCCGCCCTTGCCGGTGCAGATCCCACAGGAACGCGGTCAGCTCGACCGTGCGCTCGGCGACGAGTTTCGCGTCCGAGTCGTCGGTCAGGTCGGGGTAGTCCTGGCGGAGCATCAGCGCCGCGGTCGGCTCGGAGCAGACAATCGGCCACCCCTCGCGGGCCGCGTCGGCGAGCACGCGCAGGTTCCGCCGGGCGATGTCGCGAGCCGCCTCGACGTCGCCGTGCGCCAGCGCCGCCATCCCACACCCGCGCTGGCCCGGCGGCACGTACACCTCGAACCCGTTGTGGCGCAGCACCGCGACGACGGCTTCGGCGACCTGCGGATCGCTGCAGTTGGCGAACACGTCCACGAAGTACGCGACCCGCTCGCCCTCCGCCCTGGGCTTGCGCGTCCAGCCGCGCCGCCGCGCGCGCCGCAGGAAACTGCGCAGGGCGAAGCGCGGCAACCGCCGCCGACGCGACAGGCCGAACAGCTTCTCGAATACCCAGCGCGTGAACCGACTCTTCAGAGCCAGGTTCACGACCAGTGAGAACGTCCCCCCCAGCCGGGCGAACCCCTCGGCCCGAGCCATGAACCAGTCCTTCCAGTCGAGACCATACTCGGCCACGTTAGCGGCCTTCGCCTCGAGCATCAGCCGGGGGATGTTGACGTGGGCCGGGCACTCGGCGGCGCACATGCGGCAGTTGACGCATAGATCGGCCACCGCCCGCACCTCGTCGGGGGCGAGTTGGCGCGGGTCGGCCTTCTCGGCGAGGCGGTGGCGGAGCAGGTTCGCCTTGGCACGTGGGGCAGCCGCCTCGGCGTGAGTCGCCCGGAAAACGGGGCACATGCGCTGAGCGGGCGCCTCGGTCCGGCACTGGCCGCAGCCGTTGCAGCTGAGAACCTCGGCGACGACCTCGTCCGGCTGCCAGCGCAGCAGCCAGGGCGTGTCGCGCCCGGCCGTCTCCCGATCGGGTGGATTGTCTGCCACCGGCCGGGCACCGCGCAGAGGGCGGCGCAGCGGCCACCGCTCCAGGTCGGGCGCCGGATCGACGATCTTGCCCGGGTTGAACAGGCCGCGCGGGTCGAACACCGCCTTGAGCTGACGGAAGACCGGGTAGAGCGGGCCGTACTGCCGCGCCACCCACGGCGTCCGCGCCAGCCCGGTCCCGTGCTGCGAGCTGACCGTCCCCCCCAGCTGCAGCGCCAGCCGGTGGATCTCCTCGGCGATGGCCGACAGCTTCGACACGTCCTCCGGCTGTTGCAGATCGAGGAACGGCCGGGTGTGGACCTGGCCCGTCCCGGCGTGGACCAGGAACGACGCGGTCGTTTCGTGTTCCTTGAGGATCTCCTGCACTCGATGCAGATAGGCGTTGAGTTCCTCCGGCGGCACGCCGACATCCTCGACGAACGCGACCGGCTGGGCCCCGCCGCGCAGCCCGTACAGGGTCGGCAGGACGACTTCGCGCAGCTGCCACAGGCGGTCGATGTCGTCCGGGTCGAAGGCCGGGTGTGCGTGCAGGGCCAGGCGCTCGCTGCGGTAGAGTTGCTCGACCAGCTGCTGGGCGGCCTCGCGGGCCTCGCGGGTGGTGTCGGTTTCGTACTCGACGAGCAGCACCGCCTCGACCGCCGGGGGGACCAGCGCGGCGGCGGCGGCGGCGTCGCTGCCGCGGGCCAGGCTCAGTAATCGCCGGTCGAGCAGTTCGCACGCAGCCGGGCCGGTCGGCAGCGCCCGCTGGGCGGCTCGCAGGGCGGCGTCGAGGCTGGCAAAGCCCAGCAGCACCAGGCTGCGCCCGCCGGGCAGCGGGATGGTCCGCAGGGTCGCCTCGGTGATGACCGCCAACGTTCCCTCCGACCCGGTCAGTAACTTCGCCAGGTCGAGGCCGTCCGCCGTCAGGGCGTCGTGGAGGAGATAGCCGCAGCGGTTGTACGGCGTGCGTGGGCGGCAGGTCCGGATCAGCTCGGCGTTCTCGCTCAGCAGCACCGCGGCGGCGCCGACGATGTCATGCAGGTGACCCGGCACATCCTCGGCGGCGGGCTGGACAGGCTCCCTGCCGACGGTGGCCGCCTCGCCGGTGTCGAGGACGACGCGCAGGGCGGCGACGTGGTCGCGGGTGTAGCCGTAGCGCAGGGTGTGAGCGCCGGAGGCATTGTTGGCGACCATACCGCCGACGGTACACTGCGCCGCACTGGCCGGATCGGGAGCGAAGCGGCGCCCATCGCGGGCCAGGCGCGCGTTGACCGCGCGGCAGGTGACGCCGGCCTGGACGCGGATGGTGTCGGCGCCGACGTCGCGGATCGCCTGGAAATGGCGGCTCAGGTCGAGGATCAGGCCGGGGCCGAGCGCCTCGCCCGCGACCCCACTGCCCGCGCCGCGCGGCACCAGGGGCAGGCGGTGCTCGGCGGCGTAGCGCACCAGAGCCTGGACGTCCTCCTCGTCGCGCGGGACCGCCACGCCGATCGGATGGACCTGGAAGATGCTGGCGTCGGTGCTGTAGAGAGCACGAGACAGGTCATCGAAGAGCAGACCGCCCTTGAAGAACCCCTTGAGATCGTCGCGGATGCGCTCGCGCTGTTGTTCGTCCACGTTGGTACAGTCCAGGCGCGTCAAGGGTGACAGGGTGACCGAAGCAAGCCCACGGGGCGCAGCCCGTGGGCTTGCTTTGGTCACCCTGTCACCTTGTCACCCTGTCATCTTACCGCTTCTCGCCGGCCCCGCCAGCGGGCAGGGTGAGGCCGCGGAGCAGGCCCATGTCGCGCGTTCCGAGTTTCTGCACCTCGCCCGGGGTCATCGTGAACGCTACCAGGAGCTGGTCCCCCCGCGACCCGGCGACGAGGTAGAAGTACTGCAGCGCCTTCAGCCCGTCCATTTCGCCCTCGGCCGCAACAAGGTAGATCCAGTTGCCGTTGGTCGCTTCCTTGACCTCCTCGTCGCGCAGGATGCTCCCCATCGTCCAGCCCGGCATGTTCGCCAGGATTTGCTTGAACTCCTCGGGGGTGAAGTGCTTGCCGGCCTCGACCTTCTTCCACGGCGTAAGCGTCACCTGGGCGACGAACTGACCGCGATCCATCAGGCGCTGGACGAGGTGCTCGTCGGTCTGGGCAACGGTGTGCCACTCGCGGCTGTGCTGCAACTCGTACAGGCCGCGATGGTCGCGGTGGCGCAGGAGAGTCAGCCGATCGGCCGGCACCTTGTCGCGCGGGATGGGCACCAGGGCGTAGTCGTTCACCTCGCCGGCCGGCTCGGGCAGCGGGGAGCGCTCGACCGTGTAGGTGATCTCCGCCTTCGCCGCCGGGCTGACCGGCCCCTGCGCGCGCTCGTCGGTCTGCTTCCACGCCAGCCCGACCAGCCGCTTGCACTTCAGATCGAAGCGCCCGGTCGCCTGCACTGCCACCTTGACCTCCGCTCCCAGGTCGATGCCCGCCGCCGGGCCGGTGAAGGAAACGGTCGCGATCTCGTCCTTGACCTGCTCCAGCTTGCCGATCAGTTCCTGCGACGTCAGCCCACTGAATCGGCACAGGGCCTGGACGACCGGGTTGGCGACCTTCCAGGTGTCGCCGACTGCGACGTCGCGCCCGGGGAGGAGTCCGGGAAGGGCGAGGGTGTCGAGGTGTTCGGTCAGCTGCAACTCGTCGCGCGTCAGCAGATCGTGCGGACTGAAGACAACCAGCGTATCCTTGATGCGCTGCACGGCGAGCAGCTTGCGCGCCTTGTCGCCCAGCGCGCGTTCGATCTTGCTGTCGGCGACCGCGATACCGACCTTTGCCGCGAGGTAGTGGCGGGCAGCCTTCGCGATCAGCCCGCCGGTGCCGGGCTCCAGGACGCGCTCGTAGAAGTCGTGGCTCGCCGCCGCCGACTCCTTCAGCGCGATCGCCTTGCCCTCCTGCTGAACCTTCAGCTCGCCAGCGAGCGCCATGCCGAGCTTGACGCGCGTGCAGGTGTCGGCAGCGGTGTCTTCTTTCAGCGGGTAGGTCTGGGCTCGGGCTGTCCCCGCCACCGCCAGGGTAACGATCAGGCCCGTCACGGTTCGCCAGCTAACCATTGCCCTCTCCTGTTTCTGCAGGTCCGTCCGCACCCAACCCGGACGCGCGGCGGGAAGATACAGCGGGGCGCTGCCCACGTCAACCGCGGTCTGCCCCGATCCCGGAGGCCGCGGCGGAGGTGGCTAGTAAGGACTGGCGGACCAAACTCCTGTTCGAGCCCGCAGCGTCAGCGCGGGACGAGACAAAGACCTGCGCTGACGCTGCGGGCTCGGACGGAATGGCGGCGGCGTTTGATCCGGTAGTGCTAACCGGAGGGAGTTTTACAAGGGCACGAATGTGACCTAGAGTTCTGGTAAGACGCTGTCAAAGAATAAGTTTACCGCTTGCGGCGAAACGGACCCAGGGGCCAATGGTCCCGGCGGGCTGTCGGCAGCTGGCGCAGCGCACAGGAGAAGGGCGGAGGAAGACCGATGATCACGCCGGCCATTCTTGCCCGCAATGTCTCCAAGAGCTTCCGCACTGGCCAGCAACAGACCACTATTCTTCGGGGCGTGAGCCTCGACATCGCCCGCGGCGAGATCGTTTACCTCGTCGGGCCGTCGGGGAGCGGCAAATCGACCCTGCTGTCGATCCTCGGCTGTCTGCTCAGCTCCGACAGCGGGCGCGTGGAGGTTCTCGGCCGGAACGTGGGCAAGATGACCCAGGCGGAACAGACCGCGTTTCGGCAGGAGCATCTCGGGTTCATCTTCCAGACGTTCAACCTGTTTCCGACTCTCTCCGCGCTCGACAACGTGCGGCTGGCGCTGGCGATGCGCGGCGTGCCGGTCCGGGAAGCGCGGCGGCGGAGCGCCCAGCTGCTCGACCAGGTCGGCCTCGGCGATCGCGGCCGCCTGCGTCCGGGCCAGCTGAGCACTGGCCAGGGTCAGCGCGTGGCCGTCGCCCGGGCTCTGGCCGGCAATCCGCTGGTTCTGTTCGCCGACGAGCCGACCGCGTCGCTGGACGCCGAGAACGGGCTGGCGGCGATGGAGTTGCTCAGCCGCCTGGTGCGGTTCCGCAACATGACGCTGGTGGTGGTGACGCACGACAGCCGCGTGTTCTCGTTCGCCGACCGCATCCTGCACCTCGAGGATGGCCGGTTGCGCCGCGAGTGGACGGAGAAGGCGCCGCCCGCCCACAGCCGGCGGCCGCTGTTCGACCCGGTGAAACTTGTGCGAGGGTTGAAGGGATGAAGGCCATCCTGGTGTGCGTGGGTCTGGCGGCCGGGTTCGCCGCGGTCGGGGTGCCGCTGCTGTGCCGCACCGACGGCGAGGCGCCGGCCCCGCGCAAGGCGAAGCGGCTGAATTACTGCCCGACGGAGGTGGCGGCCAACGGCATCGTTGAGGGCGCGCGGCCGGAGGTCGCTCTGCGGCCGGAGGTGCCCGGCCGGATCGCCGCCATCCACGCCCGGGAGAACCAGGACGTGCGCCGCAGCGACGTGCTCGTGGAACTCGACAGCGACACCCACCGCCACGAAGTTGCCCTGGCGGCGGCGGAGTTGGCCCTTGCCCGGGCAGACCTGGCCAAGCTCCGCAACGGCGAGCGCAAGGAGCGGCTGGACGCGGCCGGCGCGCTGGAAAGCGCCAAGGAGACGCTCCACCACCAGGCCCGGGGAGAGTTCGAGCGTGCCCAGGAACTGCTGTCGCGCAAGTCGATGAGCGTGGAGCAATACGAGGCCCACCGCTTCCGCATGCTCCAGACCGAGGCGGAGTGGAAGCAGTACCGGGCCGAGCTGGCGTTGCTGCGCGCCCCGCCGCGGCCGGAAGACCTGGCGGCCGCCGAGGCGCGGGTGGCCGCCGCCGAGGCGCGCCACCAGCTGGCCGTGGCTCGCCAGGCGAAGACGCGCGTCGTCGCGCCGTTCGACGGGCGGATCCTGCAGGTCTACGCCGAGCCGGGGGAGATCGCCGGCCCGGACAACCCGCAGCCGGTCCTGCTATTCGCCGACCTGTCGAGGCGGCGGGTCCGGGCGTTCGTCGAGGAACTCGACATCTCCCGCGTGAGGACGGGGCAGCAGGTCCGGATCACGGCCGACGCCCTCGCCGGCAAGGAGTACGCCGGAGTGGTTGCGCTGGTCCTCCCGCGGATGGGGAAGCGAGCCCCCCAGAGCGACACCCCCGGCGAGTACCGGGACGTGTACTACCGCGAGGTGCTCATCGACATGACCGCGGCCGGGGAGATGCCGACCAACCTGCGCGTGCAGGTGCGTATCGCCGTCGGTGCCGGGCAGGCCGCCCCTCCCCCGGCGCCTCCTCGCTAGCGGCTCCTTGCAGCTGAAGGGGTTACCAGCCGCGAGTGCCAGCGCGCGGGCGGATCCGCGCGCTGGCGCTCGCGGCTGGTAACCCTCTCCGCCGCCCCGTCGCGCGTTTGTGCTCTGCCTCAGGCTCCTGGAACTCGCACCGATGTGCCAGGGGCCGTTGCGAATTTTCTCATCGCAATCAGCCCCCCCCACCGCTAGACTTGATGCATTGCCCGACGATCGGCCGTCCCGCCCGACTTCCTGCCCAGGGAATCCTCGCAACGTCCGCAAGGGGGCCACCAGATATGTTCGGTTCGCTTCGCCATTCCTCGCCCGCCCGCCGGCTTCGTCCTGGCAAACGCATCGCCCTCGGCCTGGTCCTGGCGCTGCTGACGGCCGCCCCGGCGACGGCGGCGCTGCCCACCAGCGCCGCGGCGAAGGCGCGCGCGATCGGCCAGCCGGTCGCACTCGTGGTCCAGCCCGAGACGATTACCTTCGATGGCCCGCGCAGCACGGTGCAGGTCGTTATCACCGGCAAGTACGCCGACGGCACCGTCCGCGACCTGACTCACTTCTGCGACCTGGCCGTCGAGACGCCCGGCGTCGTCGCCCTCGACGAGGAGCGCTTCCTCACCCCGGTCAAGGACGGCAGCACCGCGCTGATCGTCAAGGCCGCCGGGCAAGCGGTCCGCGTCCCGGTGACGGTGCAGGACTTCACGAAACCGCAGCCGGTCAGTTTCCGCAACGACGCGATCGCGGCGCTGAACGTCGGGGGCTGTAACTCCGGCGCCTGTCACGGCACCCCCAGCGGCAAGAACGGTTTCAAGCTCAGCCTGCGCGGGTACGATCCGCCGGCCGACTACATCCAGCTGACGCGCGACGTCCTCGGCCGCCGCACCGACCGGATGGGCGCCGCGTCGAGCCTCATCTACCTGAAGGGTCTCGGCCGCATCCCGCACGAGGGCGGCGCCCGCTTCAGCCCCGCCAGCATTCCGGCGAAGACCCTGCACGCCTGGCTGAGCGAGGGGCTCCGCGACGACGCTCCGACGGTCCCGCTGCTGAAGCGCGTCGAGGTGGCCCCCGGATCGCGCGTGCTGAACGACCCGACGCGCTGGCAGCAACTTGCCGTCCGGGCCTCCTTCGCCGACGGCACCGTTCGCGACGTGACGCGCCTGACCGTCTTCAGCAGCAGCGACAGCGCCGTCGCCGACGTGAACGCCAACGGCCTGGTCGAATTCGGTCAGAGCGGCGAGGTCGCGATCCTGTGCCGCTACCTCGACGAGCTGGTGTCGGTGCGGCTGACGTACCTGGAGCCGAAGAAAGGCTTCAAGTGGTCGAACCCGCCGGAGAACAACTACGTCGATCGGCACGTCTTCGCGAAGCTGAAGATGCTCAGCATCCAGCCGTCGGACCTGTGTACCGACCAGGAGTTCCTGCGCCGCGTCTACATGGACGTCTGCGGCATCCTGCCGACCGCCGACGAAACGCGCGCGTTCCTCGCCAGCAAGGAGCCGGACCGGCGGGCGAAGCTGATCGACCGGCTGCTCGAACGGCGAGAGTACGCCGACTTCTGGACTCTCAAATGGTCAGACGTGCTCCGCTCCAGCCGCAAAACGATCCAGGTCAAGGGCACGCGCGTCTTTCAGAAATGGGTGCGCGGCCACATCGAGCGCAACACCCCGGTCAACCGCATGGTGAGCGAACTGCTGACCGCGTCCGGCAGCACGTTCGCGAACCCGCCGGCGAACTACTACCGCATCGCCCGCGATCCGACGAGCCTCGCCGAGACGACGGCCCAGCTGTTCTTCGGCATCCGCATGCAGTGCGCCAAGTGCCACAACCACCCGTTCGAGCGCTGGACGCAGGACGACTACTACAGCTTCGCCGCGTTCTTCGCCCGGGTGAAGCAGCGCAAGGATCCGACCCAGGGGCCGGTCGTCGCGAAGGGCGAGAACGCGGAGTACATCTACGTCGAGCGGGCCGGCGAGGTAATCCAGCCGCGCACCGGCAAGGCGATCTCGCCGAAGTTCATGGGCGGCGCCGTCCCGATCGTCCCGCCGGGCAAGGACCGCCGCGCGGTCCTCGCCAACTGGCTGACGGCCGGCGACAACCCGTTCTTCGCGAAATCGGTGGTGAACCGCCTCTGGTATCACCTGCTGGGCCGCGGCATCGTCGATCCGGTCGATGACTTCCGCGACTCCAACCCGTCCGCCAACGACGACCTGCTCGACGCCCTGGCGCAGGACTTCGTCAAGCACAACTTCGACGCCAGGCACCTGATCCGGACCATCCTGAACTCGCGGACGTACCAGCTCGGCGCCCAGAGCAACGAGTTCAACAAGGATGACAACAAGTACTTCTCGCGGGCGGTGACGAAGCTGCACACGGCCGAGCAGCTGTTCGACGCCATCACCCAGGTGACCGAGGTGCCGGAGAAGTTCGCCGGCCTGCCGCTGGGGACGCGCGCCACGCAACTGCCGGACGGCGAGGTAAATCACCCGTTCCTGAAAACGTTTGGCCAGCCGGCTCGGGAACTGGCGTGCGAGTGCGAGCGCGAGGGCGACAGCAACCTCGCCCAGGCGCTGCAGCTGATCAACGGCCCGTTCGTCAACGACCGGATGCGGAACGCCAGCAACCGCATCGGCAAGCTGCTGGCGAAGAAGCTCAACGACCGCGAATTGCTCGACGAGCTGTACCTGGCAACGCTGACGCGGCTGCCGGAGCCGCCGGAAATCCAGGCGTTCATGGCTCACGTCTCGGCAGCGAGCGACAGGCGCAAGGCGTGGGAGGACGTCCACTGGACGCTGATCAACGCCAAGGAGTTCCTGTTCCGGCATTGAGAGCGTTTCGTGCCAGGACGCAAGGAGCGCAAAGGAAGACCTCCTTTGCGCTCCTTGCGTCTTTGCGCGAAACGCCTGGCAGCGCTCGTACCCTTCGCGCCCTCCACCTTTATCGGGCCGCTCATGAGCACGTTTGTTTTCAACGGCACGATCATCCTTGCCGACCGCCTGCTGGAAGACGGCCACGTTGTCATCGCGGGCGAGCGCATCGTCGCGGTGGGCGCGGGGCGGCGTCCGGACGGGATTGATCTGGCGGACGGCTACCTCGCGCCGGGGTTCGTGGACCTGCACATTCACGGCGGGGCCGACGTTGATTTCATGGACGGCACGGCGGACGCGTTCCGCACCGTCTGCCGCGCCCACGCCCGGCACGGCACGACGAGCCTGCTGCCGACGACCACCGTCGCCCGCCACGAGCAGCACCTTGCGTTCCTCGACGTCTGCCGCCGCCTGAAGCGCGAAGGCACCGGCAGCGCTCGCATCCTCGGCGCCCACTTCTACGGCCCGTACTTCGCCATCGAGGCGCGCGGTTGCCACCCCGCGGCCTCGGTCCGCGCGCCCGAGGCGCACGAGTACGAGCAGTACCTCGCGTTCGCCGACTGCATCGCCACCGCCACCGTCGCGCCGGAGCTGCCCGGCGCCGAGGGGTTCGTCCGCGCTTGCCGCGCACGCGCGATCCGCTGCAACGCGGGCCACAGCTACGCCACCTTCGACCAAATGGAGGCGGCCCTCGGCTGGGGCGTGCGCCACGTCGATCATCTGTTCTGCGCCATGTCGGACCGGGCGCGGCTGCGGCAGAGCCAGACCTACCCGATGCGCGGCGGCGTCATGGAGGCGACCCTCTACTTCGACGAGCTGACGACGGAGGTGATCGCCGACGGCAAGCACCTGCAGCGGGAGTTGCTGCTGCTGGCGTACAGGGTCAAGGGGCCGGACCGGCTCGCCCTGGTGACCGACTGCAACCGCGCCCTGGACATGCCGGACGGCGAATACATTTTCGGTCCGCTCGATGGCGGCGAACCGATCCTGCGCCAGGACGGGGTCGGGGTGATGCTCGACGGCAAGGCGCTGGCGTCCGGCGTGGTCGGCATGGACGAGTGCGTGCGCACGTTCCACCGCCTGACCGGGGTGTCGCTGCCGGAGGTCGTGCGCATGGCGAGCCTGACGCCGGCGCGCATCGCCGGGCGGGACGCGGACCTGGGCAGCATCGAGCCCGGCAAGCTGGCGGATCTGGTCGTGCTGGACCGTGGGCTAAACGTGCGGCAGGTCCACGTCGCCGGGACACCACTTTGAGAGGGGGGAAGGCGGCAGCCGGTCCGGAAAGGCACGCGCCGCGCGCTCAGCTCCCCAGGTGCTGCCGGCACAGCGCCTCGAACTCCGGCACCTTCTGCTTCGCGCCGGCCCGCAGCTCCTGCAGGAACTTCTTCATTGTCTCGTCGGCCCCACCCTCGGACACGATCCAGCGGCGCAACCAGCTTGCCTCCTGGGCGCTGATGACGCCATCCGCCAGGACGTTGTTCTTGACCGCGTCGAGCACCAGCTGGTGGAACGACGGCGCCACCGCCGCGGCGCCCCTTTTCAGCTCCAGCAGGAACTCCAGCTCAATGTCGTCGATGGTGCCGTCGGCGAGCAGCTCCTTGCGCAGCAGATCGACCTCGCGCCGGTCGATGGTGCCATCGGCGAGGAGCAGCTCCTTGGTGAGCTTCTTCCAGTCGGCCATCGGGAACCTCCATCGTGATGCGGCCGCGCGGGCCGGCCCGGACTCACTTCGCCATGCACTCGTCGTACAGCGCCTGGAACTCGGGACAGACGCGGTCCGCCAGCAGTTTCAGCTCACGCAGGAGCTTCTTCTCGTCGGCATCGACCTTCCCGTCCGCCAGGATGTAGCCGCGCAGCCACTCGACCTCGCCGGCGCTAATCGATCCGTCCGCCAGGATGGTCGTGCGGACCGCCTCGTTGAGCAGGCTCTGGAACGCCGGCACCGCCTTGTACGCACCGCGCTTGGCCTCGAACAGGAACGCCAGCTCGCTCTGGTCGATGCGCCTGTCGGCGAAAAGTTCCTTGCGCAGGATCGCGACCTTGCGATCGCCGATGTGGCCGCCCGCCAGCAGGATGGCCCTCGCCAGCCTTCGCCAGTCCGCCATGGTCCGCTCCTTCCAGGGTGTGCAGCCACCCGCCGCGGGGCATTCCCCGGCGAGTGGAGGGAGACGGGATTCAGGATAACGCGCGGGCGCGGCAAGGCAAGCCAATTGGGCGACCGGGAGCGGTCCGGGCGGGCGAACTGCGCTTGCCCCGCGGGGGCAATGTGGGGTATGACGGGGGAGGTACGTCCGCCCGGTCCAGGAGGTCGCCATGATCCGTCCCGCCACCCCCGCCGACACGCCCGCCCTGGTCGAGATCGCCCGCGGGACCGGCGTCTTCAAGCCGCTGGAGATCGAGGCGCTCCAGGAGGTGCTCGACGACTATCATGCGACGAACCACGCCCAGGGGCACCGGGCGATCTGTTACGAGGACAGCGGGCGGGTGGCCGGGTTCGCGTACTTCGCGCCGGCCGTCATGACCGACCGGACGTGGTATCTCTACTGGATCGCGGTCGGCAAGCCGCTCCAGGCGCACGGCCGCGGGGCCGCTTTGCTGAGCCACACCGAGGACGAGGCGCGGGTAGCCGGCGCCCGCCTGCTGATCATCGAGACGTCGTCCCTGCCCCACTATGAGCTGACGCGCCGGTTCTACCACAAGCAGGGGTACGACCAGGAGGCGGTCCTGCGCGACTTCTACGCCGACGGCGACGACATGGTAATCTTCCGCAAGCGCCTGGCCCCTGACGCCCGCCCCGGTCAGAGCACGTCCCAGCGGCCGGCGTAGCGCCGCAGCGAGTTCGCCAGGTCCGCACTCCCGTCAGGATAGGCGGCGGCCGCGCGCGGGGCAAAGTCGGCAGGAGCGGGCGTCCCCTCCCGCGCGGAGCCACCCGCACCGGACCGCGCGCGCGGACCGGGTCGGCCCGGCGCCCGGCTCAAGCCGGTCGGTCCCCTGCTCCGAAGTAACTCCTGAAAGCGCATCTCGCCCGTTCGGGGATGACCGAAACCGTTTCCGGACGTGGGGAAGAAGTGAGCGGGCTGTAACGGCCCGGTGTGCGGTGCCGCGTGCGGGGCTCGTCCACGGTGGTCGGCCCCGCCGCGAGCATCCACCAGTGCAGGGACGAGGGAGAAGCGAAGCCCTGGCAAAGCCCACGGGTGGTGTCCCGTGGGGAAGTCTCCTGCACTTCCCCACGGGACACCACCCGTGGGCTTTGAAAATTCTCTCTCACACATCTCTTACTCCGGCACCAGATTCCCCTGTCCGCACAGCGCGACGTCTCCGTCAGCCGGCGCCGCAACGGCACGGCGCCTCCCGACCCATTTCCCACGGATATGCCACCCGTTTCCGGTCGGACAGGAGGGCTCTTGTAGTACGGTCCTGTCCCTGGCGTCGAAAGCTCCGGGCAAAGTCAGTTTGCAACTTGAGACGGACGCGCCATACGCTGAAGATGGAAAAGCGAGGAGTGGTACGTAAGATGCGTCGAGTTTTTGCCAGCCCTGGTGTAGCCTGAGATCCCGGAGGTTGATGGATCTTGCCCCCTGCGCCTCTGTCCTCGCAGGGGAGCGGGGGAGAGGTTGAGTCTGTCCAGTCTGGAGGTTGTCATGTCTCCACCGGCATCCGGCGCGCCGCGCCCGCTTCCGACCTGGCTGGTCGTCGCGGGCAGCGCGGCGATCGTCTTCCATCTTGGCACCGTCGCCACCCGGGCTCTGTCGGCCCAGAGCGGGATGTGGTTCGTGCCCAACTTCGGCCCGAGCATGGCCGAGCCGCCTACCTTCGCGAAGGTCATCGACGAGGTGACGAACCGCAACTATCTGTACCCGCTCAAGATGACGCACGACTACCATTTCCCGTCGAACCGGCCGGCGCTGCCGGGGATCGAGTTCGAGGCCCGGTTCAAGGACCGGGACGGCAAGCCGGTCACCCTGAAGTTCCCCGACGCGAAGGCGAACCCGTGGGTGCGGCACCGCCAGCACGTGCTCGCGGCCGCGCTGGGCAACGACATCCCGGTACAGCCGCCGCAGGGCGAGGTCATCGCGGCCCCCGGGCAGGAGGTGCGGCAGGTGCAGATCTGGGACATCGGCCCGGAAGGGGCGCTGCAGCTGAAGACGGTGCCCGAGCACCTCGTCCCGCGTAACCGCCCGGTCGCCCGGCCGAACGAGTGGGCGCTGCTGCTGGCCCGTGCCTACGCCCGCTACCTGGCCCGCGAGTACGGCGCGGCGTCGGTCGAGATCGTGCGCCGGTCGCAGGATCCGATCCCGCCCGGCGTGATGTTCGCCCCCGTCGCCCCCCCGGCGAACGCCTTCCCCGTCCTCGTCGCCAACTTTGGAGAGCTACCCCGGTGAAGAAGCGACATTCCGCACACGTCACGGAGAAAGCGCCCTCGGTCTCAGCCCCGGCCCCGGCCCCGGCGCCGCGCGTCGCCAGCGAGACCCCCGTGCCCTCGGTCGCACGCGGCGGGTTCTGGCAGGAGTGGGCGCGCTTCTGGTTCAATCCTGTCGATCCGGTCGGGCTGCACGTCGTGCGCCTGCTATCCGGACTGCTGTTCCTGGTGTGGCTGCTGCCGCTGGCTGGGCACATCGACGGCCTGTACGGGCTGCAGGGGTGGTTCGACCGCGAGGCCTACGCCGCGGCGGCCGTCCTGCCCGAGGGGCCGGCGGTGCCGATCGGCTGGTCGGTGCTGTATCTGGCCGGCGACAGTTCGACCGTGCTCCACGCCATCTACTGGTCGTCGATCGGCGTCCTGGTGCTGTTCACGCTCGGTGTGTTCCCGCGCGTGACTGCCGTGCTGACGTGGGTGGTCGTCGCGTCGTTCACCGCCAGCCCGGCCGCGTACTACGACGCCGAGGCGCTGCTGGTGATCCTGGCGTTCTACCTGATGCTCGGCTACCTGCTGCTCGGCCTGCGCGACGCCCGCCTGTCGCTGCTGCAGCGCCTGCTCGGCCCGCGCAGCGCGTTCCTCGTCGGCCGACCGCCGGAGGACGAGGGCGGGCGGCGGGAGAGCGTGGCGGCCAACGTGGCGCTGCGACTGGTGCAGGTCCACTTCGCGCTGGTGATCGTCGTGAGCGCCTTCGCGAAGCTCCAGACCGGCGACTGGTGGTCCGGCGCAGCGCTGTGGTATCATTTCTACCCGCCGCTGCACACGACCCTGGACCAGGTCCGCGTGTATGCGAGTTCCGCCACGGCGACGATGTTCGCCTTCAGCCTGGCGACCTACGCGGTGCTGGCGTGGCAGTTCGCGTTCCCGCTGTTCGCCTGGCGGACCGGCGCGTGGCGCGTGCTGCTGCTCGGCGGCTTCGCGCTCGGCTGGGCGTACACGGCGCTGGTGCAAGGGCTGCCGCTGTTCGGGCCGGCGTTTTTCATCGGGGCGCTGAGCTACGTCACCGCGTCGGAGTGGCGGCGCTGGCTGGCGTGGCTGCCGCGTGTACCGGGACTGCGGAGCCTGGGCCGCTGGCTGCCGCCGGCCCACGTGCCGGGGCGGACGCAGATGCGGATGGAGGCGGCCGCTGCCGCGGGGAGGTCGCGATGAATCGCTGGAGTTCCGTGCTGTGCCTGGGCGCCGCGGTCCTGATCGCGGCGCTGTGCGCGTCCTGTGCCCCGATCGACCCGCCCCGGACCGACAAGGTTGGACCGACCGGCGGGCTGACGCGCCCGAAGCAGGAGATCCCAATCAAGCTACCGCCCGAGATCGGCGGCCAGAAGGACCACCTGCAGCGGCGCATCGAGATCGCCGTCGATCAGGTGCGGCGGCGCGAGGTGCTGACGACGAACGGCTTCTGGACGGTCTTCCATGCGATCCTCGGCCTGGGACCGAAGACGATCGATCTGGTAGACCCGGTGACGAAGAAGCACGTCAACGCGCTGGACCACATTTGCAGCGGCGGCGAGGTGCGCGGCATGCACTTCGTGGAGACAAAGTACGGGGTAGACGTCGCCAGCGGCGAGATGTTCGTCGCCCAGGGCCACCAGGACCAGTTCGTCGCCGAGATGGTCCAGTGGGGCGTGCCGGCCGACCGGAAGTTCGTACTCGGGAAGAACACATACACGTTCCAGGACTTCCTCAACCACTCGAAGATGCGGGCCAGCGTCACCGAAAAGCAGGAGCTGAGCTGGGCCATCCTGATCATCGGCCAGCACTTCGGGACCGACATCACCTGGACCAACGCCAGGGGCGAGGTGGTGCGCTTCGAGGACGTGGTGCGCTACGAGGTGAACGAGGGCGTCGAGCAGGCGGCGTGCGGTGGGACGCATCGCCTGTTCGGCCTGGCGTGGGCGTACCACCTGCACCTGCAGCGGGGCGGCAAGACGGTGGGCGTCTGGAAGGACGTCGCTGACCAGCAGGCGCGGTGCAAGGCGCTGGCGCACAAGTACCGGAACGCGGACGGATCGCTCTCGACCAGCTTCTTCAAGGAACACGGCAACGTCCCGGACATGCAGCTGCGGATGAACACGACTGGCCACATGGTCGAGTGGCTGGCGCTGACGATGACGGACGAGGAGCTGCGCGAGCCGTGGATGGAGGATGCGGTCAACGCCCTGACGACGATGTTCTTCAACATCCAGAACCAGCAGATGGAGGGCGGGACGATGTACCATGCCGCTCACGGCCTGCTGATCTACTACGCGCGCCGGTACGACCCGCGCCGGCTCGACGAACTGGGCCTGCAGCGGCCGGTCATGGTCCTGCTGCCACGTGTCGCGGCGGGGTGATCTCGCCGTGAGCTGGCGCACGCACCAGCCCGGAGCGCCAGCGCCGGGCTGGTGCGTGCGCCAGCGCCGGGCTGTTTCTTCGGGGGGCGCGGGCGGGTGGGTCCGGTCACGGCGAACCTCCGGGGCCGGTCGGCTCATACGGCATCGCCGCGGCCGTGCTTCGTGCCGCTGGCAGTCTGGCGCGCGTACGTCCGGCCCCAGATGAAGTAGTGGGCCGCGCCGAGCAGCGTCATCACCCCCACGACCAGGAGCAGCGCCGGGAAGAGCCCTCCGAGAATCAGCATCCCGAAGAAGAAGATAATGCTGCCGCAGAACGCGGTCATGCCGATGAGCGCGACCGTCTCGCGGCGCCGGCGGGTGGCTGGGTTGCAGTCCATAAGAGCCTCCTCCGATTCCTGCAGGTCACACGTGCGCCGGGGTCTGCTCCCCGCGGTGCGCCTCGTCCCGGTACGTCGGCGGCTCGTGGTCGTCCTCCTCACCCGTTCCCAGCTCCAGCTTCAGCTGCAGGAACCGGAGCATGTCCTTCAGGCTGACGATCCCGACCAGCCGGTCCCCCTCCATGACCAGCAGCCGCGTCGCCCCGGTCCGCTGCATCTTCTCCAGCGCCGTCAGGGCGTCGGCGTCGGGCGCGATGGCGACCCGTCTGTAGTCGCGGCGCATCACCTCCCCGACGGTCCGCTGCGGCCACTCGCCGCGCGGGATGCCGGCCAGGGCGCTGGTGGTGATGACCCCCTCCAGCCGACCGTCGGCGACCACCGGGAACGTCTTGTAGTGATACCGATAGACGTCATCCTCGACCCAGTGGTGCAGGTCCAGGTCGGGCGACACCACCACCGGATTGGCGTTCATGAAGCGGCGGATCGGCTCGCCGCGCAGCGCCTGCCGGATCACCACCTGCTGGTAGCTCGCGTTGGCGGCGTTGTTCAGGAATATGCCGATCAGCACCAGCCACAGCCCCCCGAACCAGTCGCGCGAGAAGAACATCAGGACGCCGCCGAAGATCAGCAGCCACGCGAACCCCTGGCCCAGGAGGGACGCCCACCACGTTGCCCGGCGCAGGTTGCCAGTGCCGGCCCACAGCGCCGACCGCAGGACGCGGCCGCCGTCCAGCGGGAACGCCGGCACCATGTTGAAGATCAGTACGGCGATGTTGATCCACGCCAGGTAGCCCAGGAACGCGATCGTCGCCAGCGCCCAGCCGGCGTTGAACCCGACCGCGGCCAGGACGTAGAACAGAACGGCAAGGACGAGGCTCACGGCCGGCCCGGCGATGGCCATCAGGAACTCGTCGCGCGCCGACCGCGGCTCGCCCTCCATCTCGGACACCCCGCCGAACAGGAACAGCGTGATGCCGCGCAGCGGGATGCCGAGCCGCTTGGCCGTCAGGGCGTGGCCCAGCTCGTGCAGAACGATACACACGAAGAACGCCACCGCCGTCGCCAACCCCAGCAGCCAGTAGCTGCCGGTCGCCAGGTCCGGGATGGCCTGCTCGTACATGCTGGCGAGCGTCATCGTCAACAGGGCGACAATGAGGAGCCAGCTCAGGTCAATGCTGATCGGGATGCCCCGTACGGTGAACAGGCGGAAGCGCGCCGTGAACATGTCTTCTCCTTTTTGTCCGTTGAAGGTCAGGTTAGCAGGGCGGGCGGCCTGAAGGAGACAGGTGCAAGTAACGTGCCGCCGGAACTTCTGCCGGGGGAGAAGGAGGGAAAGCCCGTGGAAGGTATCCCGTGGGGGAAGTGCTGGAAACCTGGCCCACGGGCGGCGTCCCGTGGGCTTTGGGAGAGCCTGTCCGCACGCTAACGGCCGGCCGGCGACCGCTGGCCGCTGAGGGTGGATAGCACCTGTTGCAGCTCGGCCGGATCGATTGGCTTGGTGAGGTGCAGGTCGAAGCCGGTCTGGTGGGCCTGGCGGCGGTCGTCCTCGTGCCCGAATCCGGACACCGCGATGAGCCGCGCCGCGGCCGTCGCCGGGTCGGCGCGGAGCGCGCGGGCCACCTCGTAGCCGTTCATCCCCGGCAGACCCAGGTCGCACAGCACCACGTCCGGCCGCAGTTTCCCCGCGGCGTCCACCCCGGTGCGGCCGGTATACGCGGTCGCCACCTCGTGGCCGTAGCGCTTCAGCAGCACCGCCAGGGTCTGGGCCGCGTCCTCGTTGTCCTCGATAATCAGGATGTGCAAGCCGCCGCCTTCCGGCCTGCCCGGCGTCGCGGCGGCCAGGCTCGGCTGCGACTTCTCGCCCAGCGGTAGAGCGACGACGAATTCGCTGCCCTTGCCCGGCCCCTCGCTATGCACCTCGATCCGGCCGGCGTGCAGCTCGACCAGCCCCTTGACCAGCGCCAGCCCCAACCCGAGCCCGCCGCGGCTGCGGTGTCGGCTCTGCTCTACCTGGGCGAACGTGTCGAACAGGTGGGGTAGCGCCTCGGGCGGGATGCCGACGCCGGTGTCGGCCACTCGCACCACCGCCCGCCGGGCCGCCTCATCGACGGCCACCCGGATCGTCACGCACCCGCCGGAGTCGGTGAACTTGATTGCGTTCTGGAGCAGGTTACCGAGGATCTGCGAAAGGCGGGTCGAATCGCCGACCACCCAGACCGGGCGGTCCGGCAGGTCGAGGGTCAGCGCCAGCCCGGCGCGCTCCAGGGCGTAGCGGTGGTCGAGGCTGACGACGCGCGCCAGGTGGGCCAGGTCGAGCCAGTCCTTGCGCAGCAGGAGTTTGCGGCTCGAAATGCGGAACACGTCGAGCAGGTCGTCCACCAGTCGGGCCAGGTGGCGGACCTGCCGCTCCATGACGTCGCGTGCCTCAAGCAGCGCCGGGTCGGACAGGTCGGCCAGGTGGATGATTTCCAGGGCGTTGCGCAGCGGCGTCAGGGGGTTGCGCAGCTCGTGCGACAGGATGGCGAGGAACTCGTCCTTGCGTCGGGCCGCCTCGGTCAGCTGCTCGGCGCGGTGGCGCAGTGCTTCCTCCAGCTGCTTGTGGTCGGTCAGGTCGCGGAGGATCTTGATGAACCCGCGCGGCTGCCCGCCCTCGTCGCGCACCGCCATCGTCGTGCCGCTGGCCCAGAACCGGCTGCTGTCCTTGCGCACCAGCCAGTGGTCGTCGTGCGTCTGCCCGCGCGTCCGCGCCTCTTCCAGGACGCGGATCGGCTCGCCGGCCCGGACGTCCTCGGCGGTGAAGAACTGGGAGAACGCCATGCCGACCGCCTCGTCCACCTGATAGCCGAGGATGCGCGCCGCCCCCTCGTTCCAGCTTTCCACCCGGCCGGCCGGGTCGAGGAGGAAGATGGCATACTCGCGAACACAGGTGATGAGCAGGCGCAGGCGTTCCTCGCTGTCGGCCAGCGCCTTCTGGGCGCGCCGCCGCTCGGCCCGCTCGTCGGCCTCACGCAGAGCCCGCCGGACCGACGGGGTCAGGCGTTCGAGTCGTTGCTTGAGGACGTAATCCGTCGCCCCGCCCTTGAGGCTTTCGATCGCCAGCTCCTCGCCGAGCGCGCCCGAGACGAACAGGAACGGCACGTCCGGGCGAACGTTCTGGGCGAGTGCCAGCGCGGCCATGCCGTCGAAGGCCGGGAGCGAGTAGTCGGCCAGGATCAGGTCCGGGCACGCGCCCCGCAGGGCGGCCACATAGTCCTCGCGCGTGTCCACCCGGTGGACGGCGCACCGGAGTCCCCCCTCCTCGAGCTGCGCCTCGATCAGTTCGGCGTCGAGCGGGCTGTCTTCCAGCAGCAGGATGTGCAACAACTTCACAGGCTTTCCCCGTCCTTGTCGGAGGCGGCGGGTTCTCGCGGAGGGCTCAGACGGATCGGGGCACGGACCCGGGCGGCGGCTGGTTGACGATCGCCCAGAAGCACCCGAGCTGGTTCAGGACGCGCACGAACTCGGTGAAATCGACCGGCTTGACGACGTAGGCGTTCACTCCCAGGTTGTAGCTCTTGCAGAGATCCTGCTCCTCCCGCGACGAGGTGAGCATGACGACCGGGACGGTCCGCAGGGCGGCGTCAGCCTTGAGCTGTTGCAGCACCTCCAGCCCGTCCACCTTGGGCAGCTTCAGGTCGAGCAGGACGACGGCCGGGTTGCCGATGGCGCGCATCCGAAAGATTCCGCGCCGCTGCAGGTAGTCGAGAGCCTCCTCCCCGTCGCGCGCCACCACCACCTCGTTGGCCAGGTGGTTCTCCTCGAACGCCGCCAGTGTCAACTCGATGTCATTTTGGCTGTCCTCCACCAGCAAAACCCGTTTCAGGTTCGCCATGCAAGCGCCCTCCCGAAGTTTCATCATCTTTGATTATAGAGGGCAGGCGGCGGTTGCTCTCCGCAAAGGTTTTGGGGAAAGCCCACGGGTGGCGTCCCGTGGGCCAGGTGCTGGGAACCTGGCCCACGGGACGCCACCCGTGGGCTTTCCCCAGCCCCTGCGCACATACGCCTCATCCAGAGCAACCGATGTGCCGTCCGACGCGACGTCGCCAAGGATCCCGGGAGAATCACCGCCGCATATTTGGCGCAGAAATTGCAACCCTCCCATCACCCTCGCTTCGCCGTGATGCCAACCTGTGGGCGGTTCGAGCGAACACGGCCAGCGAGCGTTTGGACCTGGCGCAACGAGGAGCTAGACGTCATGGTGAGTGTGACTGCCGCCGCCTTTCCGCTACGAAGTTTTCTCGTCACCGACGACGGCGCCTTGCGCCGCTTCCTGAAAGCCACCCTGGAAACCCGGTGCGGGTATCGGGTGATGGGCGAAGGGACGAGCGTGGCCGAGATGGTTCGGACCAGCCTGATCGAGGAACCCGACGTGGTTCTCTTCGACGTGCGCCTGCGCGACGGCTGCGGCCTGGACGCGCTGCGCCAGATTTACCAGGAGCGGCCGTTCGCCGCGGTGGCCCTCGCGGACGAGACGGACCAGGAACTGGTGCGGCGAGCCGTGGGCGACTACCACCTGAGCTATCTGCTCAAGCCGGTGGAGCCGCATCAGATTGAGCCGGCAATACTTGCGGCGTGGGCACGATTCAACGTCTGCCGCCAGCTGCAGAGCGAGAACGCCAACCTGCGGCAGACCCTCCAGAACCGTAAACTCATCGAGCGAGCCAAGGGAGTGCTGATGAAGCGCTTCCGCTGGTCGGAGGACGTGGCGTTCCGGCGCCTCCAGCGCGGGGCCATGAACCGTCGCACCACCATGGCTTCCCTCGCCCAGGCCGTTCTCAATGGCACCGAGGTGGAACTCTAAGGACTGGCGGAGCAAACGCCCTGACGCCGACGAGTCGGAAGCGTCAGCGCCGGCTCTGTCCAGGCTGCCGGCGCTGACGCTTCCGGCTCGTTGTGTTTGCTCCGCCCGTCCCTGGGAAACCCGCTGCTCGGATTGGGCTCCTCGCAGACGATTCTCGGAACTGCATCTCTCTTCAATGGGAAGGCGGCTGCGCAATCAATCAGACGTCATGTCCGAACCAACCCGAACTTTCCTGTGCAGGGTCAAGGAGGAGGGTGTGCAAAGGGCTGTGGCAAGCCCACGGGACGTAACCCGTGAGCTTTAGGACTGGTGGACCAAACGCGACGAGGCGGAAGCGTCAGCGCCGGACAGGGCCGCGGCGGGACACGGTCATCTGCCGTTGCTCGCTCCGCGCGGCGGTGTTATCCTCGATACGCTGCGTTGCCGCGCACACGCTACCACGCAAGGAGGCGGGGCCGTGACCGCGATCCTGGGCATTTCCGCGTTCTACCACGACTCGGCCGCCGCGCTGGTGATCGACGGAGACGCGATCGCCGCCGCCCAGGAGGAGCGCTTCACCCGGAAGAAGCACGACGCCCGGTTCCCCGCCGCAGCCGTCGCCTACTGCCTGCGCGAGGCCGGAATTACCCCCGAACAGATCGACTACGTCGCGTTCTACGACAAGCCGCTGACGAAGTTCGAGCGCCTGCTGGAGACGTACCTGACGTTCGCGCCGCGCGGCCTGCGCAGCTTCACGCGAGCCATGCCGGTGTGGCTGAAAGAGAAACTCTTCTCGCGGCGGTTGCTCCGCGGCCACCTCGGCGCGTGCCGCGCGCCCCTCGTCTTTCTCGACCACCACGAGAGCCACGCCGCCAGCGCCTTCTTCCCCAGCCCGTTCGACGAGGCCGCCATCCTGACGCTCGACGGCGTCGGCGAGTGGAGCACCACCTGCCAGGGGGTCGGCCGCGGCAACGCCATCGAGCTGACCCGGCACCTGCCGTTTCCGCACTCGGTCGGCCTGCTGTACTCGGCCTTCACCGCCTACTGCGGCTTCCGGGTGAACAGCGGCGAGTACAAGCTGATGGGGCTGGCGCCGTATGGCCGGCCGGTGTACGCCGACGCGATCTATCGTCACCTGCTCGATCTCAAACCGGACGGCAGCTTCCGGCTCGACATGGCGTACTTCAACTTCGCCCACGGGCTGACCATGACCGGGCGGCGGTTCCACCGACTGTTCGGCGGCCCGCCGCGTCGGCCCGAGAGCGATCTGGAGCAGCGGCACATGGACCTGGCCGCGAGCATCCAGGCAGTGACCGAGGAGATCCTGCTGCGCATGGCTCGCGATTGGCACGCGCGAACCGGCCTGAAGAACGTCGTCCTGGCCGGCGGCGTCGCGCTCAACTGCGTCGCCAACGGGCGCCTGCTGCGCGAGGGGCCGTTTGCGAACGTGTGGATCCAGCCGGCGGCCGGCGATGCCGGCGGCGCCCTGGGAGCGGCCCTGTTCGTCTGGCACCAGTTGCTGGAGAACCCCCGCGTCGCCTCCCGGTCGGACGCGCAGAAGGGCAGCCTGCTCGGGCCGGCGTTCGGGCCGGCGGAGATCGCCCGGTTCCTGAATCAGGTCGAGGCTCCGTGCCATTCGTTCGGCGACGAGGAAGAACTTCTCCGTCACACGGCCCGGCTGCTCGCCGACGGGAAGGTGGTCGGCTGGTTTCAGGGTCGGATGGAGTTCGGCCCGCGCGCCCTGGGGGCGCGCAGCATCCTCGGCGACCCGCGCTCGCCGCGCATGCAGGCTACCCTGAACCGAAAAATCAAGTTCCGCGAGAGCTTTCGCCCGTTCGCCCCGATTGTCCTTGCCGAACACGCTTATCGCTGGTTCGACCTCGAACCGGGCCAGGAAAGCCCATACATGCTGCTGGTCGCGCCGGTGCGCGCCGAGCACCGCCTTCCGCTCGACGCGGCGCAGCGCCACACTCTGTCCGCCGACCCCGACCTGCGCCGCCGCGTCAACGTCGTGCGCTCGACCATCCCGGCCGTGACGCACGTCGATTACAGCGCCCGGCTGCAGACCGTCGATGCGGGCCGGAACCCGCGTCTGCACCGATTGCTGGAGCACTTCCACGAGCGGACCGGCTGTCCGGTCCTGGTGAACACGAGCTTCAACGTCCGCGGCGAGCCGATCGTCTGCACCCCCCAGGATGCGTACCGCTGTTTCCTGGCGACCGACATGGATGCGCTGGCCCTCGGCGACGTGGTGCTGCACCGGGAGGACTGCGCGCGCGAACCAGACCTGACCGCGCGCGCGGAGCACCTCGCCCAGTTTCAGCTCGATTGACGCGAAGGAGGCCGCTGATGCACTGGTCCGATCTGCCGCGCCGTCCGACGGCGCGCACGCTGCGGCAATTCGCCGGCCTGTGGCTGCTGGTGTTCGGCGGTCTGGCCGCGTGGTACGGCCTTCACGAAGGCCGGCAGGGCGTCGGGTGGGCGCTCGCGACGGCGGCGCTGGTGGTCGGCCCCATCGGGCTGATCTGGCCGCCGGCCGTGCGCTGGGTGTTCGTGGGCTGGCTGACGGCGACGGCCCCGGTCGGCTGGACCCTTTCGCGGTTCGGGCTGGTGGTCGTTTACCACGGCATCTTCACGCCGCTGGCGCTCTGGTTTCGCTTGATCGGCCGCGATGCGCTCCGGCTGCGGTGGTCGCCGGCGGCGGAAACCTACTGGCAGCGCAAGCCGGTCCCGGCGGGCCGGCGCAGTTATTTCCATCAGTGCTGAGGTCGATCCCAGCAGGGAGGTTGCGATGAGGCCGTCGGACGAGTTTCAGCGCCTGGCCGCGGAGGAGTCCGGCCGAACGCTGGTCGGCGAGTTGTGGTATTTCCTGGGTCAGAACAAGAAGTGGTGGCTGCTGCCGGTGCTGGTGGTACTGCTGCTGTTCGGCGTGCTGTTCGCCCTGTCCAGCAGTGCGGCGGCGCCGTTCATCTACACGCTATTTTAAACGCGCGGGACTGACCTCGGGTCCGTCATTGGCGCACGCACCAGCGGTCGGCGTCGGGCAGGCGCGGCACAGTCAACGAATCCGGTCGTCCGGCGGGCGCCGCGGCCCTTCCCCGTAGTTGGGATCGCCGTAGCCGCGGTCGTCCCGATACCCGCGCGGCAAACGCTCCTCGGGATAATCCTCCTCGTCGGAGTCGTCGCGGCGGCGCCGCCGTGCGGTCGCGCGGCCGATGGGCTGGGCGTTCATCCCCGCGATCACGAAGGCCGTGATAACGAACACCAGGAAAACCCCCAGCTCGACCAGAGTGGGCCACGCTGCCCGTTCGTCGAAGTGGCGCCCCTGGGACGTCAGGATGACCGCGATCATCAGGCCGATCAGCAACGAAATCGGGAGCGGCAGGATCAGCAGCACCCCGGCGATCCGGGCCGGGACGCCGCGACACTCCTTCCCGGCGGACGTGGACAGCTTCCCCGTCGCGACGGTGATGATGCCGAGCACAAGCATGCCGATCTCGGCGACGAGCAGCATGGGAACCTCCGCGGACGGGGGTGGGCACGATGGACCGGACCGAGCCCACCTCGCAAGCGCCGGTCCGGGGTAAGGGTCACAGGGCGGCGCGGCGGCCGACCTTGCTCGGCTCGATACACGCCCCCGCCGTCGGGAACATCTTCGAGGGGCTGCATCGCCCGTCCGGGTTGAACGCCGCCCGCAGCCGCAGCATCATCGCCAGATCCTCCGGCGCGAACAGCTTCGGCATGAAGTCGATCTTCTCCACCCCGATGCCGTGCTCGCCCGTCACGCTGCCGCCGCACGCCAGGCATTCTTCCAGGATCTCGTGACTGGCCTGCAGGACGCGCTTCACCTGGTCGGCGTCGCGCTCGTCGAACAGCAGGATCGGGTGGATGTTGCCGTCTCCGGCATGAAACACATTAGCGATCCGTAGTGCATACTTCGTGCCGATGCGCTGGATCGCCCGCAGGATGTGCGGCAGTTTCGTGCGCGGCACCACGCCGTCCTGGGTGCAGTAACTCGGGGCGAGCCGGCCGACGGCGCCGAACGCCTGCTTGCGGCACTTCCACAGCAACTGCCGCTCGGCCTCGGTGGCGGCCCGGCGCACCTCGCGCGCCCGGTTCCGCTGGGCGATGGCAGTGATTCGCTCGGCGTCGGCGTTCAGACCGGCGTCGAGTCCGTCCACCTCCATGATCAGTACCGCCCCGGCGTCGAGCGGGAAGCCGAACTGGAACGCCGCCTCGACCGCCTGCAGGATCAGCCCGTCGAGCATCTCCAGCGCTCCCGGCACGATGCCGGCGCCGATCAGGTCGCTGATCGTGTTGGTCGCGTCGTCCACCGTCTCGAAGACGCCGAGCAGCGTCCGGTACGCCTGTGGGTTGCGCGTGAGGCGCACCCACGCCTTGGTCGCGATCCCGAACGTCCCCTCCGATCCGACGATCACTCCGGTGAGGTCGTAGCCGGGTGCGTCCTCGACCGGCCCGCCGGTCTGCACCACGCGGCCGTCGGGCAGGACGAACTCCAGCCCGAGGACGTGGTTGACCGTCACCCCGTACTTGAGCGTGTGCGGCCCGCCCGAGTTGGTCGCCACGTTGCCGCCGATGGTACACGCTCCCTGGCTCGACGGGTCCGGCGCAAAGTGGTAACCGTGCGGTCGCAGGTGGTTCGTCAGCCACAGGTTGACGACGCCCGGTTCGACGACGGCGTAGCGGTCGCGCGTGTTGACCTCGAGGATGCGCTTCATGCGCGTCAGGACGATCATTGCGCCCCCGCCGACCGGCAGGCACCCGCCGGCGAGACTCGTACCGGCGCCGCGCGGCAGGAACGGCACGTTCAACTCGTTACAGACCTGGACGACGCGCACCACCTGCTCGGTGGAAGTGGGGAAGACGACCACGTCGGGCCGGTTCTTCTCGATCGTGTAGCCGTCGCACTCGTAGACGAGCAGCTCGCTGGGGGAGGTCAGCAGGGCGTCCTTGCCGACGACCGCACGCAGACGGTCGCTGAGGGGGGATGAGATGGTGGCGGTCATGACCGGGAGAACCTGGGTCGCGGAGCAGGGCGTCAGCACGATCGGGGAGAACCGCGTGGGGCAGGGAGTTAAAGCCCACGGGACGCCGCCCGTGGGCTTTAACTCCCACTCTCCACCCTCACTCCCTAGCAGTTCTCAGTGTACGGACGCCCGCGCGGGGCCGCAATAGGCCGCGGGCGGAGGGGACGACGCCCCCCCGCCCGGGCTCTGGGGCTCGTTCCGAGAGCCCCGTGGAGAGGCGGGCGCGGTGCTCGCCGCCCACTGTCGGGCGAATCGCCCCGGTCAGTCCCCGCCGCCGGTCTCACCCATGTAACGGATCACGCACTCGCAGCCGGCGGCCAGGAATTCGCGGCGGATTTCCTGCGCTTCCTCGTAGGTCGGACAGGTGACCACCTCGCGCTCGAAGACCTGGGGCCGTGCGGCCGCGAGGCGGTGGCGGAGGGCGAAGACGACAAAACGGTCCTCGTACCGGGTATCCATGACAGTTCCTCCCGGGCGAGCAGAAATGAGCAGGCGGGTCCGCGTCAAGAAGCGTGGACCCGAGCCTGGCGCCCCGCGCCGGCCGGCGCGTCCGTGCGGACGGTGGAGCCGGCGCCATCGAACGAGACGTGGAAGACCAGCGATCCCAGGCGGAGGTGGTCCTGGTCGTGCAGCACCTGCGGAAGCAGTGCCCGCCGATCGTTGACGTAGGTGCCGTTGCGGCTGTTCAGATCCTGGGCACACACCTCGTTCCCGTCCAGGAACAGAGAGCAGTGGTAGCGCGAGATGAACGCCAGGGCCAGCGGGGCGTCGCAATCGGGGTGGCGGCCCAGGACAAACGGGAATCGTTCGACGATCAGTTCCAGCGGCTGCCCGTCGAGCGGATTGTCAGCCGGCGCGAGATACAGGCGGACGCGCGGCATGAGTTGTCCTCCGCGGGCGAGGCATGGTGAAGGCAGGCTAGCCCCCTCAAGCCGGTCGGTCACCGACCCTTGATGTCCGACGTCCCGCCGCCGGGAGGCCAGCCCGCCCGATCCCGAGCGTTACTGCTGATAGACGCATGCAGCGTCGGCATACTTCCGCCGGGGCACGCCGCGGCGCACCCGCTCCCAGACCTCCTCCCGGTGAACGACCATGTCGGGAGGGGCGGAGATGCCGAGGCGCACGCGCCCGCCCTGGACGCCCAGGACCGTGACCGTCAGGCCACAGTCGGGGACCACCACCTTCTCGCCAATTTTTCGACTGAGGACTAGCACGGCTGATCTCCTTGTTGTGGTTCGCTTCGCCCTCCCGCACGGCTGCGGTCAACACCACACCCCGGGCGCAAGATTATCCGCACGCGGCTAAACGCTCGGTGCGCCACCATCAGCTTCGATGGAGAAAGAGGTCGCTCGGGAACCGCTCCACGCCCAGACAGGAGGCGGAGGAGAAAGAAATGCGCAAGGATCAGCCAAACGTGAGCTGAATGGTTTTAATTATTGTCGGGCGCACCGGGGTTGTCAAGCCCCATTGTCCCGAGTCAACTCCCGGGACGGTAAACTTTTCCGGCAAACTGGATGGCCTGAAAGGCGGGACCGCGGTCCAGTAGTGCAGGGGCAAGCGACCTGGTATGCCACGGGTTCCTGGCACCGACACCAGAGGGGTGAGCGGCTGGCGGCGTTCGGATCCAGCGCGTTTCGCTCTATCGTCCCGGGATGTAGTTCAGCGTGTAGTGCGCCTCCGGATGGAGCAGCGGCAGGCCAGCCGCCGACCGCACGCCCGCCGCCCGCAGTTCGTGGATGTGGCCCTCCTGGAGCGGGCCGACGTACAGGCGCACGCTCTTGCCGTCCGGCGCCACGGTCACCCGGCTGATCTCCGGCGTCGTGTGGTCCACCTCCGGACTGCCGTAGGTCGCCTGATAGATGTAGGTGTACGTCCGCATCTCGTAGGATTTGACGTCGCCCGCTGTCTGCGGATCGACGGGTTGGGTGAACGTCAGCTCGAACCCGTCCGGCTTCGCCCGCATCTCGTGGATCTCGAACGGCACCTTGCCGGTCCAGACGAGCCGCTCCACCGCGAACGTCTTCGGCCCGCGCGACCCCCACCCGCGGTTGGTCCCGCCGACGAAGAGCGAGCCGTCCGGGCCGAACCGCAGCGGCACGTTGCCCGACCCGAACCCCTGGCGGAACGGGAAGCACACTCCCTGGTAGCCGCCGTTCACCTTCTCCAGGAAGACACGCATCACCGTGCTGTGCGTCTGGTCGCCGACGAACAGCTGCTTTGAGAACGGGCCGAACTTGCCGCCGCTCAGATCGCACTCGATGCCGCTGGCGGACTGGCCCATCTTGCCGAACGGGAACATCACTACCGTCGGGACGAGCTGCGGGATGCGCTTCGCCTCGACGATCATGCGACTGCCGCTCTTCGGGATGGCCGGCGCAGAACCCATGTTCTTTGCGAACGGATACCACTTGAAGCTGTCCGGGTGGCCGACGAATCCGCCCGGCCGGAGGTGCTTCAGACCGCACGTGCCGTTCCACGGCCCCTGGTTGTCGGTGTAGAACATATCCCCGTCCGCGTTGGCCCCGACTCCGCCGGGCGAGCGCACGCCGCTGCACGTCGGGATCAGCTCACCCTTCGGCGTGACGCGCACGCACCACCCGCGGAACTTGCAGTTGCTGTTGAACGACCCGGTCAGGCACAGCGCGATCCACAGGTTGCCGTCCCGGTCGAAGCGCGACCCGAAGGCGTACTCGTGGTAGTCGCCGTTGATCTCCCACCCGTCGCTGACCGTCTCGAACACGTCCGCCCTGCCGTCCCCGTTGGTGTCCTTGATCCGCGACACCTCGCCGCGCTGGGTAACGTACAGCCAGTCGCCCCTGGCCGCCAGGCCGAGGATCTCGTGCAACCCGTGGGCGAAGCGAGTGAACTTCGCCGCCTTCGGGTCAGGCGCGGTCGCACCCTCGACGAGCCAGATCTCGCCGCGGCGCGTACCGACCGCCAGCCTGCCGTCCGGCAGGATCTCCAGGGCGCCGGCCTCCAGCACCTCGCCGGGCGGGAGGTCGAAGCGCAGCAGCTTGTAGTAGTCGTTCTCGGTCGGTGCCTTGCCCTTGTCCTGAGGGAGGGCAGCCGGCGCGGCGCACAGGGCGGCGGTGCAGATGAGGAGCAAGCGGTAGCGCATGGGTGGTTCCTGCCGAAATAAGGCCCACGGGATGTCACCCGTGGGCTTTGGAGTTCACCTTGGCTGGTTACCAGACGATTTCCTGAACGATGCGGGCCTGGTTGGCGTCGAAGCGCACCGGCACGAGCAACTCCTGCTTGCCGCCGGACTGGCGCACCACCGGCGGAGCGGCGGCGTCGATCTTCATCCGCCACTCGTTGTTGATCCGATACCACCCGTCGCCCGCCGCCTCGATGCGGTCCCCGACGGCGGCGCGGAAGTACAGGCCGGCGATCGGCTGGTCGGTTTTCAGAGTGAGCGTGCGGCGGAGGGACGGCCCGGTTTTGCCCGCCACGGCAGTTGGGAAGTCCTCCACCGTGACGCCGCGGTACGAGTACAGGAACGTCGGCCGCTGGTCCGGCGTCAGGCGGTAGCCGTGGAACTTCTGGCCGAGTTCCTTTGCTGCCTTCGTCGGCCACGGGTCGCTGTCCTTGTCCAGGACCGCGAGGCCGGGGCCGGCGGGCAGGTGCAGGACGTTGTCGCCGAGCGGCCCCGCGAACCCGCTGCCGCGGTCGGTCCAGTGCAGGGCGGCGTCGATGAACGCCCCCTGCCAGATCATGGCCAGCCGCAGGTCGTTGGCGTCGAACGCCAGGTGGGCCTTCTCCGGATAGCCGACCCCGATCGCGCGCGGCCCGACGTCCGCCAGGAAGTTGCGATAGATGATCGCGTCCTTGACCGGCACCAGCGGGATGGACTGGCGCTTCAGCCCGAGCGGCAGCTGCGCCTTCGCGCCGTCCGACAGGTAGACCCACAGCGCCTCGATCTGCCGGGTGGTATTCCCCCCGAACACGTCCGGGTAGAAGCTCACGCCGTTCGGCCACGACCCCGGCATGCGCGTTCCGGGGCGGAATTTCTGCGGGTCGAGCAGGTAGCGGTGGAACCAGTCGCGCCGCACCCGCTGCGTCAGAAGCGTCATGTCCATCCCCTGCACGCCCTCCGCCCTGTGCTTGTTGAAGGTGTGGCACTTGATGCACCCGAGCGCCTCGACGCCGAGCAGCTTCCGGCCGACTCCCTTGACCCGGGCGAGCGACTGCGCGAACGCAGGTTTGGCCACCGATTCGAGCGTATCGACCGCCTCGAACGCCTTCGCCAGCGTCTCCGCCGTCCCGGCGCCGAACCCGGGCATGTGGGTGAGCATGTACGGCCGGTCGCGGCTGCCGTCGGCGAGGATCTTGCGCAGGTACTCCGGCCGGAGCTTCGTCCCGACCCCGTCCAGCGGCGGCGGGATGCGGGCCTCGTCGCCCATCTCGCGCTCCTTTGTCTCGAACGCGGCGTTCCACGGCTCCTCCGGTCCGCCCACCTTGTCGCGCTGGTGGCAGGCGTAGCAGTTGAGTGCCGTCATCGTCCGGGCGATCACCGCGCGCGGCGCCGGGGCCGCGCGCGGCAGGGGTTGCTTCGAGCGCACCGCCGCAGCCAGGGCGTCGCGCTGGGCGGCGCTGAGAGCGTAGCGCGGCACGCCCGGCTTCGGGTTCACGGCGAGACACCCGGCGTTCGGCCGCAGCGCTGCCAGGGCCGGGGCGGCGGGCCGGGCAGGTGGCTGCTTGCCGCCCGCGTTCAGCGTGTGGCAGTTCGCGCACCCGACCGACGCGAACAGCTCGCGCCCCTTCTCGACCAGGACCGGATCGATCGAAAAGTCGTCGTCGCCCCCTGACGCGGGCTTCTTCGCCACCGGCGGGTTGCCCTCCGGCGTCAGGAAGACGAACCCGGTCACCGACTGGCGCCCGAGTCCCTGGCCCTCGATCTCGACGTTCAGCTCCGCGCCGCCGCCAGCGTTGAAGACGGCCGCGACCAGCCTGTGCATCCCCTTCGCCAGCTTCACGATCCCGGACGCTGTCGCCGGCGCGTGAATGCCGTCGTTGTTGACGACGCGCTTGCCGTCGAGGAACAGCTGGCTGCCGTCGTCGCTGGTCAGGTGAAAGCGGTACTCCCCGGCCCGGTCGATGCGCAGATGGCCTTCGAACCGCAGCGCCATGTTGTTCTGGCGACGCGCCACGCCGAGGTCGAACCCACTCGCCTTGCCGGTCGCCCTGGGTTTGAGCCCGTCGAAGTCGGGCAGCTGGACCCAGCTGCCCTCGTAGTAGGCGTAGGTCAGGTTCGGCGGGCCGGCCGTGTAGGCGATGCCCTGCAACAGGTAGTTGGCGACCTCGTCCGCCTCCTTGGCGGTCAGCAGCTTCGGCATGCGGCCACCGGGGCGCGTCTGGTGCGGGTTCGCGAGGAAGGCGGTCAGGCCGCCGAGGGTGTACTTCGCCTTGAGGTCGCCGAGCGGGACCGAGGTGGCGAGCCGCTTCTCGGCGTTGGCGTCCGCGTCGCGGGTGCCGTGGCAGACGACGCACCCGACCTGGTGGTACACGGTGCGACCCGAGCCGACGAGCCGGGGTTGCGGCCGTGCCGGTTTCGGCGCGCCGGTAGAGGCGAGGAAGTGGGCCAGCGCCTCGGCCGCCGCGGCGCCCTCCCGGGCGGGCAGGCCGCCCAGCACGTCGGGCATGACAGTGCCCGGCTTGGCTGCGTGCGGGTTGGCGAGGAATCGACGCAGGTAGCTGCGCCGCAGTCGGGCACCCACCCCGTCAAGGATGGGAGCCTGCCGCGGAACGATGAGGGCGGCGCGGGCCGCATCCATCTGGTGACAGCTGACGCAGCTCAGTTCGCCGAGCAGGAGTTGCCCGCCCGCGCCCGCGTCGGCCTTCGGGCTGGTGAAGAACCGCTCGAAGCCGGGCACAACGGCATGGTCCGCCTCGCCAGCGAGCCCCGCCGGTCCGGAAAGCAGGATCAGGACGAGCGCCGGCAGGCCGTGCAGGCGCAACGCGCGTTTCGGTCGGAACGGAGGCATGCGAAGGATCTCCGCCAAGGCGGGAAGGTCGAAGGCAGGCAATCCAGGCATGAGTTTACAGGATGGCGGGAGGTTTTCCAACCGGGTATCCGGCGCTGGCGGGCGAATAGCACGACCGGCGCATCCGGCAAACGCGGTACAACCATCCGCGAGGGCCGCGTCGAACCGCACCGCCGGCGCAACCGTCCCCGGCGCCGTGAAGCGTGCGAGCCGCAATACCGACTTGAACCAGTAAGATCGGCGGTCCCCGCCCGGAGGTGGACGGAACCCCTCACGAGGACCGCACACAGCGGTACGCGCCGCGCTACGCGAGCGCTTGCGGAGGATGGCATGATGAGTCCGACCCTGTTCCTGGTGGCCGCCGGCTGGATGGCCGGGGCACACCCCACCCACACGGCCCCGGGTTCGCACTTCGTGCCAGCCCACGCCGCCGCGCTTCCGGTCACGAATGGCTGCGCGGGGTGCAACGGCTGTGACTTCCAGGGCGGGTGCGCCGGTCGATGCAAGCACTGGCGGCGGCGCGGCTGCCGCGCCGGGCTGCTGCGCGGGCGCATCGCCGCGCTGCTGTTCTGGCGCAGAGCGGCCTGTGGCTGTGGCGTCGAGTGTGGGTGTGGCACGATGGGGCGGGGGCACTCCGGCGGCGGATGCGCCGGCGGTTGCCGCGCGATGCTTCCCGGCGCCGCGCCGATGCTCGGTCCGGTCGTCCGGTACTCCACGCAGGAACCGCCGGTTCCGGTCCAGCGCATCGCATTCGTGCCGGAATCTTCCGTCGCCACACTGCTCATCGAGCATCCGTCTGGCGTCCGCCTCTTCGTGGACGAACGGCCGGTGGATGCCACCGGCACCCGCACGACCTTCCACACGCCGCCGCTGGAGCCGGGCGCGACGTATTTCTACGACGTCCGGATCGAGTTGGTCAGGGGCGGCCAGGCGGTGACGGAGAGTCGGCGCGTAGTGCTGCGTGCCGGGGCCGCGGCGGTGGCCTCGTTCCCGCGCTGACGCAGGAGCAGGGAGGCGAGTGCAGGTTCCTCAAAGCTCACGGGTGGCGGCCTGTGGGGCAAATCTCCAGCACCTGGTCCACGGACGGCGGCCCGTGGACCTTGATAGATCCACCCTTCCCGCCGCCCGCCCGGTTCTTCGTTGACCCGGCGGCCCCGGGGGCGGCAAGTTCAAGAAACCAGAGCAGTTCGCCGTTGCGTTGCGCTCGGGCGCACGCAACCCAGCCACACCACATCTGGTACGCGGAAGGCCGAAGGGGTCAATCATGCCGGCTGGAAATCGTTGGCTCCCGTTGGACTGAGCAGGTCCGCGGTAATCCCCGCGCTGTCCTTCAGATCAGACGCATCGAGCAGGAAGAGGTGGTTGGTTCGGGTGTCGGGGTCGCCGCCGGTGAAAAGGATCCACTGGCGATCCGGCGTCAGCTGGGGATGGAAATGCGCCTTCTGCCCTCCCCCATAGGTGGGCCAGCTCCCGGTCAGGCGAAGCCACTCGTTGCCCTTTTCCCTGTCTGCCCGTACCAGCGCCCACAGGTCGTGGACCTCGAACCGATCCCAGGCAGACGAGTTCTCGTAGAGCCAGAGGCGGCCCTCCGGGTCGCGCCCTGTGTGGATGTACTGAAAGTGCTCGGGAAAGGGGATTTCAAACCGGCAGCGCGTGAACGGGTCGTACAGCCCGGTGACCTGGACCTCCGGCACCTCGTAGACGATGCCGCGGCGCGTGACCTGGCAATGAACCGGGTGCCCGCGGACGCCGGGGTCGCCCTCGCGCAGCGGCACGATTCGGCCACTGGTCAGGTCGGTCAGGAGCATGCCGGGGTGGTCGGCCGGATGCGTGACCACGAAATGCTCGTTGTCGTAGGCGGTGACGTGGAAGATGGCACTGTCGATCCGGCAAAGGATGCGGTGCTCGCCGGTGTCGAAGTGGTAGGCAGCCACGGCCGCCCCTCGGCAGGGTTGGCCCCAGATACTGCCGCGCGGCGTGTGAATGTAGACCAGCCACTGGCCATCGGGCGTCGTATCGTTCTGCCCGTAGGGTTCGCGGTCCTCCGGGATCGCGAACAGCAGTCGGTCCTCCAGCGTGGCCACATTCACCGAGCGAACCGCGTTGCCGTCGAAGTAGATGACCAGTCCGCGGACGACGTTCAGGACGCTGCGGTGGTCCCGCACGCCGCGGCCGGAATCGACGCACCACGGCCGCCAGTGCGTGTCCGGGTGCCTGGCAGCGGTCAGCTGCGTGGATTCGCCCGTTGCCAGGTCCAGTCGATGCAACTGCACCTCGCCGCCGGCCGCGCGATGGTAGACCAGATATCGACCCTCGCGGGTGATGCTGGGGGTGTAGAAATAGAGGGGGTAGGTGAACCCCTCGCCGCCGGTCAGCTGCACCGCGCGCCGGCCCGTTTCCGGCGCGCGCAGGCGCCGGAAACGGCTCGACAGCGGCAAGGCGGTTCCATGCATGGGGAGTTCCCGCGCTCACTTCCCGCCCTGGCTGAAGGCGTAGAGCGCCTTGAAGCCGCGAACGTAGATCCTCCCGTTGGAGACAACCGGCGAAGCGGTGATCTCATCCGGCAGCCGGTTGACCGCCAGCACCTGGAACCGCGGCCCGGCCTTGACGACGGTGATGGTGCCGTCGCGGGCGGTGAGGTAGATCTTGCCGTCGGCGTAGACTGGCGAGGCGCGGTAGCGGGCGGCGTGCAGCTTCTCGTAATACACCTCCTTGCCGGTCCGCGCCTCCAGACAGATCAGGGCGCCCGTCTCCCGCTGCCACTGTCGGCAGAGGTAGACCAGGCCGTCACGCACCAGCGGGCAGGGCACGTCGGGTGTCCGAGAAAGTACCTCGCCCTTGCCGGGCGGCAACCGCCACTGCTCGAAGGGACTGCCGGTCACGACCTTTCCCCGCGCCGCCGACTTGACGGCGACGACGGGACCGTGCTTGGCGGTGGGTACGATGATTAACTCGGCCGTCACCGCCGGGCTGGCGACGAAGCGGAGCGTGTTGTCGTAGCGGCTCTTGAGATTGAGGTCGCCCAGTCGCCAGACCTCGCTGCCGTCGGTCAGCCGATGAGCCGTGGTGTAGTCGCAGCCGTGGACGACCAGGTACTCCTCCTTGCCGTTGCTCCAGACGACGGGTGAGGCGTAAGAATGCTGGCCCTCGAAGTCGCCGTCCGTGGGGCGCTGGGCCTTCCACACCTCCCGGCCGGTGGCCTTGTCCAGGGCGATGACCCACCAACCGCCGGCATGCAGCAGCGAGACGTAGAGTCGATCGCCGTGGAGCACGGGCGTGACGTGCATGCCGTGCTGGATGTCGAACTTCCCGTAGCGCTCCTGAGCGTTGAACTGCCAGACGACCTTGCCCTGGAAATCACAGCAGGCGAAATCGCCCGTGCCAAAGAAGACGTAGACGTGCTTGCCATCCGTGCTGGGCGAGGCCGAGGCCTGATTGCCCTCGTCGCGAAAGAACCGTTTCTTGCTGGCGCCGAGTTTGGTCCGCCACAGTTGCTTGCCTTCGGTGCTGAGGCAGAGCAGCACCAGTTCCTCGCCGTCTTCACTGCTCAGGAAGATTTTCTCGCCCCAGATGATCGGCGTGGCTCCGCCCATGCCCGGCAGGGGGAGTTTCCAGACGAGGTTCTTGCTCGCGCCGAATTCGGCGGGGAGGTTGGTCTCGCGGCTGATGCCGTCGCTGTTCGGGCCGCGCCACTGCGGCCAGTTCTCGGCACGCGCGCCAACGGCCCCCAGCGACAACAGAGCCCCCAGGATGAGCAACCAGCGAGCAACAGGGTGACAGTGCATGGCCAGATTCCTTCAGTTGCGGCGAGCGGGGAGAGGGGTGGGTTCGTCCAGTCTGAGGCGCCGCTCGTACCGGACCGTGCGAGTCGGCCCCAATAACCATAAAACCAAATCGAGTTTATTGACTTTCTCTGCCCGCGTCAATAGACTGGCGGCGAGACGGGCGCCGGCGCTTGTGGCGGCGGGGACGCTGGCCGGCGGACCACAAATGCAAGCGCGCCCCACGAACCTGTACAAGGGAGGCAGCTAATGCCGGAGAAAACGTTGTACGCCCGCCTCGGTGGCTACGACGCCATTGCGGCGGTGACGGACGACCTCCTGGAGCGGCTCATGGCGGACAGCCAGCTGGCCCGTTTCTGGCGTGACCGGGCGCGCGACAGCGTTCACCGCGAGAAGCAACTGCTCATCGAGTTCCTCTGCGCCAGCGCGGGCGGCCCCGTTTACTACCTGGGGCGGGACATGCTGACCTCCCACCGCGGCATGGGGATCAGCGAGAGCGATTGGACTCTGTTCGTGCGTCACCTCGAGGCGACCCTGGATCGCTTCGCGGTTCCCCAGCGCGAGCGGGGCGAGGTTCTCGCCTTCGTGGACAGCACCAAAAAGGATATTGTGGAGCGCCAGGGATAACCCGAGCCGAGCCCGCAGCGTCAGCGAGGGACAGACCAGGCACCCGCGCTGATGCCGCGAGTTCGGCTCGGATTTGTCCGGTGGCTCCTGGCTGCTTTCGGCGCCCTCCCAGGGGCGCCTGTTTGCGGCCCAAACAATTGTTTAAACAACCATTGTTCAACCGCCCGAATGCGAGCCCAGCTCGCGCGTTGTTCGGGAGAGGACGCTGCCATGACGTCGATGTCCCTGTTCGCCACCGGCACGGCCGGTGCCGGGCCGGCGGCCCCGCACCAGCTGCCGATCGAAGAGCTGCTCCTGCCGCTGCTGATTCAGCTCGCGATCATCATTCTCGTCGCCCGCATCTTCGCGGCGATGTTCCTCCGCCTCGGCCAGCCGGGCGTCGTCGGCGAGATTGCTGCCGGGCTGGTCCTCGGTCCGTCTTTGCTGGGGTGGCTCTGCCCGGGGGTGTTTCAGGCCATCTTTCACCCCGGGGTGCCGGACATGCCGCTCGCAGAGTCCGACCGGCTGCTGGGTTGGGCGCTCACCAGTCTGAGCCAGCTGGGGCTGGTCCTGCTGCTGTTCCTCATCGGCCTGGAATTCGACTTCAGCCACCTGCGCTGGCACGGCAAGTCCGCCCTGGCGATCTCCGCCGCAGGCATGGCCCTGCCGTTCGTCCTGGGGCTAGGGCTGGCTGAGGTGATGCGACCGTACGTGGGGGAGGTGCCGCCGCTGGGCTTCGCCCTCTTCCTCGGCACTGCCCTGTCCATCACCGCGGTCCCGATCCTGGGCCGCATGATGATGGAGCTGAATATCACCCGCACCCGGCTGGGAGCGATCACCATTGCGGCGGCGGCGGCGGATGACGCGGTCGGCTGGATCCTCCTGGCGGCGGTGGCCGCCATCGTCCGGGCGCAGTTCGAGCTGGGCGACACCCTCATCATGGCGGCCGAAACCATCGGCTTTGCGGTGCTGATGGTGGTGGTGGCCCGGCCGGCGCTGCGCATCTGGGTGCGATACGCCCTGCGGCGCGGCGACGGCGAACTCGGCGTGGACGCCCTGGCCGTCCTGCTGGCGCTCATTTTTGGTTGCGCGGTTGTCACCAGCCTGATTGGGATCTTCGCCGTCTTCGGGGCGTTCTTCCTGGGGGCCGTCCTATCCGGCGAGCACGAGTTCCGCCAGGCAGTGGCGCGGCGCTTGCGCGACTTCGTGACCGCCTTCTTCCTGCCGCTCTTCTTCGCGTACACGGGACTGCGAACGAATATCGGCAGCCTGGAGTCGGGACAGTTGTGGCTGCTGTGCGGGCTCGTGTCGGCAACCGCCATCCTGGCCAAGTTTGGCGGTTGTGGGCTGGCCGCCTGGCTCACCGGCTTCCGCTTGCGAGAGGCGGCGTGCATCGGGGCGCTGATGAACACGCGGGCGCTGATGGCGCTGATCGTCATCAACCTGGGCAAGGACCTGGGCGTGGTGCCGGACAGCGTCTTCTGCATGCTCATCGTGATGGCCCTGCTCACGACCGTCATGACCACCCCGGTCCTGCTGCGGCTGATGCACGGCACCGAGTTGGAACCGTACATCCTGCGCTCGCACTTCGCGCGCCGGCCGCCGCCGCGAAAGGAGCCACCCGCGCTGGCGGAGACAGCGGAGGCTCACTGAGAAGGCGCCGGACTCACGCTTGCGTGAGCGCGGGCAAAGGGCCACGGTACTTGTTGCTTCCGCCTGCGCTGCCTGTTAAACTCAAGCAGGTTTGATTGGTGTGCCGGGTCGCCTGCCGGAGAGGGTCTGGCCCTGAAGGATGCGCGCATGCACCCCCTCATCGAACGGCTGCTCGCGGAGGCCCCGGTGCTGACCGATGGCGCCTGGGGAACGCAGTTGCAGGCACTCGGCCTGGCGCCCGGCGCCTGTGCCGACGAGTGGAACCTCTCGCATCCGGAGCGAGTCGAGCAGGTGGCCCGCGGCTATGTCGAGGCCGGCTGCCGGGTCATCCTGACTAACACCTTCCGCGCTAACCGCCTGGCCCTGGAAGGAAGCGACCTGGCCGATCAGGTCGAGGCGATTAACCGGGCCGGCGTGGAAATCTCGCGGCGGGCCGCCGCCAGCCGGGCGCTGGTCTTCGCCTCGATCGGTCCCAGCGGCAAGCTGCTGCTCACCGGCCAGGTCAGCCAGGACGAGTTACACCGCGTCTTCGCGGAACAGGCCCGAGCGCTGGCAACCGCCGGTGCCGATGGCCTGGTGGTCGAAACCATGTGCGACCTGGAGGAGGCCCGGGTGGCCCTGGCCGCAGCCCGGGAAACCGGCCTGCCCGTGATCGTCTGCCTGGTCTTCGACAGCGGCAAGCAGAAGGACCGGACGATGATGGGGACCACGCCCGAGCAGGTGGCCGAGGCTCTGACCGTCGCCGGCGCCGACGCGATCGGCGCCAACTGCGGGCGCGGCATTGCCGACTACGTGCCGGTCTGCCGCCGACTGCGGGCGGCCACGGACCGGCCCATCTGGATCAAGCCGAACGCGGGACTACCCCAGGTGGTGGACGGCCAGATTGTCTATCGCACGACACCCGCGGAATTCGCCGGCTACGGGCCGGCCCTGGCGGAGGCGGGGGCGAGCTTTATCGGCGGCTGCTGCGGCACTGGCCCGGCATTCCTCCAGGCTCTGGGGCAGGCACTGCACGGGTGAACGACCCGTAACCGCGCACACAAGCGGAGGCAAGCCGATGAGTTCCTTCTCCTGTCCCCATCTCGATGAGTCCTGCGGCCACTGCATGAGGCTGCGCGCCGATTGCGTGCCCGGCAGGCCTGGGTGCGTGCTGCGCGGTTCCGTCTTCCTGGTCCCGGCGGAAGAGCGCCTGCGGGCACGGGACCAGGACCGGCCCGCGGCGCCGGAGCAACCTACGGCTCGCAAACGATCCGGAAACCGACGTTGAACACGCCCTGCCAGGCCGGGTAGGCCAGCCGAGACGACGCAGTGCAGCGGGCGGGGCGATCGTGCCAGGAGCCGCCCCGAACTACCCGCCGACCCGTCGCATCGACGGTCCCCGTCCACTCCCAGACGTTGCCGTGCAGATCGTGCAATCCCCAGGCATTGGGCAGGTATGTCCCCACCGGCGCCGCGACCAACTGCCCGTCGTCGCAGCGCTCATCGCGCGGCAGCCAGCCCACCTTCGCGTTGTGACTGTAATCGCGCAGATGCTCCAGGCTGCGATCGCCGAGGTTGGCCCAGCGGCTGAAGTCGCTGTCCAGGCCGCCGTGGAAGAACGGCGTCGTCGTGCCGGCCCGGCAAGCGTACTCCCACTGCTCCTCGGTCGGCAGGGTGAAACGCTCGCCGGTCTTTGCCGAGAGCCAGGCGCAGAACGCCCTGGCCTGCTGCCAGGAAACGCGCACCACCGGCTGCGCCGGCCGGTTGAGCGGGAAGCCGCGGTCCGAGGTGATGCCGAAGGTCTGCATATACCGGCTGTCGTGGCGCGGATCGAAGCGGGCAAACTGCTCGTTGGTCACCTCGAGCTTGCCCATCCAGAAGGGCCGGCTGATCCGGGCCAGGCGCGGCCGCTCCTCGTCGCTGGCAGCGGACGGATCGCCCCGGACGAACTCGCCGGCGGGGACAAGGACCAGTTCCAGTTTCACGCCGTTGCCCAGGTCGAGCGAACGAGTCGTTCTGGGTCCGGCGGCTGCCTGGCGGCGCTTCGCCTCGGCGGCGTCGAAGGGCCAGCCCGTGGCCCGCACGACGGGGGTCTCCTTGCGGACCCGCGGCGACGGCAGGATCGGCGGGAGCGGTGCGGCATCCTGCGCCGGAACGGCCTCCAGGTCGCTCTCGATGCCGGTGTACCGTCGAAGCAACTCGCGCCGCCGTTCGCCTTGCTTACCGACGCGCTCGCATCCCTGGGCCTCCTGCCAGGTGCCGTGATACGGCACGTTGAGGTCAATCCACGTCACCAGCCGGTCCCACGCCTCCGCGTCCAGGCGCACGTTGTGGTGTCCCTTCTCCAGCAGCTGTACCAGCTCGGAAGTGCTGGCGTGGTATTCCGCCGCCTTGAGCAAATGGAAGTCGCTCTCGGCGCCGGGCCGACGGACGTAGCGCTGCAGCTCGAGGTACGCGGGCGAGAAGCTGCGCTCGTCGGTGGCCTTCTGCCGGCTGAGATTGGCGAGGCGCTGACCGTCGGCGCGCGGCTTGCCGTCGTGGCAGCCGGCACAGTAGCGATCAAGCACGGGTTGCACCTCGCGCGCGAAGCTGAAGCCGCGCGGCGGGCCGTACCAGGGCGTGATCTCCGCAAGACCCTGGCGCTGGGCCTGAGTGAGGCGCGCCGGAGCCGTTTGCTGCTGTGCGGCATGGCAGCCCACGCAGGATTGTGTCTCGCCCGGCATGGCGGTCGTCCAGCTGCGCATCAGTTGCAGCGCCCGGCCCGCGGCATCGAGCGGCTGAATCGAGATGGGCGTGCAGGCTGGCACGCGGAACTGGGCCGAGCCGTCCTCGTGGACCGGGACCGTTCCCAGAACCACCTTGACGGCGTCCCAGGACGAATGCACCCCCAGGGCGCGCGAATCGTCCGCCATGTTGCGGTAGGCGTAGTGATAAGCGAGCACGCGCAGCCGCTTGACCTGGCCGCGCGGCACCCCGGCCAGCCCTCGCCCGGCGTACACGTCGGCCAGGTGAACGACAGCGTCCTTGCGCTTCCAGTCCACCCGCTCGGGGAGCACCGGCGGTCGCGGGGTCTTCCGCAGCGGGACCGGCTCGAGAAGGTCGTGGCTCTCGTCCTCGTGGAGCAGGAGCAGGTTGTCGAAGGCATCGACCAGGTAGATGGCCCACGGCGTCTGCTCGTTCAGCTGGCCGGCGACCAGGAAGTATTTCTCGCTCAGCGGGAAGGGGTGCAGGAAGCGCGGCCAGGTGCCGGCGCTGAGGCGGTCGTTGATGACCGGCTCGACCTTCTGACCGCGGCCCGGCAGTCGCTGCACCACGCCGTCCGCCTCCCGGGCGCCCCGCGCCGGATCGAAGAGCACCAGCTCGCCGCTGCGGCGGGCGACGTGATGGCCGCTGACCACGCCGACGACCTTCGTGGGATGGCCGGGGACGGGCCGGGCGTAGAAGATGCCGTTGGGCCAGTAGGAATTGCTGCCGTACAGCGCCCGCTGGCCGGTGCCGTCGGGGTTCATGGTGAAGAGCAGCCGGCTGAAGAAGTGGGGCACGTCCGTGTACTCCCAGCGCGTGTAGAGAATCCGGCCGTCGTGCATGACAGTGGGGCACCAGTCCTGGTCCTGCTCGAAACAGAGTTGCCGGACGTTGCCGCCGTCGGCGTCCATGCGATAGATGACGCCGACATGGTCCCGTCCACGGACGCAGGGCACGCCGGCAAAGCTGCCCGTCGAACAGAACAGGATCCGGCCATCAGGCAGATAGCACGGATCGAAGTTATCCACCTCTTCCTGGTGCCGGCTTACCTGGCGCAGACCCGAGCCGTCGCTGCGCACCTCGAACACATGCCAGCAGTCGTCGCGGCCCGGCATGGAGAAGAGCAGCCGGTCCGCATCGAAGTGCAGATCGACATCGCCGACAAAGCGCCCGCCCTCGGGCCGGTAGAGGGTCTTGAGGCTCCCGGACGGCGCCACCGGCGAGAGGACGGTGATCTCATTGTCGTGTTCGGTCTTGCTCAGGCTCGAGTTGTTGGCCCAGTTGTAGGGCAGGCTGGGCACGAACGGCGTCGCTCGCCGCTTGACCAGGAGCAGCCGGTCGAAGTCCAGCAGCGGATTGGCCAGCAGCGCTTCGCGGCGCAGCTGCTCGAGATCGGCCTGCACCTGGGCGTACAGGCCGGCGTCGCGCCGAGCATCCGCCGCGTTGGCCGACTTCGCCAGCGTCTCCAGCCGCGTCAGAAATTCCTGCCCGCGGGGATAGCGAGAGCCGTGCGTGGTGCGCAGGTCGGTAATCGCCAGGCGGAGCGACTCGAGCTGGTGGCGCAGCGTGCGGCGGCGCCCCGTGTCGCGGTGCAACTCCTCACCGGCGCGAAGATGCTGGGCGCGCTCGTACAGCGCACGGACGCGCTGGAGATCGGCCGGCTTGCGCACCTGGGACGCCAGGCGCAGACCTTCGCTTCGCAGCGCCGGCGAGGCGATGGCCCCGGCATAGCGCTGGGCCACCTCCGCCAGCGCCCCGGGCGTCCAGTCCAGCCGCCAGAGGCCGGCTCGCCGTTCCGCGTCCATCTGCCGTCGGGTCGCGGGGTCGGGGAAATCGCGGCGCAGCTGCTGCCAGAGTTGCTCGCGGGCCACGGTGGCGGCATCGGCTTGCGGGCCGGGTCGAGCGGCGGTCGAGAAGTAGAGCTGCGAGGTTTCGCCGTAAACGAGCTTCTCATAGGCGACGGCCGGGCCGGTTTCGGTGGAATGGCCGGTGAAGACGGTGCCCCAGGGACGGCGGGTTTCCAGTGTGGCCTTGCGCCAGGGGTCAGTGTCCTCGCGCGGGCGCGGCCGGGGCTCCACAACGATGCGTACCAGCAGGGCATGGCGGCCGGGCGCCAGGTGCAGGGTGATCGGGATCGGCCTGGCGCGAACGTCAGCCCCCCACAGGTCGTGCGTGATGTGGCCCCGCGTCGCTGGCAGGACCATCTTGCCGTCGAGCCAGGCGGTCATTTCGCCGCAGGCATCGAGATGGACCGGCAGCGTGGTCGCGGCCTCGGCCGCAATCGAGCGATAGCAATAGACGGCGTGGCGGTCGTGGTACAGCGGATGGACCCAGCCATCGCGCAGGTCCAGGCGCTGCGTCCAGCGCAGGCGAGCCGCCGTGAACTCTCTGTCCAGGTCGAACTCCGGCGAGTTGCCCTTCGCGGGTAGCTGGATTGGCCCGAGCGTGAACCACGGGCCAAGGCGCGGTCGCGGCGGTTGGCCTGCCGCCGCGACCTGTCGAGCCTCGGCCGCCATCAGGGCTTCGCGGGAGGCCAGGAGTGTTTCCGGCCAGGTAGCGCGGCGGACATAGCCGGGAGGGGCGGCTGGCGGAAGGGAACTCTTCTCGGGGGTTGTCCCCAGACCGGCGACGCACAGCAACAGGCCCACCATCTCCAGCCTCCTCGAAGGAACGAGGGCGAAAACCTTCCACGGCCGGGCCAGGGCCGGACCGCTGCGACGACCCCGGCCCGGCCGACTACCAGTCCGCTCAGGACTTCTGCCGCTTGAGGATCAGCAGATAGCTGCCCTCAGTGGGGTCGGCGACAAAGCCCTTGGGCCGTGTCTTCCTGGTGCCAGTACACCAGTACCAGGTGTCGCCCTCGATCTTCATGATTCCCGGATAGTTCTTGCCGTCGAAGCCGCCGGAGGTGCCCAGGGCGTCGATGGTCCGGCCATCGGCCGCTATCTTGAAGGTGCCCTCCCCCAGGGCTCCCTTGGGCAGCCGCTTGCCGACAATCTGGTTGCCCTTGACCGTCAGCTCCAGCTTCACTCCCTTGGCAGGATCTTCGCCCTTGCCCGAAGAAAACCTCACCCCGCTCCAAACACCTTGCAAGGATTTGACGGTGCCGTCATCGACGGCGGCGAAGCACTCACTAACCACGAGCAACAGCCCCAGACCGATGAGGGCCATGACCCCAACGAAACAGCGAACCGCGAACTTGCTCATGAGCATTCTCCTCGAGATACACCGCACGCGGCGAACCCTGAGACACAACAACAAAGTTTGGTTGACGAGGTTTCGGCGAAGCCTGGCCAACCGAGAATGGGCAGTTCTGCGGACCGAACCGGCGAAAGTCCTTGTAATCTGGGTCAAGTTTATATAGTTTCGAGGAGAAAGGCAACCGGATAGTGGGGAGCGGAGGTATATCGGAGGAGAACACCATGCGCTGGTTCCTGGTCGGCCTGGGGAGCCTGCTTCTTGCGGCGCCCGTCCGCGCGGACGAGAAGCCTCGCGCCCCCGTGGTCGCTGCCCAGCTCTACATCTGGACGCAGCACTACGGCAAGCAGAAGCAGCGGCTGGAGGACCACCTTGAGGAGGCTCTGGCCGCCACGAAACGGGCCGGCTACGACGCCGTGCAGGGCTGGCTGAGCTTCTACAGCACGCCGGAAGCGGCCGCGAAAGTCGCGGCCCGCTTGCGGCAACACGGGCTGCGCATGCCGGCGGCGTACGCGGGCGGCGTGATGCACACCCGTGACGGCGGCGCGGCGACGATCCGGCAGATCGTGCAGCAGGCGAAAAATGGGGTGCCGCACGGTCTGCGCCTCGTGGTCCACAATCCCCAGCCGATCCCCGGCCACAAGACGGACGCGGAGCTGGCCGTCCAGGCGGAGAACCTCAATCGCCTGGGCGAGGCGCTACGGCAGCTCGGCGTCCAGCTGGCCATTCACTCCCACGACCCCGAGATGCGCCAGGAGGCCCGGGAGTGGTATCACATGCTCCGCAATACCGATCCGCAAAAGGTCGGTTTTTGCCTCGACCTGCACTGGGTGCTGCGCGGCAAGCAGGATCCGTACCGCCTGTTGCAGGACGCCGGCAAGCGCGTCCTCGACCTGCACCTGCGCAACTCCCGGGGCGGCGTCTGGTCGGAGGATCTGGGCGACGGGGAAATCGATCACGCCCGGGTGCGCCGGATCCTCGAGAAGATCGGCTACCAGGGCCTTTACACGGTCGAGCTGGCCTACGAGGCGAAGACGCGGCAGACCCGGTCGCTGGAGGAGAACCTGCGCCGCAGCCGGGATTACGTCCGCCGGGTGCTGGGTCCGTGAGCTTCTGTGCGACAGGCGCCCATTCTTGCTGGAGGGAGTGCCATGAGTGCAACTGCGTCGGGGCGAACGCGACTTCGCCTGGCGGCCGGTCTGGCAACGACTCTGGTTCTTGGCCTGGCGGTAGGAGCCGCGCCCGTTCTCTATCCGCGCCTGCGGAGCAGCGATCAGGCCCCGCCTCCGGGCGCTGGTAATGGCCGGATCGAGATCGCGGTGAGCGACACGCCCGGCGGACCTGCCGTCCCGGTCATGGTCAGTCCGCGCTTCCTGGACGACGGCCAGTACCACGCACCCAGCAATTCCGTGGACCTGAGCGGTCAGTGGGACAACCAGGGACGCCTGGGGGCGCGCCGCCAGCCCAATCTCGGGGCGCCGCTGAACGTCCCGACCTGGTGCAGCGCGGGGGTTGTCGCCCTGGATGCCCGGCCCGGCCAATGGGAAGTCCTGCTTCGCCGGGGCATCGAGTACGTGCCGCACACGGCCAAAATGGCGGCGGTCGCGGGCAAGGCCGCGAAGAACGCCGTGACCCTGCGCCGCTGGGTGGACATGGGCAAGCTCGGCTGGTGGAGCGGCGACGACCATGTGCATGCCCAGATCCTCGGCGACCAGGATGCCCAGCGCATCCTCACCTGGGCCCGGGCGGAGGACACGCATGTCATCAACGTGGTGAAGATGGGCGACATCAACCGCACCTGGTTCGAGCAGCGGGGCTGGGGACCCAAGCACCGGCTGGTTGCCGACAACTATGCCCTGGCTCCCGGCCAGGAGTGCCCGCGAACGCACCAGGAACTGGGCCACACGCTGGCGTTGAACCTGGCGGACCACATGGTGCGCGACACAGCCCAGTATTTCCTCTACGACCGCCAGTTTGACGGCACCCGAGCCCAGGGGGGGCTGGTCGGCTATGCCCACGTCAACTCCGGGGCGTTCTTCGTCCACCGGGACATGAGCCTCAACGTCCCGAGGGGCAAGGTGGACTTTGTGGAGCTGTTGCAGTTTGGGAAGTCGGAGCCAGCCCTGTATTACGAGTTCCTCAACCTGGGCATGCGGCTGACCGCCCTGGCCGGCTCGGACCTCCCCTGGGGCGGCTCCATTGGCGAGGCGCGGGCCTACGCCTACACGGGCCAGCCGCGCCTGTCGGCCGATGCCTGGTTTGACGCCGTGCGCCGCGGCCGGACCTTCGTCACCAATGGGCCGATGCTCGAACTGCGTGTCGAAGAGGCGTATCCCGGGGACACGATCGCCGCGGACAGGGGACAGAAACTGCGAGTCCGCGCCCGCGCCTGGGGGCATCGCCAGGTCGGCCTGCCGCGCGTCCTGGAAGTCGTGCGTTTTGGCGAGGTGATCCGGTCGGCGGCCGCGGCCAAACCGGACGCGAAGCAGGAGCTAGGGGAAGTCAAGCTCGACTTCACGATCGACGCCGGCAGCGGCTTCTGGCTTGCCGCGCGGACCACCGCCTTCAACGGCAGCCTGGCCCACACCACCCCCGTCTGGGTGACGCGCCAGGGTCTGCGGCCCTGGAAGTATGAGGCCGTGGACGAACTGCTGGCCAAACGACTGGCCAGTTTGCGCAGCATCGAGGATCTCTATCAGAAGCGGAAGGCCAATCCGAAGGACCGCTTCGTCATGCTGTGGCCGAAGCTGGAGGAACGCCTCACCGCCGCCCGGAAAATCTACGACGATCTCCGGCAGGTCGCGGCCCAGGAAAAGCCGCTCCGCCGCTGAACGTAAGGAGGTGTTGCGAAAGCCCACGGGTGGCCCCCGTGGGCTTTCGCAACCCTCGAAGGCTCAACCCATCTGGTACTCAGGCGTGCATAGCATGAGCACCAGCACCTGCCGCAGCCGCTGGTTGAGCTGATCGCGCTGAGCGCTCCTCTGGGCCGGCGGCGGCCAGCTGCCCAGGTGGCTCACCAGTTCCGCTCGCTTCTGGGCGCCGAGCGGTTTGGTGAAACAGGCTCCGATCAGGTAATCCACGACCTCCTCGGCGGTCTGACACCGGCTCTGATCCAGCAAGGCCAGCACATCGACGCCCTTCTGCTGCCCCGGCCGCGCGACATGGTGGATCAGGTCGGCCACGGTGTTGTAGCGGGCGAAGAGGCGGTCGGCGTTGATCCAGGTGCGGCCGCCCCGCCAGCCCTTGACGTCCGGCGGTTCCAGCAGTTGCTGCCCCATGGCGCGAATGCCCGCATCGAGAGGCCGGTAATCGTCCACTTCGCGGATGCCCAGATCGCGCATCAGGCCGGTCAGCAATTGCACCGGGCTCTTGATCTGCGTGGCCACCGCCCGCTCGCTGTAAAACTCCTCGGACAGGAACAGGTTCATCAACAGGGGGGACAGTTCATACTGCTGTTCGCGGAGCACGGCCGCCAGGGGTTCCACAGTGGCGGCGGCGGGATCGGCATAGGCAAAATACTCGAACAGCTTCCTGGCGATGAACCGCGCCGTGGCCGGTTGCTCCAGGATGAGCGTGACCAGGTCATCGCCCGACCAGTTGCCGGTCTTGCCGAAGACGGTCTTGGGCTTGTCGTCGTGGTTCTTCACCAGGAAACGGAACTGCCCGGTGAAGTGATCGAAGGTGTAGCCGGTGAGGGCGCGAGCGGCCTCACGGATGTCCTTCTCGGTGTAGCCCTGGCCCTCGCCCATGGCGAACAACTCCAGGATCTCGCGGGCCAGGTTCTCGTTGGCGCGCCCCTTGACATTCGTGTTGTTGTCCAGGTAACGAAGCATTACCGGGTCGTGAACCAGGCCGGTGAGCAGGCCGCCGAAGTTACCCGCGGCATGCTGGCGGAACAGCTGATTCTGGTGGTAGGTGGTGAAGCTGTTCTGGACGACGCTGTACTGCGTGGCGAAGTGGCCGTGCCAGAACAGGGTCAGTTTTTCCTGCAAGGGCCGGGGCGATTCTACCAGCCGCTTCAGCCACCACAGGCGGAGCGTTTCCACCCGGGTGCTGTCCGGGTTCCGGCGGTGCTGGCCCACATTGCGGCGGAGGCGGTCGTTGCGCAGTTTGGCCTCGATGGGGTCGGGGCGCGGCGGGGGTCCGGGATCGAAGGGCACCCTGGCGGCAGGCTGACGCTGGTAATGGACCAGGTATTCCGCAGCCCGGAAGGGCCCCATTGCGTGCAGGCGGTCCACCTGCTGAGGAGTGCCGCCGAAACCAGCCCGGACAAGTAAATGTCGGGCCCTGGCACGATCCCAGCTGGCCGGGTCGATGAGCTTGAGACCTCCCATGGCCGCGACACGCAGGGACAGGATTTTCCAGTCGAGAGCCCGAATGGCCCGCGTGCATTCTTGCACACCCTTCTCGTTGGGCTGCTTCTGGACCTTTATCCTGTCCAGAAAGTCCTTGTAGGTCCGCTGGCGGGCGGCATCCGGTTCGTGGGCCAGCAAGCGCTGGGTCAGTTCCATGGCCTGCTCGTGGCCGGTGGCCATCTGCCGAAACGTCACGCGGCTTTCGACCAGCCAGGCCAGCGCTTCCAGGGCCGCGACGACGTCCACCTCCAGGACGGCCTTGTCCGCGCTTTTGGCCCTGGCGAGCAGTTCCTGGGCGTTGGCCGCCTTCCGGGCCAGCGCCTGCTGCGCCGCGCTTCGGGCGGCCTCGGCTTCCAGGACCAGCACGACCCGCTCGGCCGCCCGGCTGGCCTGCATCTGGGCGGCGATCTTCTTCTCCACGAGGACCACGTCGTCGTTGGCCATGTTGGCCACGCGCTGGTCGTTGATCATGCGATCGGCGGCAGCTCGCAGCGTGGTGAAGCGGTCAGCCACGGTCTTTTCCCAGACAGCGGCCGCGGCCCCCTGGCTGCGAGCTGTTTTATCCTTGAGGATCTCCTGGGCGGACAGCAGGTTTTGCAGGGCTCGCTCGGCTGTGTTGCGGGCCGACAGGGCTATCTCGCGCGTCGCCGAGCGGGCCATGGCCCGAGCGATGAACTCCGCGTACACCTTCTCCTCGACGGCCAGGGCTTTTTTCATGGCCTCCCTGGCCGCCAGCAGGCGTGCCGGGGGCGGCTCCGCCCGGACCCCACTGCCGGCGAGCAGGATACCCACAACTGCCACGGCACTGACACAACCAGCCTTTTTCGTCTCCTTCATGGTCCAACTCCTGGCGGGAACAGCAGAGCCGAGCGTGTTACTCCTCGATCACAATCCGGAAGCCGACGTTGTAGATCCGCTGGAACGGCTGGTAGGGCAGGCGGAAGCTGGCCGTGCCGCGGAAGGGGCGATCGTACCAGGAGCCGCCGCGAACCACCCGCTCGGCCGCCGAGCCCGCCTCCGGACTATTCCGGCCGTCCTCGTCGCGGTAGGGATAGGGCCGGTACAGCGAGCGTGTCCATTCCGCGGCGTTGCCGTGCATGTCGCACAGACCCCACGGGTTGGCCTGGTACTTGCCCACCGGCTCGGTGACGAAGCCGCCGTCGTTGAAGCGCCCGTCCTGCGGGATCCAGTTGTCGTACTTCGACGGGTTCTTGAAGCGTGCCGCCACCCGATCCTGGACGTAGGGATTGCCGGCGAACTCCGCCAGCATGGCATCGCCGAGGTTGGCGAAGCGGGCAAAGTCGGTGTCCAGGCCGCCGTACCAGAACGGCGTGGCCGCGCCGGCCCGGCAGGCCCATTCCCACTGGGCCTCGGTCGGCAGCACCACCTTGCGGCCGGTCCGCGCCGCCAGCCAGCGGCAGAACGCCATCGCCTCCTGCCAGGAGACGCGGACAACCGGCTGCTGCGGTTGGTCCTGGTCGTAGCCGGTGATGCCGAACTGGTAGCCGTGGCGGTCTTCAGTGCGGCTCTCGTGGGCTGGCGCGAAATGCCGGTACTGCTCGTTGGTGATCTCGAACCGGCTGATCCAGTATCCGCGGGTGATCTTGACCCGGTGCAGCGGCCGCTCATCGCGGTGGCCGGCGCCCGAGCCCATGAGGTACTCGCCCGGCGGAATCCAGGCGAACTGCAGCGCCGGCGCCTCGGCCTGGAGCAGCGCGACCTTCGGACCGGGCTGGTTGCCGGTCTTCTCGCTTCGGACCACACTGCGGCGGTCGTCCAGGAGCGTCGCGGTGACCCCGGCCAGCCGTTCGCTTACCGTGTCGGTCCGGTTCCAGAGGACGATGCGCTCGACCGGGTAGACCGCGGCCAGGTCTACCTCCCACCACTCGCCGGCGCCGCCCTGCGTGTGCGTTACCGAGTTATTGCGATAAATGCCATCCGTACTACCGTCAACCGCTCGTTCGGCCGTGCCGCCGAAGCCGGTGCTCGACTGCCTGGCCCGCTTGCCCAGGGCGACATTCCGGCCGCCGCTGAACACCTGCACCTCGGCCAGCGATAGCCAGCGGTGCGGGCCTGCGCTGATGTGGACGTAACGGCAGGAGACGGGGGCGCGGCGTTCCTGCTTGACCAGGGGAATGGTCAGGCGACCCTCGCTGCCCCGCGGTGCGGTTTCCTGCTGCCGCCGCACCGCTTCCGCGGCAGAGAACGGCCAGCCGGGGAAGGCTGTCTCCTGCGCGGCCGGCTCCGCGACGAGCTTTGGCTTCACCGGCGTCGTGTCATAGGGCGGGGTTTTCGGAATCGCCTCGTGGTCGGGGAAGGGGCCGGTGGGAACGTACTTCTTCCGCAGTTCCAGGGCGCGGTCGGCGGCGCTGCACAGGTGCGCGCGGTTGTGTGGCCCGTAGCCCTTGTCGAAATACGGGATCTCGCCCCAGGTGCCGTAGAACGGCGCGTTGAGGTCGGCCCAGGCGGCCAGCCGCTCCCAGGACTCGTCGTCGAGCGCCACGCCGTGATGGCCCTTGCGGAGGATCTGGCCCAACTCGGTCGTGCTGAAGTGGAAGTCCATCGGCGGGAGCATGCGGCGATCGCTCTCGATGCCCGGTCGGCGAACGAAGCGCTGCAGCTCGAAATAGGCTTTGGTGAACTTGCCGCCGCCCGGCCAGTGCCCCGCCATCTGCGTCTTCCAGTCAGTGATCGGCTCGCCCCCCTTGAAGCTCGGCAGCTGCTTGCCCTCGGCGCGCGGCTGGCCGTCGTGGCAACTGACGCAGTAGCGGTCGAGCACCGGCTGGACCTCGCGAACGAAGCTGAAGCCCCGCGCCGGCCCGTACCACGACTCGATCACCGAGGGAGCCCGCCGGGCGGCCAGCGCCAGCCGATCCGGCGCCGAGCGGCCCTGACCCTCGTGACAGCCGCTGCAGCTCACCTTCTCGCCCGGCATCCCCACCAGCCAGCTGCGCATGAGTTGCACCGCCTGGCCCCGGTCGTCCAGCGGCTGGAGCGTGATCGGCGTGTTGGCCGGCAGGTGGAAATGGGCCGAGCCGTCCGGCTCGACCGGCACGGTGCCGACGATGCGTTTCACGTCCCACGGCCCATCCATGCCGAGCGTGCCGTACAGCCCGCCCATGCCGCGGCGGCTGTAGTAATACTCGACCACGCGCAGCTTCTTGACCGTCCCGCGCGGGATGCCGGCCAGGCCAGGACCCGAATAGAGGTCCGAAATGAAGACGGCGCAGGTGTCCTTCGTCAGATCGACCCGGTTGGGGATGGTCGGCGGCGTCGCTGTCTTGCGGATCGGAATCGGCTCCAGCAGGGCGGCCCCGGGCACTTCCTTGATCAGCGTCAGGTTGTCGAAGACGTCCGCCAGGTAGATGCCCCAGGGCGCCCTGGCGTGCAGTTTGGCGGCGACCAGGTGGTATTTCTGGCTGAGCGGGTAAGGCGTGAGGAACTGGGGGTAGTGCCCGCCGATCAGGGTGTCGCGCACCAGCGGCTGAACTGGCTTGCCGCGGCCGGGGATTTCCTGAACGATCCCCTCGCCGTCGCGCCGACCCAGGGCCGGGTCGAGCAGCAGCAGCCGCCCGGCGCGGGGCACATCGTGATGCCCGCCGGCGACGCCGATGACCTGCCGCGGATGATCGGGCACCGGCCGGGCGTAGAAGAACGAACCCGGGAACCACGACTCGCTGCCGCGGAACTCGCGCTGGTCGGTGCCGTCGGGGTTCATGTGGAACAGGATCCGCGAGTTGGAATGGGACTGGTCCACGTACTCCCAGCGCTGATAGAGGACACGGCCATCGTGCAGCACGGTCGGGCACCAGTTGTGGTCCTGGTCGAAGGTCAGCTGGCGGATCTTGCCCGTGACCGGCTCGCAGCGGAAGAGGTTGGCGACGTGCGAGGAGCCCCAGACGCACGGCACGCCGACGAAGGTCGCCGTCGAGCAGAAGATGACGCCGCCGTCCGGGAGATAGCAAGCATCGTAGTTATCCACATCTCCGTCGGGGATGAGCGGCAGCTCGCGCAGGCCGGTGCCGTCAGTCCGCAGCTCGGCCACCTGCCAGCGGCCGTTCTTGCCCGGCATCGAGAAGAGGAAGCGATCCGCGTTCCAGTGCAGCTCCAGATCGCCGACGTACTGGCCGCCCCTGGGCCGGAAGAGCGTGGACAGCTGGCCGTCCGGCCGCACCGGCGACAGAACGGCAATCTCGTTGTCGAAGCCGGTCTTCGGCAGGCAGGAGTTGCCCTGCCAGTTGCGCGGCAGGCCCAGGTTCTTCTCGCTCCGCTTGACCAGGAGCAGCCGGTCGAAGTCGAGCAGTGGATTGGCCAGCAGCGCCTCGCGCTCGAGCGCCTGCAGTCGGCCCGCCAGCTCGGCCCGTCGTGCGGCAGCGCCGGGGCTGTTCTGCGCTGCCAGCTGCCCGACCTCCTGCTCCAGCGCCGCGAGCCGGCGCAGATACTCTGGCCCGCGCGGATAGCGCGCGCCGAAGGTCTGGATCAGATCCTGGATCGCCAGACGCAGCGCCTCCGCCCGGGGCGATACCGCACCGCTGGGGGGCGCAGCGGCGCCCTTGCCGGCGGGGGGCGCCAGCTGGCCGGCCAGGGTACTGCCGGCGAACAGGGCCAGCAGCAGTCCCCAGTGGCACCGGGACCAGGTTGTGTTTACCCTGCTCGCCATGCTGTACCTCCTGGGATGCCCCGTGCGGGAACGTCGGGCATCACACCTTGATCTCGGGCACCTCGAAGTCCTTGCGGCGAAAGGTCTTTTAATCAGGGTCAAGTTTATCCAGTTTCGAGGAAGAAGGCAATCAGAGCAACTCAGCCGCTGGCCAGTCGTTTGCCGTTCGGTGTGAGCGTCAGGTCATGGATCGGCCCCGCATGTCCCTTGAGCGTGGCGCGCCGGGCGCCGTCCGCGTTGTCCGGAGCCCGGTCCGGTTCAGGGAGAGTCTCCGGTGGACCGCAGCGCCGGCTTGCCCAGGTGCCTATCGAACCACTCCACGGCTTTTCTCAGCGCCGCCTCGTTCGCGCTGTGGCCGTACCCCTTCTGCAGGTAATGTTCCTTGATCTGGCTGCCCAGCAGCTTGAACAGCGGGATCTGCGATTCCTTCACCGGGAAGATGGTGTCGAGCGTCCCGTTGACCATCAGCACGGGCAGTTTCGGGTTGATGTGGGGATAGTAGTGGGTACGATCCAGCAGCGGATACTCGCGGGGCGGCCTCAGATTCAGCATCCCTCCCGCCATCAGCACCGCCGCCCTGAAGCGGTCCTCCACCGCCAGGAAATGGGCGTTGCTCGCCCCCAGGCTCAGACCGTAATAGCCCAGGCGATCCATGTCCACGTCGCCGCGCTGCTTCAGGTAATCGAGCGAGCGACGCAGATCCTGTCCCATCTGGATCAACAACTCCTCGTGTTCGCGCAGGTTGGCGAGCGCTTTCCTCCTGCGCTCGAGCGTCCCCTTGTAGACCGGATAGAGCAGTGCCCGGCCGCTGCGGACCAGCTCGTCCGCCCGGAATTCTCGTGCCAGAGGCTTGATGTGCTCCCGGCTGAAAGCGTCGAGGCCCGGGAAGTAGACGATCACCTGATACGGCGGCCGGGCGTGGCTCGGCAGAAACAGGTGGGCGAGCAGCGGCTCCGGCTTGCCGTCCGCGCCGTTGTAGGCCGCGTCGAAACGGACCTTCAGGTGCCGCCAGGGCCCTTCATCGTCGTCCGCCAGCGTCACCGCGGCCACGTCGCGGGATTCGTAGGCATAGCGATGACGGATGAGCTGGAAGCTGTTGGCGTCGAGCAACTCGCCGTCGGCCTGCTCCTTGAGGAAATCGCGCCAGGAGCGGATGCGGACCAGCTTCCACGCCTCCTCCGGCTGCTCCTTGTCGGGCAACACCGCCATGCAGCGGAAGCCGAAGTTATGCTCGCGGGCCAGCGGGGCGTGAGCCGTGGTAGCCACCGCCATGTATTCCGGCTCGTCCCAGGCGCCGCCCAGGATGAAGCGCCGGCCGTCGGCGTCCTCGTTGGCGCACCATTCCTTGATGTTGCCAAACATCCCGAAGGTGCCGAACGGCTCAACGCCGCGGAGTTGCTCGACCGGCAGCAGGTGCGGGCCAAAGTTGCTCCGCCGTGCTGCCCAGCCGCCGGTGACGCTCGCCGCCCGCCAGTGATAGATGCTCGGCAGCCGCTTGCCGGCGAAGCGTGCGTAGGCCGCGGCCTCGTACCAGCTCACCCCGCGCACGGGGTGGCTGTCCTCGCCGGGCGGATAACTGCCGTCCTTCCAGGTCGCCGGCCCCCCCGGCTTGCCGTCGGCATCGACCAGCAGCGGCTTGACCTGCTCCCACGTCGCCGGCTCGCCGTCGAGGCCGACGAAGGGCAGATCCTTCCAGTACTCGGCCCGGCTGTAGCCCCCGACCTTGACGAACTCCAGGAACTCCCGGTTTGTCACTTCGTAACGGTCGATCAAGAACGGTGGTAGGTCGATCTTCCTCTCTTTTTCGGACACCCTGCCTTTGGGGAGAGCAGCCGTCCCCCGCAGCACGCGTACCATCCCCGCAGGCACCTTATCGACCCTGTCCAGCACGAACACGGCGCTGGGCGACGCCCGCAGGCCGACGGCGTCGTGAAACCCTTCCTTCGTCACTTTCCAGACATACAGGCCGCGCGGCAGCTCGCGCTTCAGCGGGGTTTCGCCCAGCAGCTCCCAGTCTGCATCGGCGTCTTCGTAGGGCCTGCACCAGACAGCAGCCTTCGAGGGGAAGGAGGTGACCGACCAGGGCACCGCGCAGGCCTCGCGGAGCTTCGGCAGGCGCTCGTCGCCGGGCAAGGATTCTTGCACCTGCTGGAGCAAGGCGAAGGCCTCGCGATACTTTTTCTCGCCGACGTGCTTCTCGATGAGCGGGACTTGCTTATTGGCCTCAGCAATCTTCCGGCGCTTCTCCTCTGCCGCATCCGCGTCCCGCGCCGCCCCGCGATACAGCCAGCCCAGGACGCCGACCACGACCGCCAGCACGGCGATGACCGCGCCGGCCCGAACCGCGGTGCGATTGCGGCGCAGGAACTTGCCCAGCCGGTACAGCGCCGACGGCGGCCCCGCCTCGACCGGCTGGTCTACGAGGTAGCGCTCCACGTCGCGGCCCAGGTTGCTGGCCGTCTCGTAGCGGCGCGTGCGGTCCTTGTCGATGGCTTTCATGACGATCCAGTCCAGCTCGCCGCGGACCTCTTTTGTCAGCTGAGCCGGGGCGGTGCGCCGGTGCGCTGCCAGGTCGGTCAGCGTGGCCTTCGACTGTGTCAGGCGCGTGCTCGGCCGGGGTGGCTCCTCCTCCTTGATGATGCGCAGCACCTCGGTGAGGGCGGCGCTGCGCAGGCGCTTGCGGTCCAGCGGCGTGCTACCTGTGAGCAGCTCGTACAGCAGCACGCCCAGGGCGTAGACGTCCGCGCGCGTGTCCACGTCCAGGGCGCTCAGCTCGGCCTGCTCGGGCGCCATGTATTCCAAGGTGCCGATGACCGCCCCCAGCTCGGTCTGCAGGGTGTGCTCGGTCAGCTTCTGGTGCAGAGCCTTGGCGACGCCGAAGTCGATGACCTTGGCGAACGGCTGGCCGTCCTGCATGCAGATCAGGACGTTGCTCGGCTTGACGTCGCGATGGATGATGCCCTTCTGGTGGGCGTGCTGGATGGCATGGCAGACCGGGGCAAACAGCGCCAGCCGGTCGCGAACGGGCAGGTTAAGCTCATCGCAGTATTTCGTGATGGGCACGCCCTTGACCAGTTCCATGACGAAGTAGGGTCGGCCATCGGGGGTGGTGCCGGCATCGTGGACCTTGGCGATGTTGGGGTGGCCCATCAGTGCCAGGGCCTGCTGCTCGGCGGCAAAGCGGGCGAGAACCTGCTTGCTGTCCATACCCGGTTTGATGATCTTGAGGGCGACCCGGCGCCTGACCGGGTGTTCCTGCTCGGCCAGGTAGACGACCCCCATGCCGCCTTCGCCAATTTGCTGCAGCAGCTTGTACGGGCCGATAATGGAACCGGGGCGTTCGGCGAGCGGCGGTTCGTCCGCGGTGGCCCGTGGGTCCGGGGCTGGCGCGGGATGCTGCAGGAAACTATCCTCCAGTTCGTGGGCCTTCAGCAGCCGTTCAATGCGCTGCCGCAGCGGCGGATTGTCGGCGCACGCCTGGTCGAGGTAGGCGGCTCGCTCGGCGGGGTCGGCCTTCTCCAGCGCCGCGATGAAGATGGATCGTTCGCTCATGGGGACGCCCTCGCGAGGTGAAGCGGAAAACTGCGCCCATGCCTATCCATGCGTCATCGGCGCCGGAACCGCGCCAGGAAAAGTGATAGCCGCTCCGATTACGTCCCGGACAGGGCGTCGCGCAGCCAGGCGCGGGCATAGGCCCAGAGGCGGTCGGCCGACCGCGCGCCGATGCTGAGGGTCTCGGCGGCCTGCGGGATCGACAGACCGGCGAAATAGCGGAGTTTCACGAGTTCGGCGGCGGTTGGGTCTGCTTCGGCCAGCCGGCCAAGGGCTTCGTCCAGTGCCAGCAGATTGTCGTCGGGCTGGGGTACGACGCCTTCGGCAGCGTCCAGGTCCACGCGCCCCCGTTCGCCGCCCCGCTTCTGCCGCTTTTTCCGCCGGGCGCTCTCAACCAGGATACGACGCATCGCCTCGGCGGCAGCGGCAAAGAAATGGCGGCGGTTGTCGAAGTGCTGCTCGCCGACCAGGCGCAGGTACGCTTCATGCACC